>Ga0066662_10000373_pt1 | contig 19733 bp, 17 predicted proteins | sample GraSoiAngelo_111_FD_133939 | JGI IMG/M metagenome (GOLD analysis project Ga0066662, IMG submission 133939) | Grasslands soil microbial communities from the Angelo Coastal Reserve, California, USA - 14_0903_12_40cm | ecosystem: Environmental > Terrestrial > Soil > Grasslands | place: USA...
AGGAGCGGCTGCTCGAGCTGATCCGCAGCTACGGCGCCCGGCTGCTTGGGCCCAACTGCCTGGGCATCGCCGTTCCCGGCTCGCGTTTGAACGCCACGTTCGCCCCGCGCCCCTTCCCCGCCGGGACGATCGGCTTCTCGTCCCAGAGCGGTGCGCTCGGCCTGGCCCTGCTGGAGAAGACGGCGACGCGTGGAGTCGGGCTGTCCGGCTTCGTCTCGATCGGCAACAAGGCCGACATCTCGAGCAACGACCTGCTCTCCTACTGGGAGGGCGACGAGGACACGCGGCTCGTGCTGCTCTACGTCGAGTCGTTCGGCAACCCGCGCGGCTTCGCGCGGGTCGCCCGCCGTGTGGCGCGGCGAAAGCCGGTCGTGGCGATCAAGAGCGGGGTCAGCCGTGCCGGGGCACGGGCTGCGGGATCGCACACGGCGGCCCTGGCAGGCTCCGACGCGGCGGTCGAGGCGCTGTTCCGCGAGGCCGGCGTGATCCGGGCCGTGACGCTGGGCGAGGCGCTGGACGCGGCCTCGCTGATGTCGACCCAGCCACAGCCGGCGGGGAACCGCGTCGGCGTGATAACGAACGCCGGGGGGCTTGGGATCCTCTGCGCCGACGCGTGCGAGGCGGCCGGCATCGAGCTGCCGACGCTGACCGCCGATACCGTCGGCGCCCTGGAGGCGATGCTCCCCTCCGAAGCGTCGGCCCAGAACCCGGTCGACCTGCTCGGGTCGGCGACCGCCGTCGCCTACGAGCGGGCATTGCCCGCGGTGCTGGCGGATCCGGCCGTGGATGCCGTGATCGTCCTGTTCGCGCCGGCGGCCCCGGCATCGGCCGACGAGGTGGCGGAGGCCGTCGTGCGCGCGGCGGCCGGCGCTGAGAAGCCGGTGCTGGCGGTGGTCATGACGGCGGTCGGCGTGCCGCCGGCCTTCGCGCAGCCGGGGTGTGGGGTTGCCGCCTTCAGCTACCCGGAATCGGCCGCGCGTGCGCTCGGGCGGGCGGTCGAACGGGCGGCATGGCTGCGGCGCCCCGCGGGCGTCGCCCGCAGGCCGGCGGGCATCGATCAGCCGGCCGCACGCGAGACGGTGGACCGCGCGCTCGCCGCGGGCGAGGGCTGGCTGTCGCCGGACGCCGTGCGGGAGCTGCTCGCCGCCTACGGGGTTCCGATCGTGGCGGAGCTGAGCGCGGCGACTCCGGCCGAGGCGGTGGCGGCGGCGATCGAGCTGGGCATGCCGGTCGCGGTCAAGCTGGCCGAGGCGGGGGCGCACAAGACCGAGCGGGGCGGCGTGCGGCTGTCGCTGCGAGACGCCGCCGCCGTGGAGCAGGCCGCGGTTGACATGGGCGGGCCCGTGATCGTGCAGCGCATGGCGCCGGCCGGCGTCGAGCTGCTGGCCGGCCTCGTCCAGGATCCGGTGTTCGGGCCGCTCGTCGCGTTCGGGCCGGGCGGCGTGATGGCCGAGCTGATCGGCCAGGCGGGGTTCCGGATCGCGCCGCTCACCGATGTCGACGCGGCCGAGCTGCTCTCCACCGGCAAGGCGGGGCGGCTCGTCGCCGGATTCCGCGGTGGGCCGGCCGCCGACGGGGCGGCGCTGACCGACCTGCTGATGCGGCTGTCGGCCCTGGCCGAGGATCTGCCCGAGGTGGCCGAGCTCGACATGAACCCGGTGATCGCGAACGCCGGCGGCTGCACGGTCGTCGACTGCCGGGCACGCGTGGCGCCGCGGCAGGCCGGCGGCCGCGCCAAGACCTGGTAGCCGTCAGCCGGCCAGCGCGAGGTGGTCGCGGCGGCGCAGCCGGGGGGCCAGCTCGACGGCGATGAAGACGGCGAAGAAGATGGCGGTCGAGGTCAGCACCACGGCGCCGCCGGAGGCGACGTTCCACCAGAACGAGATGTAGAGGCCGACCACGCCGGCGGCAACGCCGAGCATCGCCGACAGCGCCTGCATCGTGGCCAGGCGCTCGGTCAGGAGCCGTGCGGTGGCGGCCGGCGTGACCAGCATCGCGAGGACGAGGATGTTCCCGATCGTCTGCAGCGAGACGACGATCGCGAGCGTGATCAGGCCGAGCAGCACCAGGTCGAGCACGAAGACGGGATAGCGCATGGCCTCTGCCATGTCGCGGTCGAAGCCGATCAGGGAGAACTCCTTGTTGAGCAGGACGGTTGCAGTCAGCGCCACGACCGTGGTGCCGGCTGCCAGGTAGAGATCCGTGCGCGAGACGGACAGGATCTGGCCGAACAGGAGGTCGGCGACATCCCGCTGGTACGTTGCCAGCGTCGACACCAGCACCACACCGAGCGCGAACATGGCGGCGAACAGGATGCCGATCGCGGTGTCCTCGCTGACCCGGCGGTTGCGGCTGATGGTGGCGATACCGAGCGCGGTCGCGATGCCCACGACGAGCGCGCCGAGCAGGATGCTGCGCCCGACGGCGACCGCGATCACGATGCCGGGGAAGACCGCGTGGGTGAGCGCGTCGCCGATGAAGGCGAGGCCGCGCAGGACAACGTAGGTTCCGAGCACGCCGGATACGACCCCCGTGAGCACGATGGCGAGCAGCGCCCGGCGCATGAACTCGAACTGGAGGGGGTCGGTGAGGTAGTGCATCAGTGCGCGTGGTGCCCCTCGGGGGCGAGGATGCGGACGCCGCCGACATGGATCAGCTCCCCGCCGTAGGCATCGGCGAGCCGTGCCGGGGCGAGCGCGTCCGCGGGCGGCCCGTAGGACACGACGTGGCCGGAGAGCAGGCAGAGCAGGTCGCACCGCCGCGCCGACCAGGCGAGGTCGTGGGTCGAGACGACCACGGTACGACCCTCGTCCCGCAGCCGCCCGAGCGTCTCCTCGAAGGCTGCGGACGTGGCGGCGTCGGCACCGGACAGGGGCTCGTCCAGGAGGAGCAGCCGCGCGTCCTGCATCAGCGCGCGGGCGAGCAGCACGCGCTGGCGCTGTCCGCCGGAGAGCCGTCCGATCTGCCGTGCGGCGAGATCCTCCATGCCGACACGGGCCAAGGCGTTCCGGGCGGCGGCGCGCTCGAAGCCGGACGGGCGGCGCAGCCAGCCGACCCGGCGGTACGAGCCCTGCAGCGCGACGTCGAGCACGGTCAGCGGGAAGCCCCAGGCCGCCTCGCCCAGCTGCGGCATGTAGCCCACGGCACCGCGCACCTCGACGCGCCCCGCAGCCGGCTGCAGGACGCCGAGCAGCGTCCGCAGGAGGGTCGTCTTGCCGGCGCCGTTCGGGCCGATCAGCCCGATGATCGCGCCCGCGGGCAGGTCGAGGGTGACGCCGTCCAGCGCGACGTGATCGCCGTAGGCAACGGTGACGTCGCGCAGCCGGGCGACCGGCGCCCGGGCGATCTCAGCCGCGGCCGCCATCGCCGTCCGCGCACGAGGCGCACCGGGCCGGCAGGGCGGCCAGCGCAGAGTCCAGCAGGTCGAAGCCGGCGGAGCGCGCTGACTCTCGAGCGGGCTCGAGCGCGCATCCCTCGAGCAGCGCGGTGGCGCCGCACTCGACGCAGACGACGTGGTGGTGGTGCCCCTGGGCGGCGCACAGCACGTAGACGGCCTCGCCGCCGCGGCTGCCGGCCTCCTCGGCCCACCCCTCCTCCCGCCAGCGATCGACGGTGCGGTAGGCGGTGGTCAGGCCGAGCCTGGGCTCGGACTGCTGGGCTGCGGCGTGCAGCTCGCGGACGCTGAAGGCACGGCCCATCGAGCGGCCGGCCTCGAGCAGGGCCATGCGGGCGCGTCGGTTGCGGCCTGGTTCCATGGGTGGATGCTATCGAGAACGGTCCCCGTTCGCAAAATATGAAAGTCATTTTCATTCTTTGCTACGGTGGGCACCGTGACCCGTCGATCGCTTGCAGCCGCCGCCGTCCTGGTGCTCGCCGCAGCGGCGTGCACGACGACGAGGATCCCCCACGCGCAGCCTGGTCAGCTGACGGTGGTGGCGACGACGACGCAGATGCAGGACCTGGTGCGGAACGTGGGCGGACGGGACGTGCACATGGTCGGGATCCTGAAGCCGAACGTGGACCCGCACGACTTCGAGCCGACCCCGAGCACGGCGATCGCGCTGTCAGGCGCGCAGCTGGTCGTCGAGTCGGGTGCGGGGCTCGACCGATGGACAGCGGGCCTGGTGTCGAACTCGATGCCGGGAACGCCGATCTGGGTGGCATCGGCCGGGCTGCCGCTTCGCGGCGACGATCCGCACTGGTGGTTCGACCCGACGCTGTTCCAGCGAGCGGCGACCGATCTGGGCGATCGGCTGGCGCGCCTCGATCCGGCCCATGCGTCGGCCTACCGGGCCCGCGCGCGCGGCTACGCGGCGCAGATCCGGGCGATGGACGCGGCGAACCGTCGGCTGATCGCCACCGTGCCTCCGGCGAAGCGACTGCTCGTGACCAACCACGACGCGTTCGGCTACTTCGCGGCGCACTACCGGATCCGCGTGGTTGGGTCGGTGATCCCGTCGATGTCGACCGAGGCAGAGGCGAGCGCGAGCGACGTGGCGTCGCTGATCAGCCGCATCCAAGCGCAGCACGTGAAGGCGATCTTCACGGAGTCGTCGCTGAGCCCGAAGCTGGAGCAGCAGATCGCCTCCGAGGCCGGAGTCAAGGTGTACGCGAACCTGTACGGGGACACGCTGGGCCCGGCCGGCTCTCCGGGTGGGACATACATCGGGATGGAACGCTGGGACATGCGGGCGATGGTCGGAGGGTTCCTGGGCAGACCGCCTCCCGGGGCGTAGCGCCCGCGTTCCGGAACCACCACGTCACAGCAACGCAACGACACGTCACAACACCGTCACAACTGCCCACGCCGCCCGAGTCGGGCTCAAACCCCCATGAGGGACCAACACGCCTGGTTGAGCCACGCCGTTGTCACAGATGTGTGACGGCAAATCACAGTTGTGTCACAGACCTCGCGCAGCGGCCGAGTCGGGCTCAGAGCCCGAAGTAGGGGCCGCCGGTGCTTGAATGCACCCACCATGGGAGCTGCCCCACGCCTGGATGACCAGCGCCGCTACGAGCTCACGCACGAGCAGCTCGCAATCCGGCTCGCGCTGACCGGCGGGGGCGCCCTGCTCGCGATCGCCGGATCCGCGATGCCGTGGACGAGCGGGCTCGCGCACGTCACCGAGGGCCGGCTCTCGGGGGATGGCCGCTACACGGCCCTGCTCGCGCTGGCCCTGCTGGGGTGCGCCGCCTGGTACTACCGGCGGCCCGAGACGTCGAGCGCCCGCATGGGAGCCGCAGTCGCGGTCGCGCTGCTTGCCCTGGCGATCGTCGACTGGAACACCGTCTCCGACGACGTCGACACGGCCAACCACGCGGCCGGCCTGTACGCCTCGGCCAGCGTCGCACCCGGGATCTGGGTGCTCCTGATCGGCGCCATCCTCGGCACCGTCGGAGCGCTCTGGACGCTACGCGTCGACCGCTGAGCGCTCGCCGCGGGGCGGGCCCGCGACCTCCCGACGCCGCACCGGCTTCCATCCGGGCCCGGGCACGCTCGACCGCAGCAGCCGAGTGTAGTCGTCCTGCGGGTTGTCGAGCACCTCGCCGGTCGGCCCCTCCTCAACCACCTTGCCGCGCCGCATCACCAGCGTGTGCTGCGTCAGCTGCCGGACGACGGCGAGGTCGTGGCTGATCAGCAGGTACGAGATGCCCGTCTCGTCACGGATGTCCGCGAGCAGGTTCAGCACCTGCGCCTGGATGGACACGTCCAGCGCGGCCACCGACTCGTCCAGGATCAGCAACGTCGGCTCGGCCGCGAGCGCACGGGCGATGGCGACGCGCTGCCGCTGCCCGCCCGACAGGTTCCGCGGCAGCGCGTTCAGCTGCCGTTCGTCCAGGCCGACCATGTCGCCCAGCTCGCGGACGCGCGCGGCCCGCTGCTCACGGTCGCCGCGGTGATGGAGCCGCAGCACCTCCTCGATCGACCCCGCCGGCGACTGCCGCGGATCGAGGCTGGAGTAGGGATCCTGGAACACGATCTGCACCTCGCCCCCGCGCCGCCGCCGCTCGGCCGACCCCCGCGCCGGCTGCGAGCGGTCGCGCCCGCAGGCCGTGATCGTCCCCGCCGTCGGCCGTTCCAGGCCGACGATCATCTTCGCGATCGTCGTCTTCCCGGAGCCGGACTCCCCCACGATCGCGACCGATCTACCCTCCGGCACGGTCAGCGAGACGTCGTCCACCGCCACCAGCTCGCCGAACTCCTTCCGCAGGCCGGTCGCCTCCAGCACGGGCTGCCGCGCCTCAGGCATGCGCCACCTTCGCCAGCCGGCCGCGCAGCTCCGCCGCCCGCACGCAGCGAACGCGCCCGCCGTCGAGCTCCTCCAGCCCGGGGTGCGTTTCCCTGCACCGCTCCTCCACGTGCGGGCACCGCGTCGCGAACGCGCAGCCGGGCGGCGCCTCGAACGCCGACAGCGGCCGGCCGGGGATCGCCGCCAGCCGCTCGCTGGTCGCCGTGATGCTCGGCCGCGCCTCCGCCAGCGCAGCGGTGTACGGATGCAGCGGATCCGCGTGAAGCAGCCCGGACACACGCGTCTCCACCACCTCGCCCGCGTACATCACGTCGGTGCGGTCGCAGACCGCGGCGGCGAGGTCGAGGTCATGGGTGATGAACAGCATGGCCATCCCCCGGTCTCGCCGCAGCGCGTCGACGATCGCCATCACCTCGGCCTGGATCGTGACGTCGAGCGCCGTGGTCGGCTCGTCGGCAAGCAGCAGGCTGGGGTCGGTCAGAAGCGCTGTCGCGATCATCACGCGCTGGAGCATCCCGCCGGACAGCTCATGCGGGTACTGGCGCATCCGCCGCTCGCCGTCGTCGATCTGTACCTCCTCGAGCAGTGCGATCGCCTGACGCCGGGCGGCGTCGCCCTTGACGTTGCGGTTCGCTCGCAGCGCCTCGGTCATGAAGTCGCCGATCCGCCGCACCGGGTTGACGTGCACGCGCGGGTCCTGGAACACCACCGCCACGTCCTCACGGTACCGGCGCAGGTCACCGCCGCGGAGCCCGAGCACGGAGCGGCCCTGGTAGCGCACGTCCCCATCGACCTCCGCGCCGGTGGGCAGCAGGCGCGCGATCGACCGGGCCGTCATCGACTTGCCGGAGCCGGACTCGCCGACCAGGCCGAGCGCCTCGCCCTCCGCGATCTCGAGCGAGACATCCCGCAGCACGGCGCGCTGCTCGCCCCCGACGGGGAGCCGCACCGTCAGATGCTCGACCTCGAGCAGCGCCATCAGGCGCGGGCGCCCGCGATCTCGGGACGCCGGCCGGCCCACGGCCGCACTCGCTCGGCCGCCGCCCCGACCCGGAAGGCCGTCACGTCGTCGTAGGTGCGCGCGGCGATCTGCACGCCGGTGGGCACGCCGTTGGAGGCGAACCCGGACGGCACGCTCAGCACGGGACAGCGGCTCAGCAAGTTGAACACCGGAGTCATGATCGCATGGAAGTACTCGTCCAGCTCGACGCCGTCGACCGTCACCCCGTGGCCGACGTAGTCATCGCCGGCAACGAGGCCGGTCGTGCAGACGGTCGGGCAGATCAGCGCGTCGTAGCGCTCGAGCAGCGAGCCAACCGGGAGGTAGAGCTGCGCCTCGATCTCGTGCTTCTCGATCAGCGTGCCGCCGCTCGTCCCCGCCCTGTTGGCGAAGTCGAGCGCATAGGCGGTCATCAGATCGCCGTGCCGCCTGGCCGTCTCCGCGATCCACGCACCGAAGCCGAGGTCGAAGTGGATCTCGGTCGCGCGGTGCACGGCCGCGTGCGGCAGGTGGATGTCGACCTCGTCCACCTCCGCGCCCTCCTCGCGCAGCGCCATCGCCAGGTCGAGCGTGTTGGCGCGGATCTCCGGGTCGACGACCCAGTCCCCAAGGTCGGTCGACACAGCGATGCGAAGGCCCCTGACGCCGTCCAGCTGCTCAGGCAGCTCGAGCTTCGGGCGCAGCGACACGTGGTCACGCGGATCCGGGCCGGCCAGCGCGTTCTCGAACAGCAGGCAATCCATCACCGTGCGCGCCATGGGCCCGCAGTGGCAGTACGTGTCGAGGTTGAACGGAACCTCCTGCGGCACGCGCCCGTATGGCGGCTTGAAGCCGACCACCCCGTTGAACGACGCCGGGATGCGGATCGAGCCGCCGATGTCCGAGCCGCTGGCGAGCGTCGCGGTGCCGCTCGCGAGGGCGGCCCCGGAGCCGCCGGACGACCCGCCCACGCCGTACTTCAGGTTCCACGGGTTCCTCGTCACGCCCCATAGGCGCGAGTGCGTGAATCCCGCGCACGAGAACTCGGGCGCCGTTGACCGCGCGTGGACGATCGCGCCGCTCTCGAGGATGCGCTCCGCGAACGGCGACGACTCCGCCGCCACCTCGTCCTTGTAGATCAGCGACCCCTGCGTCCACGGCTGGCCGGCGACAGCCTCCTCCTCCTTGATCGCCGTGGGGATCCCCTCCAGCGGCCGCGGCGCCTCGCCGTTGCCGGCGTATCGCCGCTCAGCCTCGCGCGCCTGCTCCATGGCCTGGTCGAAGAAGCGGTGGCAGAGGGCGTTGACGTCGCCGTCGACCTCCTCGGCACGCTCGATCACCGCGGACATCAGCTCGACGGGCGACAGCTCGCCGCTTCGGTACATCCGAAGCGTGTCGGCGGCGGGGAGGTAGGCGAGATCGGTCAATGGGAGCTCCTCTGTGCGTTGTCGACCAGCCGCTCACCGAGCAGGTTGACCGCGATCACGACGACCATGATCGCGAGCCCTGCGGCGAGCGACTCGGCTGGATAGCCCTGCAGCACGCCCGTCTCGCCCTCGGACACCATCACGCCCCAGTCGGGCTGCGGGGTCTGCACCCCGAGGCCGAGGAACGAGATGGCGGCCAGGTCGACCATGGCGTAGCCGAACAGGATGGTGGCCTGCGCGACGATCAGCGGAAACACGTTCGGCACCAGGTGCCGCAGGCAGATGGCGAACCCGGTCAGGCCCTGCACCTCGAGCGCCGCCACGTACTGCTGCGCTCGCTCGCGCAGCGCCGCCCCGCGCAGGATGCGGGCGACGTACGGGGTGTAGGCGATCGAGAGCGCGATCACCGCCGACTTCAGGCTGGGCCCGAACACGGCCGCCGCCAGCACCGCCAGCAGGATCCCGGGGAAGGCGAAGAGCACGTCGACCACGGCCGAGATGCCCGAGTCGAACCACCCGCCCAGCCAGGCCGCGGCGACGGCCACGCCGGTGCCGACGCCGACCGAGATGGCGACCACAGCGACCGGCCCGAGGATGGTCGTGCGCGCACCGGCCAGCAGGCGGGACAGCAGGTCGCGCCCGGCCGGATCGAAGCCGAGCAGGTGCCCGCCGGTCGGGCCGACGTAGGCGTTCGACAGGTTGAGCAGGTTCGGGTCGTAGGGCGCGATCATCGACCCGACCAGCGCGACCACCACCGCCAGCACCAGCACGGTGATGCAGACCACCACCACCCAGTTGCGGCGATGCAGGCCCCGGGACGAGAAGCGCACGAGGCGGCCGGCTGTGGGTGCGACCGTGCTCACTGGGCGCGGCTCCCGAGCTTGACCCGTGGGTCGAGCACGGCGTAGAGGATGTCGACGATCGTGTTGATGACGACGAAGATCGTCACCAGCACCAGCGAGATGCCCTGCACCACGGCGAAGTCCTTGTTGCTTGCAGAGGCAACGAGATACGACCCGAGCCCGTTCAGCGAGAACGCGGTCTCGACCACGGTGTCGATTGCGATCAGCGAGGCGATGGTGATGCCGGCGACCGTGGTGATCGGGATCGCGGCGTTGCGGAGCACGTGGCGCCGCACCACCATTCCGTAGGGGATTCCGCGGCTGATGGCCGTCTGCACGTGCTCCTTGCCCGCCTCCTCCCGCACAGAGGCACGGGTCACCCGCGCCACCAGGGCCAACGACCCGACCGCGAGCGCGAAGGCCGGCAGCGTCAGGTGACGCACCTGGTCGGCGAACCCGGTGCCGTTGCCGGTGGCCGGGAACCACCCCAGGTTCACGGCGAACACCGTCTGCAGCACGACGGCGGCGACGAACGCGGGAAGCGCGGCTGAGATCGCGGTGATCACGATCACCCCCGTGTCGAGTGGCCCCGGGCGCAGCGCTCCGAGCAGCCCCAGCCCGATCCCGAACAGGAGGATCAGGATCGAGGCGAAGGCGACCAGCTCGAGCGTCGTCCCGATGCGGGCCGAGATCAGGCTGGAGACGTCCTCGTGCAGCGTGATCGAAACGCCGAAGTCACCGTGCACCGCGCCCTTCACCCAGTCGACGTACCGCACCAGGAACGGATCGTTCAGGTGATAGCGCTTCTCCAGCACGGCGATGCTGGAGGGCGGGAGCGCCCGCCCTCCGGACAGCACCGCGATCGGGTTCCCCGGCGCTACGTACAGGGCGCTGAAGATGACGAAGCTCGAGACCAGAAGCGTGACGACCAGCATCACCAGCCGCCGCGCCATGAAGCGGAGCATCTACTTCGCCGCCCCCAGCTTCGCGAGCCACGGCCCGAACATGTACTGGAACGTCGCCGGCGGGCCGGTCACCTTCTTGTTCATGATCAGGATCGTGTCAGGATCGGCAACGGGAATCCAGGGCAGCTCCTTCATGATCAGGTCCTGCGCCTTCACCATCAACTCGGCCCGCTGCGTGGGATCGGCCGTCGTGCGCGCCTGCTCCATGTAGCTGGTGATCTGCGGGTCGCTGAAGTTGTCGTAGTTCTGCGAGCCGCCCGGCACCGCCAGCGTCGCGTACAGGCCGGCGGGATCCGCGTAGTCCGGGTAGTTGACGGTGAAGAACCCGTCGATACCCTTGCGCGCGTTCGGGTCGATGAAGAAGTTGATGTAGTTCTGGGCCGAGACGGAATGCAGCTTCACTGTGAGCCCAAGCTCCTGGCCCGCGGCCTGGAAGGCCAGCGCCTCGGTGTTGATGTTGTTCAGCTGGCTGGACATGCCGAGCGTGATGGTCTTGCCCTTCACGCCGGCCTGGTCGATCAGCTTCTTCGCCTCGGCGATGTTGGGAGTCGGCTCGGGCAGCGCGTCCCAGGCCTTCTGGAACACGTCCTTCGCGTAGCCCCACGTTCCCGGGTTCGCGAGCGTCCGCGGCAGCTGGGCCGCGCCCTTGTAGACCGCGTTGATGAAGCCCTGCCGGTCGACGGCCAGCGAAAACGCCTGGCGCACCCGCACGTCGCCGAGCGGCCCCTTGGCGTTGGAGACGATGAACGCGTCCGACGACATCGAGGAGCCGAGGTACACGTGCAGGTTCGGGTCGGCCTTCAGTTCGTCGAGCGTGGAGATGTTCAGCGGATAGTCGCCGGTCAGCTCCCCGGTCTTCAGCGCGGCGGTCGCCGCCGAGTCGCTGGACTCCGCCTTGAAGTCGATCTCCGGCACCTTCGGCCGCAGGGAGGCATCCCAGTAGTTGGGGTTCGCCTTCACAGCGAGCACGTCGCCCGTCTTCCAGGTCTTCAACTCGAACGGGCCGCTGCACATGGTGCCGCCCGTCACCGTGCCGAAGCTCTTGCCCTTCGCCTCGACGTACTTCTTCTCGACGATGAAGCCGGGAGTGGACGCGAGCTCGCCCGGCAGCCAGTAGTCCGCCTGCTTCAGTGTGATGGTGACGGTCGAGGGATCGGTGGCGACGATCGACTTGGTGCGATTGAAGACGGCGCCGTAGAACCCGCCGAGCTTCGGATCCGTCTGCCGGTCGAGGCTGTACACGACATCGTCGGCGGTGACGGGCGAGCCGTCCCAGAACTTCGCGGCCGGGTTGATCTTGAACACCAGCGTGGTCGGGTTCGTGTACGTGAGCGTGCTCAGCCCGGGGCCGACGACGCCCTCAGGCGACTGGCGCAGGAGCGTGTCGCACATCGAGGCGATCGCGGTGTTCTCCGGGTAGTCGAAGGCGAAGATCGGGTCGAGCGAGCTGACCTCGCGGTACAGGCCCCACGTGACCGGGCTGGAGTACGTGCCGGCCGGCGCCGGCGTCATCACGGTGAGCGAGGAGCTCTTGGGCGGGGCCGGCGACGACGAGCTGGACGCCGACTTGCCACAACCGGCGGCGGCCATGACGACAACGAGGGCGATGACGGCGCGGGCTGCTCCACGGGACATGCGAAGGCTCCTGACGAGACGGCGGATGGCGCGCGATCCTGTCACAGGTCATTCACCACGTCAAGTCTGTTGTCCACGTGTTTGTCAACGCCGTTGGCAGAGAGTACGATCGCGGCATGGGGAAACCAGCGACCCGGCCCACGGCTCGCCTCGACGCCGGCGCGATCATCGATGCGGCCGTTCGCGTTATCGACGCCGAGGGCCTCGACGGGCTGACGATGCGGCGCCTCGGCCGGGAGATGGGAGCCGACCCGACGGCGATGTACCGGCACTTCCGCAACAAGGACGACCTGCAGCTCGCGATCTGCGACCGGCTGCTCGGCGACATGCTGGCCTCGCTCGAGCCGAGGGATGGGTGGAGGGACACCCTGCGGGACATGGCGTGGAAGGCCTGGGAGACGTACCACCGCCACCCCCACCTCGCGCACCTGCTGTCCCGGTCCCCCGAGGTGCTCGACCATCACGAGCGCCTGAGCGAGATCGCCCTCGCGGCGCTGACGGAGGCGGGGCTGTCCGATGCGGATGCAGCGCTGTCGCACCACCTGCTGGTCGGATACACCTCCGGGTTCGCGAGCGCCTCCGCGCAAAACACCGAGGGGGATGTGCTCGCCGCCTGGCGGCGCAGCTATGCCCTTCTGCCGGCGGCCGAGTTCCCGAACCTGGTGCGGCTGGCCCCGGTGCTGTTCCCCGATGCCGAGGAGCAGTTCCGGTTCGGCATCGAGCTGTTCCTCGACGGCGTCGAGCGGCTGGCTGCCGAATCTACCCGCCGGACGCCTCGCGCCTGATCGCGTAGCCGAGGCCACCGACCCGGTACCAGCGGTAGTCGTATGCCTCCAGGTCGATGCTGTGCGCCCCGTCGCGGCCGGCCTCGCTGACCTCGTCGGTCATCACGTTGGCGAGGATGCGGCGGCCCTCGCCCTCCGGCGCCAGCTGTACCTCCACCGGCCGGCCGGCGAGGTTGTGGAGGCAAAGCAGCGAGGTGCCCCGCCAGACGTACTGCATGGCCAGCACGCTCGCCGGCCGCGTGGGGATGATCTGCCAGCTGCCCCAGCCGATCTCGGGGCATTCCTTCCGCGTCCGGATCAGCCGGGCCGTGAAGCGCAGCAGCGAGTCGGGGTCGCGCCGCTGCTGCTCGACGTTGACGTTGCTCGTGGAGTAAAGCCCGGACTGGATCACCGGCTGCACCGTGCGCTCGGCGCTCGAGAACCCGCCCTGTGGCTCCGCCGACCACTGCATTGGCGTGCGGATCGCCATCCGCTCATGGAGCCGCAGGTTCTCGCCCATGCCGATCTCGTCGCCATAGCGCACCACCGGCGTGCCCGGGAGCGAGAAGAGCAGGCTGTACGCAAGCTCGATCCTCCGGCGGTCGCCCAGCATGGGCGCGAGCCTGCGCCGAATGCCGCGGTCGTACACCTGCATCGACGGTTCCGGCCCGAACGCCTCGAACACCGCCTGGCGCACATCGTCGGCGAGATGCCCCAGGTCGAGCTCGTCGTGGTTGCGCAGGAAGTTCGCCCACTGCGCGCCCTCGGGCAGCGCCTGCGTCTGTCGCAGCGCCTGGGCCAGCGGCCGCGCGTCCTCCGTTGCCATCGAGGCGAACAGGTGCTGGTTCACCCAGAAGTTGAACATCATGTGCACGCCGTTGCCGTTTGCGAAGTACTGCGGCACCTGGTCAGGCAGGACGTTTGCCTCGGCCAGCAGCACCGAGTCGCCGCGGCGCCACTGCACGATCTCGCGGATCCGGTGGAGCAGGTCGAAGTCGGTCCCCGACGGGGCGCCGCTCGGCGACAGCTTCTCGAGCACGAACGGCAGGGCGTCGACACGGAAGCCGGCGACTCCGAGCTGCAGCCAGTAGCCCATGATCCGGCGCAGCTCCTCGCGCACGTGCCGGTTCTGCATGTTCAGGTCGGGCTCGAAGTCGTAGAAGCGGTGGTAGTACCACTCCCCCGCCTTCGGGTCGCGCGTCCACGTCGTCCGCTGGACGCCCGGGAACACGGTTCCCGACCTCCAGCCGCGCGGCCGCGTCTTCGACCACACGTACCAGTCCCGCGTGGGCGCGTCCCTCGACGCACGCGCCGCGCGGAACCACGGGTGACGGTCGGAGGTGTGGTTGACCACCAGGTCGATGATCACGCGGATGCCCCGGCTGTCCGCCTGGCGCATGAACTCGGTGAAGTCGCCGGAGGATCCGAGGCGCGCGGCGACGTTGTAGTAGTCGCTGATGTCGTAGCCGTCGTCGCGCAGCGGGCTGGGCTGGAACGGGGCGAGCCAGAGCGCGTCGATGCCCAGGCTCTCGAGGTAGTCGAGGCGCCGCGCCAGGCCCTCGAAGTCGCCGCACCCGTCGCCATCGCCGTCCATGAACGTCTCGACGTTCAGGCTGTAGAAGACCGCGTTCTTGTACCAGAGGTCCGACAGCACGCGAGAGACGTTCCCGAGAAGCGGCTCCCGGGAACCACCGGGGCGTGGACGCCGGCCGACACGTCCCCTGGTGGCGAGACGCGGTGGTCTACCAGATCTACCCGCGATCGTTCCAGGACACCGGCGGAGACGGCGTCGGCGACCTGCCCGGCATCGAGCACCGGCTGGACTACCTGGCCTGGCTCGGCGTGGACGCGGTCTGGGTCTCGCCCTTCTACCGCTCCCCAATGGCCGACTTCGGCTACGACGTCAGCGACTACTGCGACGTCGACCCGCTGTTCGGCACGCTCGCCGACGCCGACCGGCTGATCGCCGCTGTCCACGAGCGCGGCATGCGGCTGCTGGTCGACTGGGTGCCCAACCACACCTCCGATCAGCACCCGTGGTTCGTCGACTCGCGGTCATCTCAGGACTCGCCCCGCCGGGGCTGGTACCACTGGCGAGACGGCCGCGGCGCCGGGCCGCCGAACAACTGGCGCGCGGCGTTCGGCGGACGCGCGTGGACGCTCGACGAGCGCACCGGCCAGTGGTACCTGCACCTGTTCCTGCCGCAGCAGCCGGATCTGAACTGGTCGAACCCCGACGTGGTGTCTGCCATGCACGAGGTCCTGCGGTTCTGGCTCGACCGCGGCGTCGACGGCTTCCGCATCGACGTCGTCCACTGCATCGGCAAGGATCCGGCCTTCCCCGACCAGCCGGCCGAGCTGGGCGCGATCGACCGGGTCGGCATCCAGCATGAGCCGCTGACGCACGAGCTGATCAGGGGCTTCCGGCGGCTGGTGGACGGCTATCCCGGCGACCGCACAACCGTCGGCGAGGTGCAGCTGGGAAACCTGGCCGATCTCGGCGCGTTCTACGGGAGCGGGGACGAGCTGCACATGGTGTTCAACTTCCTCCCGCTGCACGCGCCCTGGACGAGCGCGGCCTGGTCGGACATGGCCACCCGCATCGAGCGCGATCTGCCGGCCGGGGCGTGGCCGACCTGGGTGCTCTCCAACCATGACATTCCCCGCGTCCGCACCCGGCTCGGCGGGGAGGCCGCGGCGCGATCGGCGGCACTGCTGTTGCTCACGCTGCGGGGCACGCCGTTCATCTACCAGGGCGACGAGCTGGGGCTCGCGGACGCGATCGTCCCAGAGGCGCGCCGCGTCGACCCCGGCGGCCGCGACGGCTGCCGGGCGCCGATCCCGTGGGACGCCGGCCCCGGCCATGGCTGGCCCGGGCGCGAACCGTGGCTGCCGTGGCCGCCGGATGCGGACACGCGGAACGTCGAGTCCGAGACCCGCGACCCCGGCTCGATGCTGCACCTGTACCGGCGGCTGCTGGCGGCACGGCGCCGGTCGCCGGCGCTGCGACGGGGAGACCTGAGCCTGCGTCCGGCCGGCGGCGAGGTGCTCGCGTTCGAGCGGCGCGCGGCGGCCGATCGCCGCCTCGTCCTCGTCAACTTCGGCGACCAGCCGGCCGACGTGCGGCTCGACGGCGACTGGACGATCGAGATCGCAACCGCCGAGGACGACGATCCCAGCCGCCTGCCGCCGAACGGCGGGCTGCTGCTGCGGCCGGCTACGACGCCGGCGGCAGCGTCACGGTGAAGACCGTCTCGCCCGGCCGTGAGCGCAGCGAGACGTCGCCACGGTGGCCCTGGACGATGCGGTGGACGATGTCGAGCCCCAGTCCGGTGCCCTCGCCGACCGGCTTGGTCGTGAAGAACGGATCGAACACCCTGCCCTGCACCTCCGCCGGTATGCCCGGGCCGTCGTCGGCGATCTCCACGGCCAGCCCCTGCCCCGCCGGCCGGGTGGTGATCGTGATGGTGCCGCGCCCGTCCAGGGCGTCGAGCGCGTTCGTGAGCAGGTTCGTCCACACCTGGTTCAGCTCCGAGCCGTACGCCGTCACCCGCGGCAGCCCGCGGTCGTAGCGGCGCTCCACCCTGACGTCGCCGTGCTTGAGGCGGTAGCCAAGGATCGTGAGCGTGCTCTCGATGCCGTCGTGGACGTCCACCTCCGCAACGGCGGCCCGGTCCATGTGCGTGTAGTCCTTGATCGCGGAGACGAGGTCCGAGATGCGCCGCGTGCTCTCGTGCAACTCGTCGACCAGCCCTTCCGCGGTCAGGCTGGCGGCCACCCACTCGACCGCCGCCGCCGTCGCTGGGCCGGCTGTCGCGGCAACATCGTCCAGCCAGCGGTCCGGCAGCTGCGCGCGGGCGAGCGGCTCGGCCAGGCGCCAGCCGTCGACCCCGAGCTGATCCAGCCGAGCGGCCAGCGCCTCCTCGCGGTCGGCCTGCGCCAGGCGGTCGCCCGGCTGCGCGCCGGCGGCCGCGCTGCGCGCCTCCTGCTGGAGCTCCACGAGCCGCGCCGCTCCTTCGCGCTCCACTCCGCTCGAGACGAACCGGTGCACCGTGTCCTCGAGCGTGCCGAGCGCCTCCGCGAGCTCGGAGGCGGTGCGCCGGGCAGCCGCCGCTGGGTTGTTGAGCTCATGGGCGAGGCCCGCCGAGAGCGTGCCGAGCGCGGCCAGCTTCTCCTGCTGGAGCACCAGTGACTCCGCCCGCTGCGCAACCGGAGCGATCAGCCGCACGGCGGTCTGCATGGCCGCCGGCACCTCGGACAGGTACTGCAGGAAGGCGTCGCGGTTCCACGTGATGACGTCGAGGTCGGTGACGGCGCGCCCTGTCGCCACGGCGGGGTCGCCGGTGAGCAGGTTGCCGGCACCGGCATACGTGGGCCCGGCGCGCTCGACCAGCGTGATGTCGACGCCGTTGATGCAGCGCGACCAGTGGATGCTGCCCGAGGCGATGACGACGAACTCGGTCGGCGTGGCGCCCTCCTCCAAGAGGAGCTCGCCGGGCGCCATCCGCCGCCTCGTGCCCGACTCGGCGAACCGCCGCAGCACCTCGTCGTCGGCGTCCTCGAAGAGGTCGAGCCCGCGGAGGGTCTCGATCATCCGCCGGCCAGGTACTCGTGCACGAAGTGCACGGCCATCGACCCCTCGCCGACCGCGGACGCGACGCGCTTCATCGACTCGCTGCGGACGTCGCCCGCCACGAACACGCCGGGCAGGCTGGTCTCCAGCAGGTGCGGCGGTCGCGAGAGCGCCCACCGCGGCCGCACGTCCTCCTGCAGCACCTCGGCCCCGGAGAGCACGAAGCCGCGGTCATCGCGGGCTACGGCGGCCGGCAGCCAGCCCGTCTGCGGCCGGGCGCCGATGAACACGAACGTGGCGGCTGCGTCCATCTGCTCGAGGTCGCCGGTGCGGGTGTCGCGGACGGTCAGGCGCTCGAGCGACTCCTCGCCGTGGGCCTCGGCCACCTCGGTGAACGTCCGCACCTCGATGTTGGGCGTCGCATCGATGTGGTCGATCAGGTACCGCGACATGCTCTTGGCGAGCGTCTCGCCCCGGTAGAGGATGGTCACGCGCTGGGCGTAGGCGGCGAAGAAGATGGCCGCCTGGCCGGCCGAGTTGGCGCCGCCGACGACGACCACGTTCTCGTCGCGGCACGACACACCCTCGCTGCGGGAGCCGCCGTAGTAGACGCCGCGGCCGGTCAGCTGCTCGACGCCCGGGGCGTCCAGCCTGCGGTAGTCAACGCCGGTGGCGATGATCACGGCCGAGGCTCCCAGCTCCCCACCGCCCGCCATGTGCACGACCTTGGCCGAGCCGCGCCCCTCGATGCCGGTCACCTCCTGCACCGTCAACAGCTCCGCGCCGAACCGCTGCGCCTGGGTGGTTGCGCGGCGAGCGAGGTCGCCGCCGCTGAGGCCGGCCGGGAAGCCGAGGTAGTTCTCGATGCGCGAGCTCTGGCCGGCCTGGCCGCCGAACGCCTCCCGCTCCACCAGCGCGGTCTGCAGGCCCTCGGATGCTCCGTAGACGGCGGCCGCCAGCCCGGCCGGCCCGCCGCCGACGATCAGCAGATCGTAGAACGGCAGCTGCGCGCGCCGGAGCACGCCGGCGCGCTCCGCCAGCTCGGAGATGCTCGGGCGGCTCACAGAGCCGCCGTCCGGGAAGAGCACCAGCGGCAGCTCGGCCTGGCCGTTCGCGGCGGCGAGCAGCCGACGGGCATCGGAGTCACGCTCCACGTCGAGCCAGCGGTAGGGCACCTGGTTCCTCGCCAGGAAATCGCGCGCCTCGTGGGACTCGCGCGACCAGCGGTGGCCGACGATCTCGATCCGGTCGGCCGGCGAGGGCGCCTCGGCCCGCCAGGCGTCGAGCAGGTCGTCGACCACCGGATACAGCTGCTCCTCGGGCGGATCCCAGGGCTTGAGCAGGTAGTGGTCGAGCGAGACCTTGTTGATCGCGTCGATCGCGGCCTGGGTATCGGCGTAGGCCGTGAGCAGCACGCGGCGCGCCTGGGGGGCGAGCTCGAGCGTCTCCTCGAGCAGCTCCACTCCCGACATGCGCGGCATGCGCTGGTCGACCACCAGCAGCGCAACCGGGGCGCCGCGCAGCGTCACGTCGCGCAGCAGCTCGAGCGCCTCCTCCCCGCTCTCGGCGCGAAGCACGCGGAACTCCTGGCCGTAGCGGCGGCGCAGGTCGCGCTCGACCGCACGGGCGACGGAGGGCTCGTCGTCGACCGCGAGCAGCACCGGCCGGGCCTGCTCGGCAGCCGGCTGATCGCTCACGAGTCGGCGCCCACTGTGAAGGCCACCTCGTCCTCATAGCACCAGAACCAGTCCTCGCCCGGCTCAGCCGAGCGGATCACGGGATGCGACTCCGCGCGGGCATGAGCGGTGGCGTGACGGTTGGGCGACGAGTCGCAGCAGGCGATGTGGCCACAGGTCGTGCACATGCGCAGGTGCAGCCAGCGGTCGCCGATCTTCAGGCAGTCCTCGCAGCCGGGGATCGAGTCCGGCAGCTGCGTGATTTCGATCTGGGCCAGGTGGGTGCAGGCGTCGGCCATGCGAGCCTCCGAGTCAGGTCTATACCGATAGGCCAGCAGCGTAGACCAGCGGTCAAACCGGCCCTCGGCCGGCGTCAATACCGCAAACCGGCGACCCAATTATTGGAGTCAAAGCCCCACCGGACCGGCGTGACTGGTCCGCCACGGAATTGTGACGGGTTTCCGGGATGGTTGGGCGGCGGCCGCCCGGTGGCCAATTATTGGAGTCAAAGACCCACGGGGTGGGTTTGACGGGGTCGTGACGGAATTGTGACGGTTCGGCCGAGGGCCGGATCGGTACAAACCCCCATGCGCCGGGCCGCGGCGAGGAGGAGCATGAGCC
>Ga0066662_10000374_pt1 | contig 19727 bp, 21 predicted proteins | sample GraSoiAngelo_111_FD_133939 | JGI IMG/M metagenome (GOLD analysis project Ga0066662, IMG submission 133939) | Grasslands soil microbial communities from the Angelo Coastal Reserve, California, USA - 14_0903_12_40cm | ecosystem: Environmental > Terrestrial > Soil > Grasslands | place: USA...
CGATCACCGTGGTGACGCCGGGCGCCGACAGCGCCGCCAGCAGCACCGCCGACTTGATCTGTGCCGACGCCACCGGGGTGCGATAGAGGATGGGCAGCGGATCGCGGGCGCCCTTGAGCTGCAGCGGCAGCCGGCCGCCTTCCTTGGCCTCGCCGACCCGCGCGCCCATCAGTTCCAACGGATCGAGCACCCGCCGCATCGGCCTTGAGCGCAGCGAGGCGTCGCCGTCGAAGGTCGCGGTGATCGGGCAGCCGGCCACGGCGCCCATCACCAGCCGGCAGCCGGTGCCGGAATTGCCGAAATCGAGCGGCTGGTGCGGCTCCGCGAAGCCGGCGACGCCGCTACCGCGCACTGACCATGTCGCCGCGCCGTTAGCCTGCTTCCGCTCCACTTGCGCACCCAGGGCTTGCATCGCCTTGGCGGTATTGAGCACGTCCTCGCCCTCGAGCAGCCCGGTGATGCGAGTTTCGCCGACCGCCAGCGCGCCAAGGATCAGGGCGCGATGCGAGATCGACTTGTCGCCCGGGACGCGGACCTTTCCGGTCAGCGGGCCGCTGGACCGGGCTTCGAGCGGCGTCGGCTGGTCGGAATGGGTCAAGATTGTGTCCTCTCGCGCCGCGCCACGTAACACATGCGTGCCTAGGCGTCACGCGGCCGAAAACTCTGCCAAGCGCTATTGACACTGGCGGCGCAACTAGCCAAGTGAAGCACCGTTTTTCGAAAAATTCCCAGGACTGAAGCCCGTGGCCAAATCCGATCTCGGAACCAAACGCATTTGCCCGACGACTGGCAAGAAATTCTATGATCTCAACAAGAACCCGGTGATCTCACCCTATACCGGAGAGGTGGTGCCGATCGCGCCGGTTGCGCCGCCCAGGACCCGCGCCGACGCCGCCGCCCGCGCTAGTGCTGCGGCCGCCGCCTCCGCCGCGGAGGCCGTGCCGGAGGTCGCCGAGGCGGAGGAATTGGTGCCGCTCGAGGAAGCCGACGCCGAGGAAAATACCGGCAAGGTCAAGGCCGTCGTGCCAGAATCCGAGGACGATATCGAGATCGACGAGACCATCGAGGACGATGACGACGACGATTCCACCTTCATCGCCGACGAGGAAGAAGGCGACGAGGACGTGACCGACATCATCGGCGATGTCGGCGGCGACGAGGAGACTTGAGATCAGCCCTGATTTATGATCAGGGTTGCCGCCCGCGCTTATCCTTGAGGCGCGGCCGAAAGCCTGGGGCCATAGCTCAGCTGGGAGAGCGCTTGCATGGCATGCAAGAGGTCGGCGGTTCGATCCCGCCTGGCTCCACGCTTCGCCGTAGCCCGAAGGGCGAAGACGGACTGAATGCTCCTGATTGAATTCCGTTATTGCGAGGAGCGCTTGCGACGAAGCAATCCAGCTCTTTGCGCCGCCGGTACTGGATTGCTTCGCTGCGCTTGCAATGACGGTTGGCCGCATTTGCGAAAATACGCTTCTCAGTGTTTTATCCCTCTCATGACATCCGGTCCACCGACTACTAACCCCGCCCCCGCCGCCATGTCCGGCCTTCGCGTGATCGACCTCACCCGCGTGCTGGGCGGGCCCTATTGCACGCAAATCCTCGCCGACCACGGCGCGGACGTCATCAAGGTCGAGCCGCCGGCGGGCGACGAGGTGCGCGACTGGGGGCCGCCGTTCCATGACGAGGACGCCGCCTATTTCGTCGGCATCAACCGCAACAAGCGCTCGATCGGGCTCGATCTCGCCTCCGAAGGCGGCCGCGGCGTCCTGCTCAGGATGCTGGAGAGCGCCGACGTCCTGATCGAGAATTTCAAACCGGGCACGTTGGACAAATGGGGCATCGGCAACGAGGCCTTGCGCGCGAAATTCCCGAAGCTCATCCATTGCCGGATTTCCGGCTTCGGCGGCGACGGGCCGCGCGGCGGCAACCCGGGCTATGACGCGATCATCCAGGCCATGACCGGCATGATCGCCGCGACCGGCTCGCCCGAGAGCGGGCCAATGCGGATCGGCGTGCCGCTGGTCGACATCACCACCGGGCTCTATGCCGCGATCGGCATCCTGATGGCGCTGGCCGAGCGGCAGAGATCCGGCGTTGGCCAGTTCCTCGAAACCACGCTGTACGAGACCGGCCTTGCCATCATGCATCCGCATGCCGCAAATTATTTCATGCACGGCAGGCCGCCGGCGCTGACCGGTAACGAGCATCCGAACCTCGTGCCTTACGCGATCTTCCCCACCAGGACCGATAATATCTTCATCGGCGTCGGCAATGACGGCACCTTCCGCAAGCTTGCCAAAGAGATAGGCAAGCCGGAACTCGGCAGCGACCCGCGCTTTGCGCGCAACAAGGACCGCATCGCCAACCGCGAAGCGTTGCGCGCAGAGCTGGCCGCCGTGTTCAGCCAGTACGAAGCCGAACCCTTATGCAACCGCCTGCTCGCCGCCGGCCTGCCGGCCGGCCCGGTGCAACGCATCGACCATGCCTTGACCAGCGACCACGCCGCGCACCGCGGCGACGTGGTCGAGAAGGACTGGTACAAGGGTGTCGCCTCACCGATCCGTTTCGCGCGCAGCAAGGCGAGCCTGCGCCGCGTGCCGCCGACCTTCAGCCAGCACGCCGGCGAGGTGCTGGGCGAGTTCGGCTATTCGAAAAGCGAGATCGATGCGCTGGTGGAGGACCGCGTCGTGTGCGGGCCGCAAAGGAAGCGCTGAATACCGGACGCGGTGCTGCCTACCTCGTCATGCGCGGGCTTGACCCGCGCATCCATCCACCTTCACAAGAATCTTGCGAGGAAAGAATGGATTGCCGGGTCAAGCCCGGCAATGACGGAAACCCCCCGTTTCCCGGACGCGCTGCAGCGTTCTTCACGCTGCTGCGCGAGAAGCCGGGCTCGTACAAAACACAGTCGTTCGTTACGGCCCCGGCTCTGCAGCGCACCGCTTCGCGAAAAGCTACGCGCTGCGCTGCGTCCGGTGAACGAGGACGGCGTTCTGGATACGCCTATTTTCTCGCTTCCCTCGCCTGCCGCTTCCCCGCTAGCATCGTTTCGCTTATACGGTCATTTACACGTCATCCGGCGCTGGTATCGCGCGAAATGAAGATGACGATCCAACCGGGAGGGGATTTGATGACTATCCGACATTTTGGCGCGGCTGCGACGCTCGCCGCTGCGCTGGCCTTTGCCGCGCCCGCACAGGCGGTCACCGAGATCCAGTGGTGGCATGCAATGACCGGCGGCAACAACGACATCGTCAATAAATTGGCCGAGGAATTCAACGCCAGCCAGGGCGATTACAAGGTGGTGCCCTCGTTCAAGGGCAGCTATCCCGACACGATGAACGCCGGCATTGCCGCGTTCCGCGCCGGTAACGCGCCTCATATCATCCAGGTGTTCGAGGTCGGCACCGCGACCATGATGAGCGCCACCGGCGCCATCAAACCGGTCTACCAGCTGATGAAGGACGCCGGCGAGCCGTTCGACCCGAAAGCCTATCTGCCCGCGATCACCGGCTACTATTCGACCTCGAAGGGCGACATGCTCTCGTTCCCGTTCAACTCCTCCTCGATGGTGATGTGGATCAACAAGGACGAATTGAAGAAGGCCGGCGTCGCGGAAATCCCGAAAACCTGGCCGCAAGTGTTCGACGCCGCCAAGAAGCTGAAAGCAGCAGGTCACGCCACCTGCGGGTTCTCCAACGCCTGGGCGACCTGGGCGCATATCGAGCAGTTCTCGGCCTGGCATAACGTGCCGATCGGCACCAAGGCCAACGGGCTGGACGGCTTCGACACCGTGCTGCAGTTCAACTCGCCATTACACGTAAAACACCTGCAGAACCTGATCGACCTGCAAAAGGACAAGACCTACGATTATTCCGGCCGCGCCAACGCCAGTGAGGCGCGCTTCGGCTCCGGCGAATGCGCGATCTTCCTGACTTCGTCGGGCTACTATGCGACGGCCAAAGGCACCGCGAAGTTCGACTTCACCTCGGCGCCGATGCCGTATTACCCGGATGTTCAGGGCGCGCCGCAAAACTCGATCATCGGCGGCGCATCGCTGTGGGTGATGGGCGGCAAGAAGCCTGAAGAATACAAGGGCGTCGCAAAGTTCTTCGCTTTCCTTTCCGACACCGACCGGCAGGCCAAGCTGCACCAGGAATCCGGCTACCTGCCGATCACCCGAGCGGCGTATGAGAAGACCAAGGCGGACGGCTTCTATCAAAAGAACCCGACGCTCGAGACTCCGCTGAAGGAACTCACCAACAAGGAGCCGACCGAGAATTCGCGCGGCTTGCGCTTCGGCAACATGGTACAGATGCGCGATATCTGGGCCGAGCAAATCGAGGCGGCGCTGGCGGGGCAGAAGAGCGCGCAGCAGGCGCTCGATGACGCCGTCGCGCGCGGCAACGCCACCTTGCGCACCTTCGAAAAGACCGCAAAGTAGGGTGGTCAAATGCTCCCTCCCGGTGCTTGGGAGGGAGTTCAACATAGCGCGGAAGCCTGTGACGTCCTGAATGGAAAAGTCCGCCGTCTTCAACAACAGGCTGCTTCCCTATCTGCTGCTGATCCCGCAGCTCGTCATCACTTTGGTTTTCTTCTACTGGCCCGCGAGCCAGGCGATCTGGCAATCGTTCCTGCGCGAGGACGCGTTCGGGCTGAGCTCGGAGTTCATCGGCCTGGAAAATTATGCGGCGCTGTTTGCGCAGCCCGAATACTACAAGGCGATGCTGACGACCGCGCTGTTTTCCTCCCTTGTCACCGTGCTGTCCCTGAGCATCGCGCTATTGCTCGCGACCCAAGCCGACAAGAGCCTCAAAGCCGCGCCGGTCTACACCACCTTCATGATCTGGCCCTATGCGGTGGCGCCGGCGGTGGCAGGCGTGCTGTGGATCTTCATGTTCCATCCGTCGCTCGGCACGCTGGCGCGGCCGCTGCGCCTGATGGGGTTCGACTGGAATCCGCTGCTCAACGGCAACCACGCCATGACGCTGATCATCATGGCCGCGGTGTGGAAGCAGATCGCCTACAACTTCCTGTTCTTCGTCGCCGGCCTGCAGGCGATCCCGAAAAGCGTGATCGAAGCAGGCGCCATCGACGGCGCGGGACCGATGCGGCGGTTCTGGACCATCGTGTTTCCGCTGTTATCGCCGACCACGTTCTTCCTGCTGGTGGTCAACATCGTCTACGTATTCTTCGAGACGTTCGGCATCATCGATGCGGTGACCGGCGGCGGCCCGGCGGGCGCCACCACCACCATGGTCTACAAGGTCTATGCCGACGGAAGGCTCGGCGGCGACCTCGGCGGTTCGGCGGCGCAATCGGTGGTGCTGATGGCGATCGTGATCGGGCTGACCGCGATCCAGTTCCGCTATGTCGAGCGCAAGGTGCAGTACTGATGGTCGAGCACCGCCCGTGGAACGACATCATCGCCTACACGATCCTCACACTCGCCGTGTTCGTCGTGGCGTTTCCGGTCTATCTCGCGCTAATCGCCTCCACCCATGACGCCGCGACCGTGGTGAGCGGCAACCTGCCGCTGCTGCCGGGCCACCACACGCTGGAAAACTATTATCGCGCGGTGTTCGTCGGGGGCTCGCGCACCAGCCGCGAGCCGGTCGGACACATGCTGATGAACTCCTTCATTTCCGCCACCGGAATTGCGCTGGGCAAGATCCTGATCTCGATCCTGTCGGCTTACGCCGTGGTGTATTTCCGCTTCCCGTTTCGTCAGACCGCGTTCTGGATCATCTTCATTACCTTGATGCTGCCGGTCGAGGTGCGCATCTATCCGACCTACAAGGTGGTCGCCGACCTGCATCTGCTCGACACCTATGCCGGGCTGATCCTGCCGCTGATCGCGTCCGCCACCGGCACGCTGCTGTTCCGGCAGTTCTTCATGACCGTCCCCGACGAATTGCTCGAAGCCTCGAAGATCGACGGCGCCGGACCGTTCCGCTTCTTCAAGGATACGCTGCTGCCGCTCTCGATCACCACCATCGCTGCGCTGTTCGTGATCCAGTTCATCTATGGCTGGAATCAATATCTGTGGCCGCTGTTGATCACCACCCAGGATTCCATGCAGACCATCGTCACCGGCATCAAGAAGATGCTGACCACGACCGATGAATTGGCCGAATGGCAGCTCGCGATGGCGACCGCGATTCTCGCGATGCTGCCGCCGGTCGCGGTCGTGGTGTTCATGCAGCGCCTCTTCGTGCGCGGCCTCGTCGAGACGGAGAAATAACGCACGATGGCCAATGTCACGCTGAAAGACGTGCGCAAGACTTATGCCGGCGGCTTCGAGGCCATCAAGGGCATCAGCCTCGACGTCGGCGACGGCCAGTTCTGCGTGCTGGTCGGCCCTTCGGGCTGCGGCAAGTCCACGCTGCTGCGGATGATCGCGGGGCTCGAGACCACGACATCGGGCGCGATCGACATTGGCGGCCGCGTTGTCAACGAGATCGAACCGGCAGAGCGCGACATCGCGATGGTGTTCCAGAACTACGCGCTGTACCCGCATATGAGCGTGTACAACAACATGGCCTATGGCCTGCGCAACCGTCGCATGGCGGAGAGCGAGATCGACACCCGCGTCAACGAAGCGGCAAAGATCCTCGAGCTCGGCGCGCTGTTGCAGCGGAAGCCGCGCCAGCTGTCCGGTGGGCAGCGCCAGCGCGTGGCGATGGGCCGCGCCATCGTGCGCCAGCCAAAGGTGTTTTTGTTCGACGAGCCGCTCTCCAACCTCGATGCCAAGCTGCGCATCGCCATGCGGGTGGAAATCCGGAAACTGCAACGCCGCCTGAAGACCACCTCGATCTATGTCACCCACGACCAGCTTGAGGCGATGACGCTGGCCGACATCCTGGTGGTGATGAACGGCGGCCAGGTCGAGCAGCTCGGCAACCCGCTTGCGGTCTACCAGAAGCCCGCCACCACCTTCGTGGCCTCCTTCATCGGCGCGCCGCCGATGAACCTGATGCCGCTGCGCGACGCCGGCGGCTTTCAACCGAATCGCGAGGGCATTTTGGGGGTACGGCCGGAAGATCTGACAATCTCCGGCGACGCGCCCACCGGCGGCCTTGCGCTCGACCTCACCGTGGAAGCCATCGAGCGCGTTGGTGCCGAGACCTATGTGTACGGCCTCCGGTCGCAGCTGGGCGATGCGCCAACGGTAAGCGCAAGGCCGGGCGAGCTGCCCCCCGGCGAAGTGCTTGTCCGCCTCCCCGGCCAGGACGCCCCCGCCATCGGCCAGCCCGTCCGCGCAGTCGCCCCGCGCGAAAAACTGCATCTGTTCAGCGCCGACGGGCGAAGCAGGTTGGAGCTCTAGTCTAGGACCCAGCCCGGTCATTCCGGGACGCGCCTTCAGCGCGGACCCGGAAGGAGTCAAGGGCTACTCGTTCAGTCCATCGATGATGGTTTCGAGCGGCAGGAAAAACGTGCGGGAGCCGATCGGGCTCTCGGCGAACTCGTTGGCGCTCCAGAACTTTGCCGCTTGTTCGTCGATGGCGCGAACCAGCACGCAACGTATGCCGATGGTTTCGAACGCATGCACGATCCTGTTGAACGCATGCTGCAGCAGATCCAGACCGAGACTGCTTCCCTTGCACGAAACGTCGCGCGCCAGACGTCCGATGATAGCGACTGGAATCGGATTGGGCAGGCCGTGCTTTTTTAAGGCCTTGGGAAGTGCGCCTCGTTCGATTGCCCCCGCCGCCAGACAATAGTAGCCGACGACCACATTGTCCTCGCAGGCCACATAGGTGCGCGCGGTTCTGCCTTCGCTGTCGCGTGCGCGGAGCCTGAGCCAGTCGTTGAGCACTTCGTTGCCGCAATCGAACCGGCTGAGATCATGTCCGGCATTCAACAGCACCGGCTGCATGATCTCGCGTTTGGCCGGATGGTCTATTTCTGCCAAAGGGGCTTACGCTTCATCAGAGCCTTCAACTTCGGACCGGCGGCCGGCGGATTGTCCAGTGCGGCGACAAAGGCCTCGTATTTTTCCGGATCGAGAACGAACAGCCTTTGGTCCAGCAACACGTCGGTTGCGTGCTGGCGCGCGCTATCGAGCACGAATTCGCTCAGCGTCTTGCCGACGGAGGCCGCCGCGCTTTCGATCAGCTGCTTTACCGGTGCCGTCGCCCGGATATGAATATTCGCGTCGCTGCGAGGACGTGTCGACGGTGACCGTGTCCGTGTCCTGGGACGCTGCGGGATGGCTGCTTGATCCATCGCCCACTCCTGTTGCGTTACTTACTTCATAGTGCACGTACGCACAACGTCAACACAATTTATCCCATAAGGGGAAGCCCAGAGCCGGAATCCGAGGCTCGGCAACCACGAGCACGGAATGGCGGAGAGGAGGCTTTCCCGCCTATTCCCAAGCACTTGAACGCCCCGCCAGCCGGTCCCATATTCCCCTTTGACCGGACGGCGCGTTGCCGGGCGGTCAACAAACGGGGTGCCGCAAGGGCCCTGCAAAGTCGCTTCGAGAGGACTTTGTGATGTCTCGTGTTCCTTCGTTATCCAGTCCGTTCCTGTTGGGATTCGACGAAATCGAGCGTGCGCTCGATCGCGTCGTCAAGGGCGCCGACGGCTACCCTCCCTACAATATCGAGCGCTGCGACCGTGCCAACGGCCAGCCCGAGCGGCTTCGGATCACGCTGGCGGTGGCGGGCTTCACCCGCGACCAACTCGATGTAACCATTGAGGAAAACCAGCTCGTCATCCGCGGCCGGCAGCAGGACGACAAGGCCCGCCAATACATCCATCGCGGCATCGCCGCGCGCCACTTCCAGCGCACCTTTGTGCTGGCGGAGGGGATGCAGGTGAACGGCGCCGACCTGAAGAACGGGCTGTTGTCGATCGATCTTGCCAGGCCGGAGCCTGAAAGGGTCGTTAAGACAATCGCTATCAATGAGCACGAATAATAGTCGATCCGGATCAGGTCAGATCACCGATCTGAGATGGAACAAGTAGCGGACTCGACCGCTTGGTCTTTTGGAAGGAGTCGAGACCATGACCGAAGGTAATGTTGCGTACGAGCCGAATGCCGTCTCCCCCGAGGCGCTGGCAGCCCTGGGCGAGGGCCACATCGCCTATGTGAAGCAGATCCGTTCCGAGGATGTGCCCGGCCTTTTCCCCCAGGCGCCGCATCTCGCGCCGGGACTGAAACTGTTCGCGCTGCATACCGCGAGCGGCCAGCCGATCATGCTGACGGATTCGCGCGAAGCCGCGATCGCCAACGCATGGAGCAACGAATTGCAGGCCGTCAGCGTTCACTAAAGACGCGGCGCAGGATTGAGCTAGCGATACGCGGGCGCGTCGTCGGGACGCGGCCCGCGTATTTTGTTTGCGGTGGCTATTTCAGCGAGTCCCTCAGCGCGAGTAAGGCATCCTTGAGCGGCGCCAAGTCATTCTTGACGGCGCGCCAAATTAGGGTGGCGTCTACGCGTTGATAAATCGTGACGCAGAATATTGCCGATACCTGCAATGTCATCCCAGCGCAGGTTGTGTCGCGCCTTCAGGTCTTTATCCAGATGACGACTGGCTTCCGAAATCACCTCGATGCCGCGTTCGATGGCCGGGCGTAGCAGCCATGAGCGCTGGTAGTCGCGGAAAGTCTTGCCTACAACTGCCTCTTCTATCCCCTCAATGCTTTCGAGCATGTCCTGAATACGCACCAAGGACGAGCGGGACCCCATTTAGAAAACTCGTGTCGCCTCGGCTTCGACCTTTTTGCGAATTAACGGATGCAGGCCGTTGCGCGTGGTGAGATCGACCGCCACGCCAAGACCTTTTTCCAGCAATCGTTTGGCTGCGACTAGGTCCAGCACGCTGAAACGTCCGCGCGGATCGTAGTCCAGAAACAGGTCGATATCGCTTTCGTTGCTGGCGTTATTGCGAGCGGTTGAGCCAAACAGGTAAAGCGATGTCGCGCCCATCGCCTTAAGTGGTTCGGCGTGGCTCTTCAGCTTCCGGAGTGCTTCGGACCTTTTCATTTTTGTATTGTACCACGTTCGGCGCCAACTGCAGTTCGGTAAGAAAGCCGCCCGCCCTACGCCGCGGTCGCCGGCGGCAGCGCGAGCACCGAGTAGATCGCCGGTGCATCGCGGGAGGCGCGGAGTTTCTTGGCGACATCCTGGTCGCGCAGGAGGCGGGCGATGCGCGCGAGCGCTTTCAGATGGTCGGCGCCGGCGCCTTCGGGGGCGAGCAAGAGGAAGATCAGGTCGACGGGTTGGCCGTCCATCGCCTCGAAATCGATCGGCCGGTCCAGCCGCGCGAACAGGCCGAACAGCTTTTCGAGCTTCGGCAATTTGCCATGGGGGATGGCGACGCCGTAGCCGACCGCCGTGGTGCCGAGCTTCTCGCGCTGCAACAAAACCTCGAAGATGGAGCGCTCGTTCTGCCCGGTGAGGGCGGCTGCGCGCCCGGACAGTTCCTGCAGCGCCTGCTTCTTGCTGATGACCTTCAACGCCGGAACTATCGCCTCGGGTGCGACCAGATCGGTAATCGTCATGGGGCTTCCGAGATGAAGTGGACGGGCTTAAACTGAAATAGGCTTACGGGAGACGGCGTCAAGCGGGGATGTTTTGGACCGGCATTTGCGGTTCTTTGTAACGCAAAACCGGTGCCAATTCCTTAAAATCGGCGCCATCCCGGCAGGGCGGCGGACTTATAGGGACCCCCTTGGGGGGCGTCAATGGCGGCAGGCGGGCTTACCCCCCGGCGTCGACCGCCGGCGGGTCGATCCAGCCGACATTGCCGTCCGGCCGCCGGTAAATGACATTCACCCGTCCGCTGCTGCCGTGCTGGAACACGATCACCGGCGCGCCGGTGAGATCGAGCTCCATCACCGCTTCGCTAACCGACAGCCTTTTCAGCGAGGTGGTCGCCTCCGCGATGATCACCGCGCTGTAGGCCTCGTCCTCGGCCTCAGAGCCGGGCGCTTCGATCACATAGCTCGGCGCGTCCAGCATCGGTGTCTCCAGCTCGGCGAGCGCCGCGGCCGCCGCGTGGGCCTTGCGCCCGGAGCGATCCTTCAGCCGGCTCTTGTAGCGGCGCAGCCGTTTCTCGATCTGCGCCAGCGCCTGGTCGGCGCTGACATAGGCATCGGCGGCGTTCGACTCGGCCTCCAGCGTGATGCCGGAATCCAGATGCAGCGCACAGTCGGTGCGGAAGCCGAAGCCGTCCTTGCTGAGCGTGATGTGGCCGGAATAGTTGCCGTCGAAATATTTGCGCAGCACTTCGTCGGTGCGTTCGCTGACGCGGCCGCGCAGAGCTTCGCCTACGCTGATGCTCTTGCCCGAGACTCGAATGCTCATCTGATGCCTCGCTGGGTCGCCGACTAGCGTAGCACTATCCGGCGGCGCGCCAAGCCGATCAAGCCGGTGCGGTGTCGCGGGTCCGGTCAGGGACGGCAGGGGCCGATAGGGCGTTGCCGAGCATGCTCTGCTTGTCGCGGCGGCGCTGCACCGAGGAGGGAATGCGCATCGCCTCGCGGTACTTCGCCACCGTACGGCGGGCGATATCAATGCCGGTTTCGCGCAATCGTTCCACGATGGTGTCGTCGGACAGGATCGCGGTCGGGTTTTCGCCGTCGATCAGTTGGCGGATGTGATGACGCACCGCTTCCGCCGAATGCGCCTCGCCGCCGTCGGCGGAGGCGATCGACGCGGTGAAGAAATATTTGAGTTCGAAAATGCCGCGGTTGGTCGCCATGTATTTGTTGGCGGTGACACGCGACACCGTCGACTCGTGCATCTGGATGGCGTCGGCGACCGCCTTCAGATTGAGCGGCCGCAGATGCGCGACACCTTGGGTAAAGAAGCCGTCCTGCTGGCGCACGATCTCGGTCGCGACTTTCAGGATGGTGCGGGCGCGCTGGTCGAGCGCGCGCACCAGCCAAGTCGCGTTCTGCAGGCAATCGGTGAAGTAGGATTTGTCGCCGTCCTTGCGGATCGTCTTCGACAGTTCGGAATAATAAACCTGGTTGACCAGCACCTTCGGCAGCGTGTCGCTGTTGAGCTCGACATGCCAGCCGCCGTCAGGACCCGGGCGCACATAGACGTCGGGCACCACCGTATGTGCGCGCGCGGTGCCGAACTTCAGGCCGGGCTTCGGATCGAGCCGCCGGATCTCGCCGATCATGTCGGCAAGATCCTCGTCGTCGACGCCACAGAGTTTTCTTAAATTCCCGATGTCGCGTTTTGCGAGCAGGTCGAGATGCTCGACCAGCGCCTGCATCGCCGGGTCGTAGCGGTTGTGCTCGCGTAGCTGGATCGCGAGGCATTCGCTTAAAGTTCGCGCACAGATGCCTGGCGGATCGAAAGTCTGCAAGGTCGCGAGCACGGTCGCGACCTCCGCCGGCGAGGCGCCGAGCCGTTCGGCGGCCTGGCCGAGATCGGGCGGCAAATAGCCCGCCTCGTCCACCAGGTCGATCAGATATTGGCCAATCATGCGCTGCGAGGGCGCGGTGAAGGCAACCGCGAGCTGTTCGGCGAGATGGCCGCCGAGCGTGATCTCGTCGGCGACAAAGGCTTCCAGGTTGTAACTGTCGTCATTGGACGCGCCGCCGCCCCATTCGGTGTAGGCCGTGGGAGCCATATCCTGCGCGGTGCGCGCCGCGGCTTCCGCGGGCTCCTCTGAAAACACGTTTTCAAGACCGGTATCGAGCGTCTGCTCGATCTCGGCGCGGCTGCCGAGATCGCGGTTCAGCCATTCTTCGTGGCCAGGCTCGAAATTCTCGCCGGCGCCGTTCATCGCCTCCGGGTGATCGGCGCCGCCATCGGATGCTGTGCCGGCATCGTCATTGCCTAAAAATTCGGCATGCTCCGGTTGACCTTCACCGCGCACCGGCTCAGGGGCGTCATTGCCGCGCTCCAGCAGCGGGTTGCGCTCGAGCTCTTCCTCGACAAACGCCACCAGATCGAGGTTCGACAGCTGCAGCAGCTTGATCGCCTGCATCAGCTGCGGCGTCATCACCAGCGACTGCGACTGCCGGAACTCTAGTCTCTGCGTTAACGCCATTATTTTGGGCCGTGGAAGCAACAACCGGACCGTCATTGGTCCGATTCTTGCTTTAGCCTGTTGCAAAGCCGATGTACACGGCTTGACGGGCGGCAAATTTCGGCTAGAGCCGGAATTCCTCGCCAAGGTAAAGACGCCGTACATCCGGGTCGTTGACGATCTGGTCCGGATTGCCCTCGGTCAGGATTTCCCCGGCATAGACGATATAGGCGCGGTCGGTCAGTCCCAGCGTTTCCCGCACATTATGGTCGGTGATCAGAACCCCGATGCCGCGGTTGGTGAGGTGGCGCACCAGGTCCTGGATGTCGCCCACCGCGATCGGGTCGATGCCGGCAAAGGGTTCGTCGAGCAGCATGTAGTTCGGGCGCGTCGCCAGCGCGCGCGCGATCTCGACGCGGCGGCGCTCGCCGCCCGACAGCGCGATCGATGGCGTGCTGCGCAGCCTTGCGATGTTGAACTCGTCAAGCAGCGCATTCAGCTCGGCCTCGCGTTTTTTCTTCGAGGGCTCGACCACCTCGAGCACGGCGCGGATATTCTGCTCGACCGTCAGCCCGCGGAAGATAGAGGCTTCCTGCGGCAGGTAGCCGATGCCGAGGCGTGCGCGCTGGTACATCGGAAGCTTGGTGACGTCGTGGCCGTCGAGCTCGATGGTGCCGCGGTCGGCCTTGATCAGCCCGGTGATCATGTAGAACACCGTGGTCTTGCCGGCGCCGTTCGGCCCGAGCAAACCGACGGCCTCGCCGCGCCGGACGTAGATACTGACGCCGCGGACCACCTGGCGCGAGCCGAAGCTTTTTTCCACGCTATGCACAGCCAGATAGCCCGCCTTGTTGGCAAGGCGCGGTGCCGTGCCGTTGCCGGAATGGCGCGGCCGCGGCTTTTCGCTGCGGGATTGCGCCGGCATTTCCCGGGCCATGGGCGGCGCATCCGACACCGGCTGGGCGAGCACGCCGCCCAGGCTGTCATCGAGCGCGGTGATGTCCGCATGCGACCGCGCAAATCCTTGCGGACCGCGTTTGCGAGCGCGCCGACGGAACATGCCGAATAAATCCACCATGCGGTTCGCTTCTAGCCTTTCACGGTGATGCGCCCAAACCTCGATTCGCGCGCAACATGGAGGAGGCGCCGTCCCTTGCCCAGCGAAACAGCGCACCGCAGAGCAGGGCGGTAGATACGACGTTGCGGCGGCCGCTTCAACCTCAAGACCGAGCCGGGCGCGCTAACACTTTGACGTTACTTCTGTTTGTTTGGTGCTGCGGGCGGGGATGCCGGCGGAGAGCCCGGCATGCCCGGAATCGCCGGAACGCCGCTCCCGCCCGAAGACTGGAACAGGCCCTGTACGCGTCCGGTTTCGGACTCGACGCGTGAGACGCCGCTGGTCATGTCCACCACCAGCCGGTCGCCGCGCAACACGTTCTGGCCTTGGGTCAGGACCACGCCGCCCTGCATAGTGACCTGGTTGGCCTTGGTATCGAAGATCGCTGTCTCGCCGGTAACCACCTGGTCCTTCTGGGTGACGATCACGCCGCCTCTCGCCTCCAGCCGCCGGATCGACGAGCTGCCGCCGGGGCCCGGGGTGGCGGACTGGATCGGACCGGTCTTGGCGCCCTTCGCCGGGGGCGGAGGCGGCGGCGCGTTGTTCTGGTCGTAGAACACCACCAGCGTTTTCGAGGTCATGGTGGTGTCGCCCTGCACCACCTTCACGTTGCCGGCAAAGGTCGCTTCCTTCTTCTTGTCGCGCATCTCGAGCGACGCCGCTTCGATCTGGATCGGCTGGTCGCGGTTTTGCGAAAAGCCCTGCATGGCGTTGGGGACATTCTTCACCGAGCTTTGCGCGGCGCCGTCGGCGGCCCCCATCAAAGCGACGGCGACCGAGCCGGCAAGGAGACCGCGCGCAACACCTTTGGGCGACGGCAGGCGCTGAAAAAACATCATGGTGGATTTCATTTGGCGTTGGCGCGCTTGGCCGAGGAGGGCCGCGCTTTGGGGGGTACAGACGGCTCGGGCGTGGGTTCGGGCGCGGGCTCGGCAGCGGCGGGGTCGGGGCTGTCCATGATCAGGTTCATCTTGACGCGGCCCTCGAAGCGGACCAGCTCACCCTTCTCGGTGATGCGCAGCCGGTCGGCGGTGAGCGTCCCGTTCAGCAGCTTGACGTCGACAGGTTCTTCGGACGTTACCGTGCCCTTGGCGATATCGAGCAGCGCCTGCGACAGCCGCGCCTCGTAACCGGTGGAGGACACCAGCAGGATGTCCTTGTGCAGGTCCAACACCTGCGCCTTGGTATCGAACAGGCCGGTTTGCGCTTCCAGGGTCACGGTCGAGCGGTCCTGCTGCAGCACCTTGGCGCGCAGCACCTTCAGTTCGACATGGTCGGGATCGCTCAAATCCTGGGTCGCGGTTTTCGCCCACAATTCGTAAGGCCGCTGGTCCAGCGAGAAGCCAGACAGGTGCGGCGATTCCATGGTGATCTTGGTCCCGGACACCACCAGATTGTCCATGTCGATCGGCAGCTGCTTCATCAGCATGCGGAACGGATTGAAGATCGAGATCGCGACCAGACCCGCCATCGCGATCCCGACCACCGCGGGAACCGCGATACGGAGCAGGCGCACCATGCGGCTGTGACGCGCCGCAACCGCAAAGCGCGCGTCCATGGTCGCCTGAAGGGATGGGTTCTGGGCCGAATACACCGCTGCTCCGCGTCATGCCGACGGGCTGACCTTAAGCCGAAATGCCTCTGAATGCAGCCTCACCCAGACGATTAGTGTGACCGAAACGGGGCGGAACACTTCGTGGGCCGGTGTCCCGGACGCGGTGCATCGTCTCTTGGACGATGCGCGGCAGAGCCGGGATCGCAAAAAGCTCCGTCTCCTCTACGTCCCGGCTCTGCAGAGCACCGCTTCGCGAAGAGCTTCGCGCTCCGCTGCGTACGGGAACGCTCACGAATGCGCAAAGATGTCCTCGGCCTCCCAGCCCTGCAGGTCGAGCTTCGCCCGCGTCGGCAGGAAACCAAAGCAGGCCTGCGCCAGATCGCTACGGCGCTCGCGCGACAGCATCGCGTCGAGCCGCTCGCGCAAGGCGTGCAGATGCAGCACGTCGGAAGCGGCGTAGGCGAGCTGCGCATCGCTCAGGCTTTGCGAGCCCCAGTCGCTCGACTGCTGCTGCTTCGACAGGTCGATATTGAGCACCTCCCGCACCAGATCCTTCAGCCCGTGGCGGTCGGTATAGGTGCGCGCCAGCCGCGACGCGATTTTGGTGCAGTACACCGGCTGCGCCATCACGCCGAACGCGTTGTACAGCGCGGCGACGTCGAAGCGCGCAAAATGGAAAATCTTGGTAATGGCCGGATTGGCCAGCAGCGCCTTCAGGTTCGGCGCATCGGCCTGGTCCTTCGCGATCTGCACCACGTCGGCGCTGCCGTCTCCCGGCGACAGCTGCACCACGCAAAGCCGGTCGCGATGCGGATTGAGCCCCATGGTCTCGGTATCGATCGCCACCGAACCGGTGTAGCGCGAAAGCTCCGGCAGATCGCCGCGATGCAGGCGGATGGTCATGATGCTTCGCTCTCGTTGGGTCGAATCGATATCGCTAAGGTACCTTTGAAACGCTCGACAAACGAGGGGCGCGCCTGATCCCGTCAGGGGCTGCAGGTAAGGTTCTCCGACGTTCGTGCACGAATTGGAATTCTGAATTGGATGGTGCCCAGGAAAGGACTCGAACCTTCACGGCCGTTAAGCCACTGGCACCTGAAGCCAGCGCGTCTACCAATTCCACCACCTGGGCCTTGAAGCCGGTTACTAAGGATCGGCCGGGCGGTTGTCAAATCTCCGATTCTGCGCTCCGACGCCCAAAACGGACGCCCTCTTTCCGGATATTCCGGCCGAATTTTCGCGAGCGGCGCCCTGTACAGCGCGGCGCGGTTGGCGTATCGCGAATGGCTTAAAACACCCGCCCGGCGCGCCGATTTCAGGCGATTTTAGGATCAGCCCATGGCCTCCAATCTCGATACTCTGGTCACCGTTTTCGGCGGCTCGGGCTTTGTCGGGCGGCATGTGGTGCGGGCGCTGGCGAAGCGCGACTACCGGATTCGCGTCGCGGTGCGCCGGCCGGAACTCGCCGGCCACCTGCAGCCGCTCGGCCGGGTCGGCCAGATCCATGCGGTGCAGGCCAATGTTCGCTATCCGGCATCGGTGGAGGCGGCGCTGCGCGGCGCGGAGGCCGCGGTCAACCTGGTCGGCATCCTGACCGAGAGCGGAGCGCAGCGCTTCGACGCTGTGCAGGGCGCGGGAGCGGGCGCAGTCGCGAAAGCCGCGCGCGACAACGGCGCGCGCATGGTGCATGTCTCGGCGCTCGGCGCCGACGCACAATCGGCGTCGCGCTACGCGCGCGCCAAGGCCGCGGGCGAGCGCGCCGTGCTGGAGGCGGGGCCGTCGGCCACGATCTTAAGGCCATCGGTGGTGTTCGGGCCCGAGGACGATTTTTCCAACCGCTTTGCCGCGCTGGCGCGGATGTCGCCGATGCTGCCCTTGATCGGCGGCGGGCTGACGCGGATGCAGCCGGTTTATGTCGGCGACGTCGCCAATGCAGTGGCGGACGCGGTCGACGGCAAGGCCGTGCCGGGCGCGACCTACGAGCTCGGCGGTCCGGAAATCCTGACCATGCGCGAGATCATGGAGATCATCCTGCGCGTGATCGAGCGCAAGCGCATGCTGGTGTCGCTCCCGTTCGGCCTTGCGCGGCTTAAATCCTATGTCCTGCAGTTCGCGCCGGGAGCCTTGAAGCTCACGCCGGATCAGCTCGAGCTGTTGCGGAACGACAATGTGGTGTCGGACACAGCCAGCACCGCGGGTCTGACGCTGCAGGGCCTCGGCATCACCCCGGATTCGCTGGAGGCCATCGCGCCGCAGTACCTCTGGCGCTTCCGCCGGACCGGGCAATTCCAAAACAAGAGCGCTTAGCTCCGCTCTCGTTCCCCGGACGCAGCGTGAGCCGCGTAGCTCTTCGCGGAGCGGTGCGCTGCAGAGCCGGGGCCGTAACGAACGCAATTCTCTCGGCACGGACGGGCCGGTGTTTGGTACGGTCCCGGCTCTGCGCAGCAGCGTGAAGAACGCTGCAGCGCGTCCGGGACACAGGCATCTACCTCCCCAGCGCCAGCGCGATCAGGCCGAGCGTGCCGACGATCACGCGCCACCAGGCGAACAGCGTGAAGCCGTGGCGGGTGACGTAGGTCAGGAACGTCTTCACCACGATGATCGCGGTGACGAACGACACCACGAAGCCGATCGCAACGATGCTTAAGTGATCCGCGGTCATGTCGGCGCGGTTCCTGTAGAGGTCGTAGACGAACGCGCCGAACATCGTGGGGATGGCGAGGAAGAACGAAAACTCGGCCGCCGCGCGCTTGTCGGCCCCGAGCAACATCGCGGCGACGATGCTGGCGCCGGAGCGCGACACGCCGGGGATCATGGCCAGGCATTGCGCGAACCCGATCTTCAGATACATCAACAATGGAAACGCGGTGGCGTCGTGCTCGACCGGCTCAAGGTCGAGCTGATCGACCCACAGCAGGATCGCGCCGCCGACGATCAGCGAAAAGCAAACCACCCACGGATTGAACAGGTACCCTTTGATGAAACCGCCGGCGGCAGCCCCGATCACCGCCGCTGGGAGGAACGCCACCAAAACGCCGATCACAAAGCGGCGGTCGTCCGGGTTGGAGAACATGCCGAGCGCGATGCGCCACAGTTTCGCGAAATACAGCGCCAGGATGGCCAGGATGGCCCCGAGCTGAATCAACACCGCAAAACTTTTCCAGAAATTGTCCTCGCCGAGATCGAAGAAGCGTTCCGCGAGCAGGAGATGGCCGGTGGACGACACCGGCAGGAATTCCGTGACTCCCTCGACCACGCCGAGAATCACCGCCCTGATCGAATCGGAAATCATGATCTGTCCGCGAATCTCAAGGAAAACCCGGCTCTTCTCGCTTATTCGTTCCATTGCCGCAATGTCAAAATGCGAAAACACGCCTTGCCTCGCGCGCCGCGTTAGGTAGTTTGGCGCGCCGTTTAGGCGGTTGCAGTTCGTTAAGCATCGCAAGTCTATCAAAGGCCTTCATGTCCACCCTGCTACACCACCCGTTCTGTCCGCATTCGCGTTTCATCCGCCTCGCGCTCGGCGAGGTCGGCCGCGACGTGCGGCTGGTGGAGGAGCGGGTTTGGGAGCGGCGCGAGGGCTTCCTGGCGCTCAATCCGGCGGGCACCACGCCGGTCCTGATAACGGACGGGTTTCCGCCGATCCCGGGCGCCGGCGTGATCGCCGAATATCTCGACGAGGCGCATGGAGCAGGCCTGGGCGAGCGCCGGCTGCTGCCGATCGCGATGGCGGAGCGCATCGAGGTACGCCGGCTAGTGGCTTGGTTCAATGAAAAGTTCTTCGAGGAAGCTAGCGGGCCTCTGGTGACCGAGCGCATCTACAAGCGCTTCATGAGCGAGGGCAATGGCGGCGGCGCGCCGGAGACCGAAGTGATCCGCGCGGCGAAGGCGAATGTGCGCTATCATCTGGCCTATATCGGCTGGCTGGCGCGGACGCGAAACTTTCTCGCCGGCGACCGCTTGAGCTATGCGGACCTCGTCGCCGCCGCGCATCTGTCGGCGATCGACTATCTGGGCGACGTGCCATGGAGCGAGGACGACGCGGCAAAG
>Ga0066662_10000375_pt1 | contig 19705 bp, 16 predicted proteins | sample GraSoiAngelo_111_FD_133939 | JGI IMG/M metagenome (GOLD analysis project Ga0066662, IMG submission 133939) | Grasslands soil microbial communities from the Angelo Coastal Reserve, California, USA - 14_0903_12_40cm | ecosystem: Environmental > Terrestrial > Soil > Grasslands | place: USA...
CGGGGAGGAACTGCCGCCGATGGTGCGGGTTTCCCGAGAGGGGCGGCTGCCATTGTCGTTTGCCCAGCAGCGGTTGTGGTTTCTGCACCAGTTGGAACCGGAGTCCATTGCCTACAACATTCCAATCGCCTTCCAAATCACAGGCATGTTAGATTTCACAGTTTTAGATCGGAGTCTGGCGGAAATTGTACGACGGCATGAAGTGTTGCGTACCAGCTTCCCAGTATTGAATGGTTATCCAGTTCAGCAAATTGCAGAAGCCAGTTCAACTCTCTTAACTCTGGTTGATCTGTCGGAGCTAGAGCAATACGAAACAAAGGCCCGCGAGCTTGCTTCCGCTGAAGCAACTCGCCCCTTTGACCTGCTTCGCGGTCCTCTCTTTCGAGCGAGGCTGGTTAGGCTGCGGGATGAGAAGCATTTGTTGCTCTTGACTCTCCATCACAGCGTTACCGACTTCTGGAGCATAAATATTCTGATACGTGAGTTTACGGTACTGTATGACGCCATTCTCCAAGGACATCCATTGCCGTTGCCGGACCTGATATTGCAATACGCCGACTTTGCTTTGTGGCAACGCCAATGGCTCACCGGCGAAATATTGGATGCCCAGATCAGCTTCTGGCGAGAGCAATTATCCGGAGCGCCACTGACGGAGTTACCATCTGACTTTGCATTGCGAATTCCGCGATCAGGACAGGGGAAAAGGTTGAGGGTGCAAGTACCGCCAGGACTCCTTCAACGCCTTACCGAACTAAGCCGGGGCCAAAGCGTGACACTTTTTATGACATTGCTGGCTAGTTTTCAGTTTCTGCTGGGGAGGTATTGCGGACAAGACGATGTCGTGGCCGGTACAAGTATTGCAAATCGCCGATTTCTGGAGACCGAGCGACTCATAGGTTTTTTTGTGAACTTGCTAGCACTTCGCGGGCGATTGCGGCCCGAATGCAGTTTCAACGACTTCCTGGGGCAAATTCGGCACATGGTCTTAGATGCGTATGCTTATCAAGACATGCCCTACGACTATCTCGTCCAGGTACTGGCTCGAGAATCTGCGCAGGAACATCGACAACTGTTTCAGGCAGTGCTGGCTTTACAGAATTATTCCGAGGAGCAAAGTAATCTCGCAGACTTGGAGTTCAGTCCATGGGAAAGAGATCACTGTTCCACGCAGTTTGACCTTATGCTCTCCCTGGATCTGAGCGAAAATGGACTAACCGGGACATTGGTGTATGCCGCCGATCTTTTCAAACCAGCTCGAATGGAATGGTTTGCGTCGGCCTTCTTGAGGGTGCTGGAGCAGGTAGCCACCGAACCAAAGGCGCGCCTGTTTGAGATTTCGCTCATGAGCAAGATGGAGAGGCAGCAGTTACTCACACAAGGTATCCAGGCGCAGGAATCTTTATCTAAACTCTGCGTCCATGAGCTGTTTGAAATACAAGCCCGGCGGCAACCGGAAGCAATAGCCGTCCGCTACGATGAAATCGAGCTTACCTACTCAGCTCTGAACCGCCGGACAAATCAACTGGCCCATTATTTAATCAGCATGGGGGTCGGGCCTGAAGCGCGGGTCGGAATCTCTCTGGAGCGTAGCCCTGAACTAGTAGTGGCGGTCCTCGCAGTTTTGAAAGCTGGAGGAGCCTATATTCCAGTAGATCCGCGCTATCCAGCCGAACGTGTGAAATATATGCTGGAAGATAGCAGTGTGTCGGTGATGCTCACCAGCGAGCAACTCAGTTGCCGTTTTGCATCAATCTGCCGGTTCGTGATTTCGCTGGATGCGGAGTGGGATCTCATTGCGTCGGGTCCGGACCAAGACTGCACGACTGACATTTCTCTCGATACTCTAGCGTACATCGTCTATACCTCTGGTTCCACTGGCATGCCCAAGGGCGTTATGGTCACGCATCGCGGGTTGTCGAACTATACGGACTGGGCCGCGACCGCCTATGAATGTTCGCAGGGCACAGGCTCCCCAGTGCATTCCACTCTGAGTTTTGATTTGACCGTCACAAGCATTTTTCCAGCTCTTATAGTTGGCCGTAAAGTGACCTTGTTGGACGAAAAATCTCCCGTGGAAGATTTAGCAAATAAGCTTGTCAGTGGCGAGTCCTTCAGTCTTGTCAAGTTAACGCCCAGCCATCTCAAATTGTTGGCACAGTACATGGGCGGCCAATGCAATGCAGTCCAAGCCCGCAGTTTGGTGATCGGAGGCGAAGCCCTGCATTATGAAGACATCAAATTCTGGAGGGAAAATTCGCCAGCTACGAAGTTAATCAACGAATATGGGCCTTCGGAAACCGTCGTGGGTTCCTGCATGTATTCGATGGAAGGAGCCTCTGACGAGCAAGGACTGGTACCGATCGGGAAGCCAATCCAGAATACCAGAGTCTACGTTTTAGATCATTGGAACACGCTGTGTCCGCCAGGTGTTCGGGGCGAACTTTTTATTGGGGGAGCGGGGTTAGCTCGCGGCTACCTGAATCAACCTGCAATGACTAGCGCGAGATTCATTCCCGATTTCTTTGGTGAAGAGACTGGAGCACGGATCTACCGTACTGGCGACTTGGTGGGATGGCGGGCGGATGGAAATCTTGAGTTCTTTGGCCGTCTTGATAACCAGGTCAAGATCAGAGGCTTCAGAATCGAGCCGCAAGAGGTCGAAATGGCGCTCAAAAGCCACCCTCTCTTGCGTAATGCCGCAGTTCTTGCCAGCACAGATTCAGAAGGCCGGGCCCGTCTCGTGGCATACGTAGTACCTCATGAAGGAGCTAACGTCAGTGATGGAGAATTGCGGGCTTATTTGCAAACACGTCTACCCGATTACATGATGCCGGCTGTCATTACAATCATGTCGGATCTGCCTTTGACCGCCAATGGCAAAGTGGACCAGAAGCTGCTGCCGACGCCGCAATGGAACTCAAGAGCCTCGGCGATGAATACACCGAGGACAAAGGTGGAACAGCAACTGGTGAACATCTGGCGGGAAGTGTTAAGCTTAGATCAGGTAGCTCTGGAAGATGATTTCTTCGAGCGCGGCGGCCATTCGCTTTTAGCTGTCAAATTAATCACGGAGATTCAACGTGTTTTTGGAGTGGAGTTACCGCTGCAAATAGTGTTTGACCGGCCGACGATAATCTCACAAGCTGCTCTGCTGGAAAACACGCAGCCGCCGGAGAGTTCATCGCCGCTTGTGCGTCTGCAAATGAATGGTTCACGCCCTCCGTTATTCTGTGTGCACCCATTTTTTGGGCTTGCGCATTGCTACAAAGGATTATCAGAACTGCTCGGGGCTGACCAACCCCTCTATGGTCTGCAGTCGCATGGCTTAGAACAGTGGGAAACACCGCTTCCCACTATTCCTGAGATGGCCTCCCACTACCTTCGAGCGATTCGGTCCATCCGGCCCACAGGGCCTTATCAGTTGGCTGGATGGTCCATGGGATCGGTCATTGCCTTTGAGATGGCGCAACAGTTAGTGTGCGCCGGCGAAACCGTCTCTTTTCTCGGATTTTTTGAAGGACGGCGGCCTTGGGGTGCAGCCAGCGCTCATTCTGGGAATGCGCCGGCCAACTGGGAAGCCCTTGTTACCGAGCGCGAGGCGGAGGCATTGATTCAACTGGCAGCCGGCGACTTGGAACTCCCGGAGGGAGAGATCAGGCTCCTTTCTCCGGAGCAACGCATTGTGCGTTATTTCGACAGCATCAAAGCAAGGGATCCAATAGCCGCTGCTTTTTCTCATGAGCAATTGCGCAGGCTCCTGCGAGTCAGTGTCGCAAATCTGCTTGCGCTCGAATTTTATGAAGTCAAGACATATCCCGGCGATGTCATTCTCTTTCGAATACCGCTCGCCCAAGACCAGGATGAGAGCTATGGGTGGTCCAAGGCCGTACTAGGTCATACCCGAGTGTATGAAGTCCCCGGAAAACACAGCGAATTTCTGTCGGGGACGTCTGTACGCTTGCTTGCCGACAAGATCAAACTACACCTGCATTCATGAAATTCAAGTCAACCTGAGAAGATATGGAATCCTCCGTGAAACAATTGTTTCAAGTCGTCGCTGCCTTACTCAGATGGTCGCGCAGTGTTGAGGGCTCTCGCCGTGTAACGGTCGGAGTAATTTTGACGGGGGCTCTCAGCGGGCTGGGAAGCAGCGCGCTCATCGCCGTCATCAACGCGGCCCTGGTGAAGCAATCTTCCAAAGCGCTCGCTTTAGCCTTTGTGCCTTGTTGCTTCGCCATTTCGATTTGTGGGTTCATTTCGGAGGCGCTCCTTATCCGGATGACATCGCAAATTGTCTATAATTTGCAACTTCAACTGTCACGGCAAATCCTCGAGGCGCCTTATCGTCTGCTGGAAGAGCTTGGGGCACATCGGCTGCTCGTCACTCTTACCGATGACATCAGCGCTGTTTCCGCTGCGATTACTAACTTCCCGCTCTTGTTTACACAATGCGTGATCATAGCCGGTTGTCTGGCATACCTGGGATGGCTATCTCTTCCGTTGTTGCTTGTTTTGCTGGTCTATATGTGTGCCGGTATCTTCGCTTACCAATTGCCCCTGCGGCGCTCATTACAACATTTTAAGCTGATGCGTAGTGAGCGGGACACATTCTTCCATCATTTGCGGTTATTGATTGAGGGCGTAAAGGAACTGAAACTCAATAGAGAAAGACGCAAAGGCTTCCTGTTCCAGCAGCTTGAACCTTCCGCCAAGAGGTTGCAGAATCACAGTAACCAGGCAAACTGGCTGTCAGTGGCAGCTTCGCATTGGGGCCAGACCCTGTTCCTGCTGTTTATCGGCGCAATTGTTTTTCTCGCTCCCATGCTGGTGACGATCGATCGCCGGTCGCTGACCGGTTATGCTTTCACCATCCTGTTCATGATTTCTCCTTTGGCAAACGTGCTCAATTTAATGCCGGTTTTTACACGTGCAAGCGTCGCTGCTGAAAAGATTGAGGGCTTGGATCTCTCCCTGGCAAATTCTTCTTCTGAGATAGCCGCGGAAGGAGAAGTGAAAGCTTCGTGGTCGACCCTTACTTTAGCCAATGTTACCCATGTCTATCGACAAGATGGAAATGTGAACGATTTTAACTTTGGGCCTCTGGATCTCACATTTGTCCCGGGAGAAGTGGTGTTTCTGATTGGCGGGAATGGCAGCGGCAAGACCACTCTGGCGAAGATCCTTGCTGGTCTGTATGAACCGTTAAAAGGCTCGATACAGCTAGATGGGGAAGTAATTAGCACGGCAAACCGGGATTGGTATCGGCAGCATTTCTCGGTAGTGTTCTTTGATTTTCAGTTATTCGAACACCTTTACGGCGTGAGCGAACAGGATGTTGCGGTCGAAGTCCCCAAATATCTAGAGAAGCTGAGACTGAGCGAGAAAGTCAAAATCGAAGGCGATAAATTATCGACGATCGACTTGTCGCAGGGCCAGCGCAAGAGGTTAGCTTTGTTGCTCGCCTATCTGGAAGACCGCCCAATCTATATCTTCGATGAATGGGCCTCTGACCAGGATCCCATATTCAAGGAGGTGTTTTACCACCAGATACTGCCAGAGCTAAAAGCGAGGGGTAAAACCACCATCGTCATTTCTCACGATGACCGCTACTATCATGTCGCGGACCGGCTCATCAAACTGGAGCGCGGTGTGCTGGACTCTGAAACCATGGGCGGCATGTGGCATGAAATGCCAGCGCCGGTGGTGTAAGCCATTCTTTATTTCTATTTTTTTTGTACGACTACAAGACCCGTAAACCATCCAGCCGTGTGTGCCAACTAGCCGTCAGGGTAATGAAAAAGGAGTGTAGTTCTGGTTTTGCGGGATTCGACAGATACGTCTGTTCCTGCTAGAAACTCCCATTTGCCAGCCGGAGTTGTGTGTTTCGACCGGTTTAACAAATTGTGCAGGGAACGGATCATTTGCAAGCCATCGATTTAAAGCAACCAACCCAAACGACCAACCCCTGCTAATCACGAAACCGCTTAGAAAGGAGGCTTTCGATGACGAGAATTATTCTTTCTGATGATGATATACGCTCTATTCGCGGACTTTTAAATGAGATCATAAGCCAATATCGGAGTGCCGAAGAGAGCGAGTTTCTATGCAATATGAGCACATATGCTCAGGAGCTGCCTCGCAAATTGAGATGTGACATCAATCGGTTCAGGCTGGCGGAAGACTCGGCTGTCCTGTTGGTCTCAGGCTACCCAATTGATGAAGAGCGGCTTGGCCCGACCCCGGCATGCCTTAGAGATGCCCAGACGCTCTCTGATGAGATAGAGGAAGAAATACTGTTCACACTTGTAGCATCTCTACTAGGCGACGTAATCGGGTGGAGTAGCCAGCACTGCGGCCGGATCATCCATGATGTTTTCCCCGTAAAGGCCCACTCAGCGCAACAAATTGGCACCGGCAGCGAGCAACTGATCTGGTGGCATACAGAGGACGCATTTCATGACTCGCGTGGAGATTATGTCGGGCTCATGTGTCTTCGCAATCCCGATGGAGTTGCTACCACGGTGTGCCCGATAGACTGTGTACCACTGACAGAACAGCAGGCCCAAGTGTTGTCGCAACCGCTGTTTATCATACGGCCGGATGAGTCTCATCAGCGTAAAAATGCTGCGGGCGCAGGTTTGGCAGATGGGCAGACTGACTCGAGATTTGCACGGGTTGAAGAGATGTCCCGTAATCCTAAAAAAGTGCCCATACTCTCCGGCGATCTGAAAGCTCCGTATATCAGGATTGATCCCTATTTCATGCAGCCGGCAGTCGAGCCGGAGGCCCGACAGGCAATGGAAGAATTGACTCGGTCAATTGATGAAAAGATTCAGGAGTTGGTATTGGCTCAAGGCGACATCTGCTTTATTGATAATTTCCGTGCTGTCCACGGCAGAAAGCCTTTTAAGGCCAGATATGACAATAAAGATAGATGGCTCAAGAGGATCAATATCACCCGTGATCTGCGGAAGTCACGTGGCGAACGGAGCAGCGCGCTGAGCCGGATTATTACATAAAAATATGAGCCAACGATTGCAGATCCCGATCTGTTTTCTTGCATGGCTAGCTGTGGTGTTGCTTGTCGGGCTGGCGCTTGAGTGGCCGCGTTCGCCCAGGCCCATGACGCTCGAGGCAGGCAGCCAGGAGTTCTCGGCTGAGCGTGCGATGAAGCATGTAAAGGTTATTGCCCGCTTACCTCACCCTGTAGGGTCGCAAGCAAACCAGGCAGTCAGGGACTATCTGATGGTGCAATTGTTTTCCATGGGATTCGCGCCGCAGGTTTTCTCGGGAGTCGGTCTGGATGTCGTCGGTGGTACCATTGCCGCCGGACGGACCCAAGATGTCGTCGGACGTGTCAATGGCGCCGCAAATTCCCGTGCCATTTTGTTAATTGCGCACTACGACTCCGTGTCCCGGGCGCCTGGGGCTGGTGACGATGCCGCTGGTGTAGCCGCGATTCTTGAAGCAGTTCGGGCGGTCAGGGCTGAGCGTGCACTGGACAACGATCTCATCGTTCTGTTCAGTGACGGAGAAGAGGGCCTGCTGCTTGGAGCTGAATCATTTGCCATGTCTCATCCGTGGATGAAAGACGTGGGTCTCGTTTTAAATTTTGAGGCCCGCGGAAATCGTGGGGCGTCGTTACTATTTGAAACAAGTTCAGGCAATCATCAACTAGTGACGAGCTTGCGCGAAGCCGCGCCCTACCCAGTTGGGTCATCTTTGTTCTATGCGCTCTATAAAATGTTGCCGAACGATACGGACTTCACTATATTCCATCGTCTCGGTATCCCTGGACTCAACTTTGCGTTTGGGGAAGGGTTTGACGCGTATCACTCGCGCTTGGATACGGCGGAAAACCTCAGCACAACATCTTTGCAACATCATGGTTCCTATGCTCTGGCCTTGGTGCGTTATTTCGGCAGGATGGATTTGACCGAGTTACAGAAGCCTACCGGCGACGACATATTTTTCAATTGGTTAGGCGCCCACCTGATTGCATACCCGGAGAGCTGGGTAATGCCGCAACAGATATTGATTTCGATTTTTGCCGGGATGCTGGTGATAGCGGCTGTCAGAAAAGCGAAAACTCAGCCAAAGCGGTTATTGCTCGCAATCTTGGCATGGCTCGTGCTCCTGGCGTTTGTGCCTGCCGTAATGGCATTCATTTGGAAAATAACCTCTTACGTTCTGGCGGGCCGGCTGGTGGCTTCCGATTTACCGGGCAACTCGTTGTTATTGATGGGAACAGTGCTATTTGGAACAATAGCCGCCGGTTTCTTGCTGCATATGTGCCGCAAGAAATTCTCTGGGCAGGAAATGTCACTGGCGGCCATACTGGTTTTGTGTTCTCTGAATTGGGTGGTGGTGAAGTTTCGGGGCGGCAGTTATCTGATATTTTGGCCGCTACTTTTCTGCATCGTGGGGTACATTATCATCCAGCGACTCAACCGTGAAGATCAGCCGGTCGCACAGTTGATTGCCAGTCTGGCAGGGACGTCAGTGGCCCTTTTGCTTTTCGCTCCCTTTGTTCAGTTGATTTATATATTTTTTACCCTACAACCTCTCGCAATAATGATTATAGGAGCATGCATTTGTATAGTGTGCATGCTGTCAATTCCCTTAATAGACCGGCTGATCCTCAAGACAGCACCGTGGGCGACAATGGCTATCGTAGCTTGCGCTGCAATTGCTTGCTGGGGCGCAGGTGCCAGACTGTCTGGCTATACACTCGAACATCCCGGCCGTGACACCCTGGCCTACAGCATTAATGCGAACGACGGATCGGCCACGTGGATCAGCTATGACGATGCACTTGATGGCTGGACCAGACAGCTTTTCAAGCAAGGAGCGAAGCGGCAGTCGCTGCCGAATTACCTCGCCGGCTCCGCGCGTCCGGTATTGGCGGCACCAACACCTGCCATGAAGTTGGCGGCTCCGCTTGCCACCATTCAAGTCCAAGCAATGAGCAAAGATCTGTATCTGCTCAATCTTAAAGTCAAATCGACAAGAGCAGCGGATGTAATTTATTTAAGGTTTGTCCCAGATATCCAGGGAATATCCGCGGAGATTGAAGGACGACACGTACAATTTCAAAAGCCTACGGATTCGTTAAGATTCACTTTCTACGGGATGACCGATAATGAAGTAGACCTCAAGTTCATGCTTCGTGCGCCATCTGGAATCGCCTTCTGGTTGATGGATCAAACAACCGGCTTCCCTGTAACTGTCCCCGCCAGACCTGGCAACATGACGGCCTGGTACGGCAGCGATGTCACGCTTGTGTGTCGAATGTATAAGCTTTAGATCTTTCATGACGATAATGCGGGTGTCTTAGAACCCCGGAAAATCAGCCAACTGTGCGACTCCTGGGAGAGATCGGGATTGTTATCTTATGTGCCGAGAGGTTCGACACCTTGCAAGGTGAAGTCCTTTTGCTTGATAAGCCGTGAAGATGGCCTGGAACTGTGTGCTGAAATTGGTGGACGGGCACGCAGTTATGTTTTCATGAAATCTGCTGCTCCTGCGCTGGATATATACTATCGTAACGTAATATAAGGACTCGAAAGCGTCTTTTGGGGACAGGGGACATGAGTATAGCTACACAAGATATCCGCCAAGCATTTCGCCGTCTAAGGAAGTCCAATTTCGCGACTGTAATTGCAATTATAACCCTCGGATTAGGGATTGGCTCTGCCTCCGGTATTTTCAGTATTGTTGATGTTCTACTCTTGCGATCTTTGCCGTACCAGAACCCTGACAAACTGGTTCTGCTCTGGGGCACTGCTATTCACGATGGAAACGTCGAATGGCGCGGAACTTCCTTCCCCGACTTTCAGGATTGGCGCCAAAGCACATCATTCGAAGGCATGGCTATCTTTGCGCCAGAAGACTGGAATCTGACGACCGTTACGGAATCGCAATACGTTTCGGGCGAGACAGTCTCATCGAATTATTTCTCCTTACTCGGTGTTAAACCTATATTGGGCCGTTCGTTCAATCCCTCCGAGGATCAACCTTCCAACAGTGAACATGCTGTTATTCTTGGCTACGGAGTATGGCAGCGCGTGTTTGGATCCGATCCATCGATCGTTGGAAAAAGTATCAAACTTGGAGGTCGCCCTTTTTTGGTAATTGGCGTAGTGCCCGCCGAATTTCGCGGCATTAGTGATGACGCTGAGATATGGACATCTACTGCTAGCTTAGATCCGGATATCGTAACGAACCGCGGCAACCGCTCTTTTCCTGTGCTTGCGCGGCTCAAGATGGGCGTTAGTGCGCGACAGGTGCGAACTGAAATGCAGACCCTCGCCCAGCGCCTCGAGCAGGCATACCCATCTACCAACCGCCAGCGTGGCGTAGAAATGGTTGGGCTCAAAGACTATTTCGTGAGGGACTTACGCACCTCTGTTTTGTTGAGCTTTGGGGCTGTGCTGCTGGTTTTGCTCATCGCTTGCGCCAATGTTTCAAATCTCATGCTGCTCCGTGCCGAAAGCCGGGAGAGAGAAATCGCGGTGCGTTATGCTCTGGGCGCCACTCGCATGGACACAATCCGCTTGGCTTTAGTCGAGAATTCAATGCTTGCTTTGGGCGGCTTGATGCTTGGTATTTGGGTTGCTTATTGGGTCGCGCCCTCCGTCATTCTGCTGAGTCCAATTCCGCTACCTAGTTATGCGCACGTTGGTTTGAACCTCTCTGTTATTTTGTTTTCTACTGCGATAGCCGGCCTGTCCGCTCTTTTCGTCAGCTTCTTCCCGATTTTGCGTTTCTGGAATCGCGATCTGAACAGCATACTCAGTACCCGCACTTCTGGCGGAGGTGGAAACCAGAATCTGCGCTCGGCTTTGGTAATTTTCGAAATTACTATCGCCATGGTCTTGCTGATCGGCGCCGGGTTGCTCGTTCGCACCTTCCAAAGGCTCCTTTCCCTTGATCCGGGATTTCAGACGAGCAACATTATGACGCTCCATCTCAAGTTGCCGGCCCTCCCCGGCTCCGATCAGATGGCTTTTGTAAATCGGACTTCGGATTTACTTCAACGTATACAGGCGGTGCCTGGGATAGAAAATGCCAGCCTTTCTTCGGATGTTCCGCTGGATGGTCGCTCTGCTGCCTTTACTTATTCTCCTGACGTCAAGATCAATGAAGCTGCCCAGAAGCGCCCTCGTGCGTTTCTCCACCGCGTAAGTCCCGACTTTTTTACTGCCTTGGGAATAAAGCTGAAAAACGGCCGGTACTTCACGCAAGCTGATGTGGCTTCCTCCGTCAAAGTCATCATCGTCAGCGACGAAATTGCTCAGCGTTACTGGCCATCTGGCAATCTTATTGGCAAGCGGATTCAAATCGGTCGAGCCGATACGGGGCTTTGGTATCTGGTGATTGGAGTTGTAGACAATGTGCGCTATAGGGGGCTGCCGAACAATCCTACACCCGATCCCGATCTCTATCTTCCGCTCAATGAACCCACCGAAGAACTGGCTTTGAGCATTCACTCGAAACAAGATCCCACGCTGCTGGTTCAGCCGCTCACCGCCGCCATTAAAAACTTCGAATCAACGTCTGTCATTTATGACGTCAACACCATGGCGGAGCGGGTTGGTGGGCAACTCGTGGCGCAACGCTTCGCTGGCTTGATTATGGGAATTTTTGCGGGCATAGCTTTCCTTCTGGCTATTGTGGGAATTTATTCGGTCATGTCCCATTTTGTGTTCCAACGCACCAAGGAGATAGGGATTCGCATTGCCTTGGGTGCGCAGTCCTCCCATATCTTTGGGAGCATCGTCGGCAAAGGACTTATGCTTGGTGGTTCCGGCGTAATAGTCGGTATCCTCTTTGCTTTGGCAATGCGCAAATTGATCGCCAATCTACTATTTGGTGTCAGTGCTCTCAGCCCCCTTGTCTTTGGTTCTGCGGCAGCAGTAATGCTGGCGTGTGTTGCGTTGGCTTGCTACTTGCCTGCTCGCAATGCGACAAAAGTTGACCCGGTTGTAGCGCTGCGCGAGGGGTGAGTTCTAGAGACTGTTGGAAGCGCCACGCAGTATGTTTTGAAAGTATGGATAGTACGAAAGGGCAACACGGCAACTCAGCATTTCTTCAAAATCGCCGAGGTTACTTGCTTTTAGGATGATTCGCCTCTCTTGATAAGAGCAGAGGACAATCCAGAGTCCCCACAGTATTTTCGAAAATTACTTCCAACCCTGCTGCTGTGCCTTTCTGGCGAAGGCACGCTTCATTTCCCACCCCGTCCTCATAACGATTCATCACGGAGAACGACTATGTCGAATGCAGAGCAATTTTGTTTACGGCAAAACGTGCAGGTTGAGCCCCTTGTAGACCAGTGGTATGCATGGCCGCATCTCATCGCTCCGGCGACCACTGCCAGAAACATCACTCAGCGCCATTTCAAGATCATGGACTCCTATATCAACTCACCGCAAATCCACGCAAATGCAGTAAAAAATCCCAAGATGCTGGGCGGCCCTTTCATCGATTACGGTGGAAAGCGCGTGGATGAAATTCGTGGGTTGCGTGAGCGCACCAAACGTGAACGCGCAGCTCTGATCGAGTTGTCAGAAGCCATTGACAAGCTCGATTCCATGTTGCGTTCTTCGGCCAAGGGGTACAGCCTGCATCCGCTCTACGAAAAGATTCCTGCTCCCCTGCGTGGATATGTGGAGCTTGTCTACGATCTCAACAATCATCCTTCTTTTCGGCTGATTGAATCACTGCTCTACCGCAGTCGTTACTATGATCCCAACCAGCAGAGCCTCATGCTTTCCACCATCTCTGCCGACGACCGGCCCTTCGTACTCAGCACTCCCAGGCTGCCGTCAGACCATGCTCTGCATCTCCGGTTGCCCTTCGACGATCCGGCAGTGGACAATCTCTTTCGCCTCAAGTCCGTTCCACGGCCATGGAATGAAATCAAAGAAATGCTCCATGCTTCCGACGAGCAGGACACTCTTCTGAAATCATTCCTGACTCCCGATCCTCCGCCTTCATATTCTGCGTACGTCGGTCCCGGATTGCGCTGGCGCTACTTCGGCCACGCCTGCATTCTCATAGAATCGCAGGGCGTCAGCATGCTGTTTGATCCGGTGCTTAGCTATACCTACGAGAATGGCATCTCCCGCTATACTTATCTTGACCTCCCAAACACCATCGATTATGTGCTCATCACCCATGATCATCAGGATCACATTCTTTTTGAGACCTTGCTGCAGATTCGCCACAAAGTGAAAAATATCGTTGTTCCACGCAGTAATGGTGGACGCTTGCAGGACCCCTCTCTCAAGCTCCTGTTCCGGAACTGCGGGTTCAGGAACGTAATCGAGATCGAGGAAATGGAGGAAATCCGTGACGGCAAGGTGCACATCAGCGGGCTGCCATTCCTTGGTGAACATGCCGATCTCGACATCATGACCAAAATGGCCTGGCTGGTGAGAATCGGCCCGCATTCATTGCTGTTTGCCGCCGATTCCTGCAACATCGAACCCCGGCTTTATGAGCATCTCCATCGCGAACTGGGCGATGTCGATGCTCTCTTCCTCGGCATGGAATGTGACGGCGCTCCGCTGAGCTGGCTCTATGGCCCGCTGCTTACCCAGAAGCTGGAGCGTGCCATGGATGAGTCCCGCCGTCTCTCCGGGTCCAATTTTGAGCAGGGAATGCACATCATCAATACCTTCCATTGCCGTGAAGCTTACGTTTATGCCATGGGCCAGGAACCCTGGCTGAACTACATCATGAGCATCAAGTACACCGATCAATCACGGCCCATCGTCGAATCGAACCGTCTCATTGAAGTCTGCAAAGAGCGTGGCATCATAGCCGAGAGGCTGTTTGGAGAAAAAGAGATTCTTCTCGGAGAAGAGCCCGTCCGCCGCCCCGCAGCCCCCGCTCTGGTTGGCTCCTGACCGGAACGCATCACTGGCCATCGACCTCGTCAGTAAACAACTGATGGGGTCTTTTTTTAGAGTGGGCATTTCCATCCATAATGCTCGAGGTAGACGTTCATCTCGAAGCGATGAGGTCGTGATCCTGCTGTCAGTTTTTTACAAATTGTCAGAAATCAGGTCACGACCTCCGGTGTCCTGGGTCACAACTTCGGAGCCATTGGGCACGACTTCTGGTTCGTTTGTACCAACTGATCACGTTCACATACAAAATCGGGCACTGAACGCGCCAAGCAGTTGATTGAGTCAGAACGGAAATCCTTACGGCCGCCTAAGCAATAGCGGTCATTATTGGCATGCATGATCGATACAAATGCTGTATCGGGCCGAATAGCGGATTTCAGATTCTCAACATTAACTCGCCCGTTCTTATCGACTGGAATAAAATTGATTTTCCAGCCGATAGCCTGTAAGCGTAAGAAAGGTTGCATCACAGAAGGATGTTCAATGACGCTGGTAATCACATGGCGCTTGCCTGGTGCGAGCGTTTGAGCAAGACCCAAAATTGCAAGATTGTTGGCCTCTGTGGCACAGCTCGTAAAAAAAATCTCATCAGGCGAAGATCCCAGAGTCTCAGCAACTTCATATCGGGCTTCATTTATGGCCTCTCTGGTATTTCTTCCGTAAAAATGATCTGATGAGGGATTACCAAATTTCTCCTTAAAAATACGGCAGCATCGCATCGCAGACTTCTGGTAAAACAGGTGTGGTAGCGTTGTAATCGAGATAAATGGGCTGCATAAAGATGACCAGTATTGTGCGGGGCTTGAACGAGCAACATTATTCTCTGTCAAAATAATTTTCATGCTAGCGTCGATATCCTTTACGCCGACAAAAATCAAAGAAGCGCATGGGGATCTCACATTTGAGCTTCAGCCGCCTTATATTGACGTGGCACACACTATGAGCAGAAACATTTTGGTGGATCGGTGTGTATGATGAGCACCTCTCGACCGATTCTGCTTGTAGGTGGGACATATCTCCCAGAGTTGCTGGCAAGAATTGACATTAGATCATCGTGCGTTGTATCACGCCTAATCCCATTTTTCTAGGCTTGCAGAAGATAGTGGAATATCAGTCAGGATATCGCTCAAAATTTATTCGTGCCGGGACTTCCTGTCCATCCTGTCCATAAAACACAGAAATTGGTTCTACTGGGCGGAAAGGGCGGAAACAGCAGAAAGGGCAGAAATCAAAGAAAACCCTTTATTCATGCGTATTTGCGTCTATGTTGCTTAGGAACCAGCGACTTGTGGAAATGTAGGTGGCAGAGCCACAGGCGATTGTTTTCGCTTCTTCCCAGCCCTTTGCGGAATGCCAAAGAAGCAAATACGGGGATCACGGTCAGCGCCAACACGAGCGAGCCGAGCAAAGCAGTGCAAACAGTAATGGCCATGGGCCGGAACATCCGCCCCTCAAGTCCCTGCAGGAAAAGCATCGGCAAGTAAACGGCGATGATGATGGCAACCCCGAAAGCCATCGGCCGCGCTACCTCCAGAGCAGCTTATGCACTGAATCGCGAGACGACTCTCGTCCGTGCTCGTCCTCCAGTCGATGGACCGAGTTTTCCATCATCACCACAGCGCCATCCACAATCATGCCGAAGTCAATAGCACCCAGGTTCATCAGGTTGGCACTGATTCCGAAATACCGCATTCCGATGAAGCTGGCGAGCATGGAAAAAGGAATAATGGAGGCGGTCAACAGCGCTGCCCGCACATTGCCCAGAAACAGAAGCAGGATGGCTGTCACTAGGACGAAGCCTTCGAGCAGATTGCGAATAACGGTGCTCAGCGTGCCGTCGATGACGTCTGACTGGTCGTACAGCGGCTGCAGCTTTACTCCCTCCGGAAGGTGCAGGGAGGCGATCTTCTGCTTAACAGCGTCGATGACACGTTTTCCGTTTTCACCCTTTAGCATGATGACCATGCCGGAAAGGGTCTCGCCCTGGCGCAACACTGCACCGTTTTTGGGAGCAGCCCCGATTCTTACCTCAGCAATATCGCCCAGAAAAACTGGCGTGCCCTGGTTGGAGGCGACAACAATCCGGCCCAGATCTTCCGCATTAGAGCTGCGTCCCAGGCCGCGCAACGTATATTGCTCTGCCGAGTGTTCGATGTAGCCACCGCCGAATTCTCATTGTTCTGCTCGATCCGCGTAGCCACGTCGTGTAGCGTCAACCCTCCTCTCCGGTTACATTTTGCATGGCGCGTGTTGCTGCAGTACCGCTGGTTTCAGTATGATCTGATACTGCTTGCTCTCTCCTCCCCAGGTGTTGATATCACCGTGCGCAGCTGGTTCTTGATCGTCCATTCCTGGAGATCTTTCAACTGCATAGGGGTCATATTGCCTTTGAGCGTGTATTGATATAGCTCGCCAAAGGCAGTCGAGGGCGGGCTTAGAACTGGTTGCATTCCCTGCGGCATCCGGGCCCTCGCCTGTTGAATGCGTTCATTCACCGCTTGCCTGGCAAGGTAGAAGGGTATGGAATCATCGAAAACGACCATCACCATCGAAAGCCCCAGCTTGGAAAAAGATCGGACCTCTTCCTGCTTCGGCATGCCCATTAAAGCCAGCTCAATCGGCCACGTGACTTGCTGCTCGACTTCCCTGGGCGCCATTCCTGGTGCTTCAGTGACCACCACGATTTGGTTGTTCGTGAGATCAGGGAAAGCCTCCACCGGAATCGTAAACATCGCGTACAGCCCACCTCCTACCAGCAGCGCCAAGCCGCCCAGCACCATCCAGCGATTGGCCAGGGACTTGTCAATCAACCAATGCAGCATGCGGTACTCCTCTCCCTTATTTCAGATTTGAGCAACAGGGATTTCAGGATGAAACTGCTCTTTGTGGCAATCACTTCATTGGGTGCAAGCCCTTCAAGAATGCGAGTACGTCCACGCATCGTTTCTGCTGTGCGCACGAAGCGTGGCTCGAACGTTCCAAGTCTTTCTTGACGAACACCATATCCTGATCGTTCATCTGCTGGATGCTTCGCTGGGGACCATCAGAGCTGGCTTAGATCGACCCACGGCGATTTGTGCCGTCGCCAGCATCTCCGGCCATAGCTTTAGAGAGGCATTCTGCAGTTCCACCCGCACCGGCATCACGCGCGTGGTTGGATCGAGTTGTTGGCCCAAATTGGTGATCTTTCCTCTGAACTGCTCATTGGGGAACGCTCTGGTTGTCACGATCACTTCCTGCCCAAGCTTCAACTGAGCAATAGAGCTTTCATTGGCCGAGGCGAGCATCCAGAGGAGCCGGATGTCGCCAATCATGAATACATCTTTGGCACGATCGGCCACCCGCACCTCGGCTGATGTCTTGCTCCAGCACATAGCCATCTCCCGGAGAGCGAATTGGAATCAGTTCCGACTCTTGTTCTTGTCCGGGTTTGGCTTCCGCAGGAACACCCAATGTCTCCTGGAGATGGACTCGTTCGCGTTCAATCGCAATCTGTGCGCCTCGCACCGTTGTATCTGCATTGGTAGACTCCTGGCGCGCACGTTCCAGTTCCTCCAACGAAGCGGCTTTCAGGTCGTAGAGTCGCTGAGTACATTCAACATTCTTGTGCGCCAGGGCCGAAGCAGCTTGAGCCCTGGAGAGTTCTGACTGGGCGCTGAGGTAAGCCGCACGCATGTCGTGGACGTCATGGCTGTGCATCCGGGCCAGCACCTGTCCTTTGCGAACTGCGGCGCCGGCCTTGACATAGACTTGTTCCACTCGGCCGGCGCTGACTACTCCCACGTGCCAGCTTCTATCATCAGCAAGAACAATTTTTCCCGGTAGGGTTTATATTCCGCTTGGTTGGCCAATTGGACTGCTTCAAACTGGAGAAGCCCATCACCCTGCTGGGAGGCCGGCAGTACGATCTCCTTGGCACCCTTGGGTTTCTCAGCTCCGGACGCCTGTGCCGGTGTTCCGCCATTGCTGTGATTGCAGCCGACGATCCAGCAGACAGAAAAGATGAATGCTGCAACAAGCCATCGTGAGCTCATGGCTCAATTCCTTCATCGCGCTCAAGTGCAGCAACACTTCTGTGGTAACCGTTCAGTGATTGAATGAGAGCAATTTCGGATTCGATCCGCAACTGTTCAGCGTCAATGAGGCGAAGCAGATATATTCCGCCCTTCTCTGTAGGCCGCGCGGCTTATGTTCGAGATCTGCGGCGCCTGCTCCCGCAGCGGACGGAATGAGCTTTCTACCTGTCTGCGCTGCGTCTCATACTCGCGACGCGCAATTTCCAGCTCGCTTCTCAGGAGCAATTGAGTGCTCTCGGCATCTTGCTCCCCAGCCTGAACGTTGGCCTGTGCCGCGCCGGTAGCGCCTTGATTGCGATTAAATAAAGGAAGATTCAATTGCAGTCCAGCCAGTGCTGTATTGGGCCCCTGGGTGCGCTTGTAGCCAAACAGGGCATCCAAATCCGGACGTCCATTCGCTCGTTCGAGCTTCAGTGCGCTTCGGGCTTGTAAGAGGAACTGTGCTGCCAACTTCCTCTCGACTCTTGCTGCGGTCGGGTCATCGTTGACTGTGCAGGGCTTTCAAGCCTGGTGAGGTCTTCCGTCAACTGCCAATCGTAGCTGCCAGACCCGATGTTGCGCGCCAGTTCCAGTCTGGCTTTCTCTGCATCAAGCTTCGCATTATCGGCAGCCGCCGCAAGCCGCTGGCCCTCCAGTCGGACGCGGATGACGTCTACCTCTGCGGCCTTTCCTTCCCGGAGCCGGGCTTCGTGATACTCGACGATCTGCCGAAAATACTCAGCGTTCTCCTTGTAACGCGTGAAGACAGCTTCAGTGGTGACTGCGTTCCAATAAGCCTGCGCCACCTGCAAGGCAACGTCGCGCCTGAGCTGTTGCTCCTCAAGCCGCATTCGGCCAGCCGCTGACTTGGCTAAATCGATCCTGGCGCCGCGGCGTCCGGAGGTTTCTATGGCTGGGGAGGCATAAAGAAAGGTGTCGGCATTTTGGCCATAGTTGAAGTTTGTTGTCCGCAGGTTTTCGGACTGGAAGATCAGTCGCGGATTTGGCAACAGACCCGCTTGTCGAATGAGGGACTCACTGCCTCTTGGTCCGGGCGGCGGCTTTCAGTTCAGGTCGGCGACTCAGGCCTTGCTGAATCGCATCAGCCAGGCTAGAGGTTGTTGCGCGAGGCAACTGCCGTCGAACATCAACAAAAAAGTAAACAAGCTTTTTTTCATGAGCACACATGGACGTGTGCAACGACACGCACGGAGTAAGGGAAATAGACGGAGGCCTAGCTTCAGGCCAAGAAAGAACTGGAGGCTGAGGGAGGGGATCTGGCCGGGATTTGCTTCAATAACGGCGGCCCATGAGCGCGGGCCTCTCTGCTCAGAGCAGCACCCAGAACGCGAATCGCAGGTTCGGATGCGTCTGCCTGGGTGATCGCAAAAGACAGCGTGTCTCTTACGTTTTCTGTCTGCACACTGAAGATGTCGAGATAATGAGCCCCGTGTTGGTTCGCTTGGATGGCTGCGCCGTCATGGGAAATCAAATTCTTCAATATGAACCGCAAAAATGCGAATGGATCACCGAGTGGTGGTCATCATCCAGGACGTGCATATGCGTGAAGGGCGCGTTGAAGAACGTGCCGACGACGCAAAACATCCACGAAACGCCGTCAGGATGAACCAATCGAGTAATCTCTATCGTGCCAAATGTCTTTGTCGTGCCGCTGATCCATGGCCGTTCCATGCCTATGGCGCAGGACGGATGACTCCACTGGCTGTGAAA
>Ga0066662_10000376_pt1 | contig 19692 bp, 19 predicted proteins | sample GraSoiAngelo_111_FD_133939 | JGI IMG/M metagenome (GOLD analysis project Ga0066662, IMG submission 133939) | Grasslands soil microbial communities from the Angelo Coastal Reserve, California, USA - 14_0903_12_40cm | ecosystem: Environmental > Terrestrial > Soil > Grasslands | place: USA...
AGTAGTTATAGGTGCAACTATATTAGGATTTTATATACATGATTTAAAATTCTTTTCTTTATTTGTACCCTCAGGCTGTCCATTAGGTTTATTACCTTTATTAGTATTAATAGAGTTTATATCTACATTAAATAAGTTATTTTGTGATAAAAAATGTATAATGTTTAAACATAGGAAAGTCAAGAGCTTTTTAAGTATATGTATAAAACAAAGATAAAAACCTTGGAATCTAACAGAAAATAATCTTATATTAAATAATTTATATAAGGCGAACATTAATCCTATATTTAGCTTTCTAAAGTACATACAAAACAAAAACTTGCTTATTTTTATCAAAAATATAAAATAGTAATTAGAATATACAGTGGCATATATATCTATTAATATATAAACATAAGTAATAATAAAATAAAAAAACAACAAATGATAAAAAAATTAGTATAGATAAGCTATAAATATCTAAACGTAATTTTTCATCTATTAACTCCGCTCTTTTAACAGACGGTAATAAGGACTCAATACCATCTAAACCTTCATATTTAAGTTAAATATCTGAGATGGCTTTATCTACAAGGCATTTACATAGCTCTACACCTAGAGTTGCGGTAAATAAAATTGTCGATAACATTAGAGCAGAAAGAGGGGCAAAAGTAGATAAAGTTAAAAGGGAGATCGATGAAGACTATATCCGAGATCTGGCAAAGTTGAACAATAAATAGAATTCAGGTGAAGTTACTTAAAGTGTATATAACGAAGCACGATAATATATAGAACATAATCATAAAGATGAAATACAAAACCAGAATGGAGCTAGTGACATTGAATTAAAAGACTTTATGTAAGTTGTATTTGCCTAAAAAAAGTATAATAACATACCCTTGCAAGATTATTCATATATTGACTCCACTACGTATATGGCTGGTCAATGAGACGATGAGTAATATCTATCCATTTATATCATCCTTATAGTTGTGCGGCTGTTCCTAAAAAAGGTTTAATGAAAAGGTTTGCCTTTTTAGATTTATAAGTAAAGAAAAAATGATACAAGCAGCAAAAATAATAGGAACAGGTTTAGCAACAACAGGTTTAATTGGTGCAGGTGTTGGTATTGGTGTAGTGTTTGGTGCTCTTATAATAGGTGTTTCAAGAAACCCTTCATTAAGAGGTCAATTATTCTCATATGCTATTTTAGGATTTGCATTTGCAGAAGCTACTGGATTATTTGCTTTAATGATGGCATTCCTTTTGCTCTATGTAGCATAAATAATAAAATAAATATATTACTCATTAATATTAAAACAACTATTTTATATAAACCTGATTACTTTATATCTATTATAATTATTTGTTTACTCTTTATTTTAGTTACATATAATATAATTTGTATAGCGGAGGATCTTAATATTATACTAAATGATAATAAATTTACAGTACTCTCAGCAACTGGTAATGGTGGGCAAAATCCTATGGATTTAAGCAATATGCTTAATAGTGATGCAAATGGGGCAAACTCTGGAACAGGTGGGCAAAACCCTAACCCTAATACTGGGCCAAATGCTAGCTATTTAGGACATAATACTAACCCCCAGCAAGAGCCAAGTTATAATTCTACTACACAAAATCAGTTATCTACTGATCAGGGGGTTCAGGATAATATGCCAGCATCTCAGCATACACCTCAAGACAGTATGGTTGGATATCAGCATACAACTCAAGACAGTATGGTTGCATCTCAGCATACAACTCAAGAAAATTCGCAAGAAAACCAACAAGAAATACCAACTTGAGTACAAGATTTTCATAATAGCGCGGCAGAAGCTAATCGACTTAAAGCAAAAGGAATAGGAGTTAATAGAGGGAACTGGTATACAGTAAATAGACGATAAATTATTTAACTTTTATAATATTATTATCTACTAAACTTATTCTAAATACCTCTATTCCAGTATTTTTTTTTATATTAACTATATAATACCCTTTATATATTTAAGTTTAATGATGGCTTTTCTCTTGTTTCTTAGTATACTATTTAATTACAAATATGAAAGATATAATATACTATACATTTACAAATCCAGTTTATATATTAACCACTTAAAAAATAAATATTAAATAAATATCATTTGTTTTTACTTATTATCACTATTTGTTTAGTTATATATATATATATAAATATTCTGATTTTAACAAACCAAAGTAAGTTATTATATATTTATTGTTTTTAAATAGTATACTTTTTTATTTAATATTTTTTTATTTATAAATAAATTAAAAGGAAGGCACTATACGGGATAGAGTGCCTTTTAATTTTTGAGTTTGATGATGGCTCTGAGTGAACGCTGTCCAAATGCTTGACACATGCTAATCGAACGTCTAATTTTATTAAAATTTAATTATAAGTGGTGTACAGGTGAGGAACTGATAATCTAGCTACCTTAAAGTAAGGAGGAAATACCTTATAATAAAATAAAGAAATAAAAATTTCGCTATAAGATGTTAGAATTTATCCTGAAAGAGTATTAATTTAAATAGATTAGCTCGTGTTTCAGTAGTCGAGACTGAGAGGTCGATCGACCACATTGGGTCTGAAAAAAGCCCATGGCAGAGAGTACAGCAGTGGGGGATATTGGTCAATAGCCAGTCGGCTGAACCAGCAACTTGGAAGAATGTATAATGAATAAGTCGTATAAAATTCTAGATATAAAATTGATAGTGACAACTCTATATCTATTAGTCTTGACCAAATTACGTGCCAGCAGTCGCGGCAACACGCAGAAGACAAGTGTTATTCATCTTTAATCGGTTTAAAGGGTACCTAGACGGGAAACCAAGCCATAGTAGGGACTAATTTTCTAGAGTTTTATGGGAGAAAGTAGAATTTCTGGAGTAGAGATAAAATATATTAATAGCAGAGAGACTGGTAACGGCGTAGGCAACTTTCTATGTAAAAACTGACGTTGAGGGACGAAGCCTTGGGTAACGAGAAGGATTAGATACCCCAGTAGTCCAGGGAGACAATGATGAGTGCCATAGGCTAGATATATTAGTTTATAAATGAAAGTGCAAGCATTCCACCTCATGACTAAAGCGGCAACGCCCAAATTGAAATCATTAGACCGTTCCTGAAACCAGTAGTGAAGTATGTTATTTAATTCGATGATCCGCGAATAACCTTACCACGTTTTGAATACTTTATAAAAGTATCGAAAGACCACTTTATATTAGTACAAGCGCTGCACGGCTGTCTTTAGTTAATGTCGTGAGACTTTGGTTAACTCCTTTAATTAACGAAAACCCTTGTTTTATTTGTTTATATAAAACAGTTCTCCGCTATATTGGATAAGATAATAGGGATTAAGGCAAGTCATCATGGCCTTAATAACGTGGGCTACAGACGTGCCACATATGCCTTTACAAAAGGATGCGATATTGTGAAATGGAGCTAATCCTTAAAAAAGGACATAACTAATCGTGAATTGTAGTCTGAAACTCGACTACATGAATAAGGAATTACTAGTAATCGTGTATCATTACGGCACGGTGAAGCTTTTCTCAGTTGGGTACTAACCACTCGTCAGGCGCTGAAAGGAGTATGTGCAATAAGTTTGGTTGCTTTTTTACATTTTTTTATATAAATAGTTATAATTTAGTTTTAAAGTAATTTTCGTATGCGTGACTCTAATTGGTGTTAAGTCGAAATACGGTTCGTGTAACGGAAGTTGCACGGGACGCATTACCGTTAAATTTTTTATAATTTATATACGTAAATAATTGTAAAAAAAAACACCTTTATTTTTACAATTATTTACAATCTTCTATGGTAATAAACTTAGGTTTATTTTGGTTCAATTCCAACTAAGATAGCGTAACATAATATTATATTTACATTCATATCAACTCTAAGACTAATCCTGTTTTATATGAAAAGATTAAAAAAAAAATTATGATAAACCTTTTTGTTTTAGATGATTTATTTAACGGATATTGATTAGGATTTTTAGATTTATTAGCTATAGTTTCTGTAATTTTAGGTATATTTATCATTGTTACTAAAAATCCTGTAATTTCTGTTTTATTTTTAATATTGTTATTTTCAAGTATTGCATCTTATTTAATTTTATTAGGTGTTAAATTTATAGGTATATCTTATTTATTAGTTTATGTGGGTGCAGTATCTATTTTATTTTTATTTATATTAATGTTAATCAATATTAGAGTTTCTGAATTAATAAGTGATACTAATAACAATATACCTTTAGCTCTAGTGACGATTTTGACTTTTGTAGTATTATTTACTACAGTAATGCCAGAAGTTAGTGATAACTCTGGTATGATGGGGCAAGAAGTTTATACATTCTTGCAAGATATAGTTAATACAGATAATATAGAATATGTGACATCTAAAAACTGAGATGGTAATTTATTAGATAATACGGATATAATAAGTATTGGAAACATAATGTATACTAGTTATTCTATTTGATTATTAATAACTTCTATAATATTATTATTAGCTATGGTAGGTGCAATCGTTATAACTATTAAACAAAAAAATTAGGTTTAATAGTGTTAAATAAGTAATTTATTAAAGAGACTTTAGTTTAATTGGTAAAACATGCGACTTTTAATCGCTATAATGTGGGTCCGAGTCCCATAGGTCTTAATAAACTGTATTTTATCTATTTGGGTTTTCTTATCTATAACTTTGTATACTAATCTTAATTTTAAACGCTTTATATGTATGGTAACCAAATCTAAATGATTATATATTGTTTTGTTTAGATAGTCTGTTTGTGGAACCGATACTTGGATAGGACGGCTTGAGTGTGCGACGCAATCCGCTTGGTTTGAAACTTAAAATAAAATCATATTGGGCAAGGTAGCCTCATTAAGTTGAGTATTCCCATTAAGTGTATAAATTTAAAGTCTAAGGGACGTTTATCTTCCTAAAAAAAAAATCTTAAATATTATTCATTTTCCTATATTATTATTTTTATTCTATATTTAAAATATCAGCTACTGATATATTTATGTATTATCCTTACGCAGGAGGGGCCATTTATATTTTGGTATTCGTTCGTTACTTCGCCTTAATTGGGTGTATTTATCAAGGCAAATCTTACCACCCAAACTTATTATATACTGGTGGATTACTTGGTTATAATAAAAATAACCTAACTAAATAGAAAAATCTAATCCTTATATTTTTGTTCCTTAATTAGTTTATTTTGTTATTTTTACTATCAAGAGATAGTAATTAAATAAACTTAACCGAAGTATTATTATAAGTGGGTTTATCAAAGATTAAGAAGATAGAGAGCTCCCCTATATTTTAAACTTGAGTTGTAACGATCTTATTAGTATATATAAAATAAGGAAATCTATAGGTTTGTGTATGTATTTAAAGTTTCTTTTTAAGGACCTAGCTTATCTGGAAATATAAGTAGCTATGAAAAGAGCATCCTTGAGAGGGACTGGTTTCATAGAGGATGTCTAATTTTAAATACCTTTAAATACAATTTTATAAAGATAGTGGGTATCCGTTATAAGTTATAATAATATATGATTTTATAGTAATTGTATTTACAGCCATAGTATTATTGCTTATGGTTTCTAATGAGTGACCTGTCAGGGGGGAGACTCCCCAATCCATTATCAAACTCATCAATAAAATAAAAAAAATGAAAAAAAAAATAATTTAAACATTCGTAAAAATATACTTAAACGTGGTAGTTTTATGAAAAGTGCTTGCGTTTTTGGTTTAGCCGGTAGTATAGTTTTGGTTTTATGGTTATGTTTTGACAAATTGTTGTTACAATTTGAACGCGAACCTTTATTTATAAATGCTATAGGTAGTTATTCATTTATTACTATACAAAATATGTTTAATTGTGTATAATTCACATTTGCTGAGGGGTTTATTTTTATTATGTCTTTTATTATAGTTTTTAGTTTAGTTAATTTTTATTTAGATGATTTTATATTATCTTACAATAAGATTATTAAGTGTCTACAAATATTTTCTGTTTTTTATGTTGTAATTTGTGCCTTATATTTTTATTATAATTTGGATAACTATTTAAATAGTTTTAATTATATTTTAAATGTAAACGATAGTAGTAATTCAGATTCGGACTCAGTTTCAGTAAGTGCTAATGTAAACATAGGATAATAAGCTGGTTATGTGATTAGTAAAGGTATAAGTAGTCTGGATAATAATATAGGGTTAGCCTTTATGATTGGTGCAGTATATGCTGCCGTAGGTAAAGGTATAGCTAAGTCTAGTTTACCTCCTATTCAAAAAGCAGGAGTAAAAGTAGCAACTGCTATCGCCGGTGCTGGTATTCATGTAGGTGCTTCAGCTATTAATATAAAAAACAATATTATTAGTTAAGCTTAATCTGGTACATGAGGTGGTAAATCTTCTAACATAGGTGAAGCTATTAATAAATTTTTGGACCAATTTGATAACAGCCCTATAAAAGACTTAATTTTTTCTATTTAAATGTTAAATCATGTTTGTTTATTATTAGTGTTTCTTTTAATTATACAATTATTTTTTAAGTTTTACATAGATGAAAAAAAGGTAAAATTAAATATATTTGATTTTTTTTGGACAGTTTCAATTAAAAGTTTAATTATTATTTAGTAATAATAACTACACTTAATAAACAGATGACTCATTTTTATATCTTAATTATATTAATTATATTAATAATTAATTTATATTTTTCTGGTTTATACTGTGTCGAACTCTATAATAACTTAGATGATTATATTAATATTTACATTAATGATAAAAAATAAAAATATTGTACGTAAAAACATATGTAATAATTGTACTCCTGTTAAAGAGCTGCTTCCAATAAAACAATACCAAGATTTAGATAATAATCTTATAAAACCCTTAATTTTAAGGAAAATAGAAAGAAGTCTGGTATATACAGATGAACTAATTTAATAAACGGTAGAGCGTACCTAGGATCTTCTATAAATTTATCTAAAAGATTTGTTAAATATTTTGACGATAATGCACTCAATAAAAATAATATGTTAATTAATAAAGCTATTATAAAGCAGGGACGTGATAATTTCTCCTTGTAAATTATGGAATACTGTTTAGGCAAAGACGTAATTAATAGAGAACAATATTATATTGATTTACTAAAACCATAATATAATATTTTAAAAATAGCTGGCTCTTGTTATGGTTATAAACATAGCCAAGCTAGCTTAATAAAATTAATAACACGAATTATAACGGAAAATACACTAGATAAAACGAGGACTCGTATTCAATTAGAAGATATAAAGATTAAAATTAGTAAAGCATTAGGTATTCGTGTTATAGTTACTTATATAGATAAAGAAAATGCTATCCAATATAGTTATAAAACATATGCTGCTAAAATCCTTGGCGTTTCATAATATACTGTTAGACAGTATATAAAATAAAAAAACTATTGTTTGGTAGATATTTAATTATGGAGATAAAATAAACTAATAAATAAACTAATAAAACATAATAAGGAAGGTTCCATTGTTGGTATAATGGGTTGAGCTGTAAACTCGATGGTTATAAGCCTTTGAGAGTTCGAATCTCTTTCTTCCTATCTCCTTGTTAGCTTAGTCATTCTTTTACATGGTATGTGCATTTAAAAGGTCTATATATAACCTAATATTTAGTATTGTTTTGTATTGTATTTAATTAAAATTAAAACTGAAAAATGTGTATAAATTACTTAAACGTGGCGGTGCAGGACTTATGGCTTATGCTACTCTGGATGGATATAGAAGAGCTGTAGTTCATGATAATAAGGTTAGATAATATGATCGTATATTACAAAATACAGCTAATAAATATAATTTAGCTCTAAAACAAATTGAATAAAAGCAGGATTCGATAGCTTCTCATAATGTAGAAATTGTAGGTAGTGCAGGTAGAATAAAAGAAAGTGTAGATTTAATAAACATGGATGCTAAAAATTTCTATTAAGAATAGTGAGGGTATTAGTACTAGCTCTAAAGTTATTAATAAGTCTGCTAATGGTGTCGTAGATTAAATTAATAAGTTAATGGATAAAATTAACAGTAAATCTAGATCCAAAGGTAATTATATAGATGCTGTCTTTAATTTTTTCGATTCATATACTACTGCACAATTAAGTGCATTAGGTTATATATTTGCATGTATTTTTATATTTGGTTGTTTGTCCGGTATTGCTATTGCTTTTTATGGTGATTATTTAATAAATTACTATAAATTAGAAGAAAAATATCCTTGGTTAGTTAAATGAATAAGATTAAGAAGAAAATTAATGTATTATTATATAGGTTTTAATATATTTTTAATTATTGTTATATTATTATTTATAATATATGTTAATTTAGTTGTTTTAAAATACGGTGGTTAACTTAAGCTGTGGATTTTAAAACCATATTCTTATTAGCTCAATGGTAGAGCAGAATACTTCTAATATTTGGATCCAAGTTCAAGTCTTGGATAAGAATCTTTTTGCCAGGGTAGTTCAATTGGTTAGAACATTAATTTCATGCATTAAGAATGAGAATTCGAGTTTCTCTCCCGGTTATTATACATGGCTATAAGTTAATGGTAGACTGTTCGTCTTCCAAACGAAGTGTGTCGATTCAACTTCGACTAGCCATAGAATTAGTAACTTAATTGGTAAAGTATCTTCTTGTCGAGAAGGGAGATGCCGGATCGAAGCCGGCCTAATTCGTAACTAGAGGAAAAGTTACTATTGGTAAAGTGAGATATTTGCTAAATATTGTGCTATAGTGCACCTAGATGTTCGAATCATTTCTTTTCCGAGTTGCTAAGAGTATAGTTTAATTGGCAAAATAAGAAGCTTCAAACTTCATGTTTTCAGTTCAATTCTGAGTGCTCTTGATTCTATTGGTTATATTAATAAGGTTCCTTAACTTAATTGGTAAAGTGTACTTTTGATAAAAGTATGTTCAGTGTTCAATTCCCTGAGGAATCAGCCAGTATGACTCGCATATTTGGTGATAGTATTACCTAACCTAGTCCCTTCCCTTCTCTTACCTTCCCATACCTCATCTTCCTTTATATTTTACAAAAATTTTAGCCTTATAGTTTTGTAATGGCTTAACAAATTATATATTATTAAACACTTTTACTTTTCTTTTATTAAAAAATCACGCTGGGCAAATTTTTCAATCTCGTCCCCGTTACATAAAATATATTAGGTTTTTAATAAAGTTTAATTTAATTATAGATCCGCCACCTACTCAATTTTTCATTATACTGGTCTTATTAAGATAGAAAATTTATGTAGATCATATAAATATTATTAATTAAAAAGGGATATAAAAAACTATATAGGATATTTTATGGTGCTCCATATAAACAAACTTTTACAATAGATATTCAGTTAATTTTAATAATATTGCATTAGGTTTAAGTAATAATAAAAATTTTATCCTAGTAAAACCGTTATACTTTTATTCTCTTAAAACTGTAAACACTTATTTTTTAATAAGTAAGTTAGTTGATTACAATCAGTGTTTACTAAGTTTTTGGTATTTAGATATAAAATATACTATTACCAGTTATCATTAAATATAGACCGATAATGTTTAATTATGTTAATATTTTATATTTTATATATTCATTACATAACATATTTAATTTATTATATCATTATATGAATATTTGCATAAATATTGGAAAAAGGATTTTATTACTTTAATAGGATATACTTATTTACCTTTATATCTTATGCAACAAGTATCCGAATTTTTATTAGGTATTCTATTAATCTCTTTATGCATTTTATTATTAAATAACTTTGTTTATAAAGCATATATAAATGATAAGTTTTTATTCTATATTACATTTCATTATTTTTTAGGGGTTTTTCTTAGGTAGAATGTTAGTTATAAGTTAAATTTAATTATCATATAAAGTTTTAATGGGGGCCAAAGGGTTATAGTAAAAACCCTTTTAAAAGTTCATTTAATAACGGTCGAACTAGCCAAGGGGCTAATAAAGGTCCATATGGTAACGCTGGACCTAACCAAAGTTAAGGTGGTTATGCAAAAGGGAAAGGTCAATTATAATATAAATAATAAGAAAAATAATAATAAGAATAATAAGCAGTAGCAATTTTAAATTAAAAATAAGATGCAAAAGTAGAAGGAAAAGATTATAATGATTTAATTAAAGCTAAACTTAACTATTCACAAATGCATTATAAAGTAGAAAAGGTAAATAAGCTTTTAAGAATAAATACAAGGAGTATTTGTATATTTTAGATAAATAACCTAATGATTCATAAACAAATAATACTTTAGTTTCATACTGATAGTTGATAAAACAAGAGGCATATTAAATAAAAGTGTTCTAATTAATTTGAGTTTTTGTTTTTTTTAATTAATAAATTGTACTTGTTTTTTTTATTGAATAATCTCATATTCTATCTGATATATTGCTTTAATAAAAATAAAAGAGAATTGGCTGAGTGGTCTAAAGCGGTAAGCTTGAAACTTATTTAATCCTAAAGATTACATCCGTTCGAATCGGATATTCTCTGTTACATTTTAGTTATTATTAGTAGGTTGTACGGGTTAGAGCCAGGTTGGTTAGGCGCCTCATTTGGGTTGAGGAATTGTTATGTTCGAATCATAATAGCCCGATTTTTTTTCACATATTGTACAAAATTTTTAGCCTTATAGTTGTGTAATGGCGTAACAGATTAAATCTTATTAAACCCTTTTGCCGTATAAGATATTAATATTAAAAATATATAGGATATTTTTAATGTTTTTTATGACATTTTAATTAACAGGTACATTATATTATTATTTTTTTTTTTTATGTTATTAACTTTAATATTAATACCTTTAATAGGTATTTTCATACTATCAGCTACTATATCATATGACATTACACCAGGTAATCTTAAAATATTAAAATCCACAGCTTTAGCTATTACGATATTAGATTTAATTGTTTCATTAATAATATTTATATTATTTGATTGTAGTAGTAAACAATTTCAATTTGTTCAGGAGCACTATGAAATAAGTTATTTTGATTTTTATTTAGGTCTAGATGGATTGTCAATATATTTTGTATTATTAACAACAATAATAATGCCAATCGCATTAATATCTAATTGAAAATCTATAAAAGAAAACACAATTATTTTTTTAATAATAATATTATTGTTAGAAGCAGCACTACTTTTAGTATTTTTAATTCTAGATATTTTATTATTTTATATATTTTTCGAAAGTATATTAGCACCATTATTTATATTAATAGGATTATTTGGATCTAATGAGAAAGTAAGAGCGAGTTTTTATCTTTTTTTATATACATTATTAGGATCCTTATTTATGTTATTATCAATAATAACAATATTATCATTAATTGGTATTACAGATTTTGATGTACTATCTAAAACAAACTTTGAGTATTTAACTCAGCTCTTTTTATTTTATGGTATATTTATAGCTTTTGCAGTAAAAACGCCCGTAATTTATTTAAACAATTGATTATTAAAAGCTCATGTAGAATCACCTCTATCAGGTAGTATAATTTTAGCTGCTATAGTATTAAAGTTAAGTTTATATGGTATAGTAAGATTAATTTTACCTTTATTACCTAAAGCTTTTATTTACAATACTTATTTAATTTTTTTAATCGGAGTTTTAACTATAATATATGCGAGTTTAAGTACACTTAGAACTATAGATGTTAAAGAACTTATTGCTTATTCATCAGTATCCCATGCGGCTGTTTATTTATTAGGTATGTTTAGTAATGTGATACAAGGAATAGAAGGTGCTATTACTTTAGGTATAGCTCATGGTTTTGTTTCATCTGGTTTATTTATATGTGCGGGAGGTATTTTATATGATAGATCTTCTACTAGATTAATTACTTATTACAGAGGTATAGCTCAGATAATGCCTATATTTTCTATAATGTTTTTTATATTGTCATTAGGTAATTGCGGTGTACCTTTAACTATAAATTTCATAGGTGAATTCATGTCTTTATATGGAGTATTTGAAAGATTGCCTATAGCTGGTGTTTTAGCTTCTACATCTATTATATTTTCTGCTGCATATACTATTTTTATGTTTAACAGAATTGCTTTTGCAGGATCCTTTTTTATACATTTTTGAGCTAATTATATACCAGATTTAACTAAACGTGAATTTTCTATCTTACTAATCTTAATTTTATTTACTGTGTTACTTGGTTTATATCCTGCCCCTTTACTAGATGGTCTACATTATAATGCTTCTAATCTTATATTTAATTATAATTTTATCTACTTAAGTGTAGAAATTTGTAACTATATTGCTGAAACTACATTAAATAGCATATTTGAGCTCTTTAAATATAATATATGGCAAGCAACCTATATAGCCATAGATGAATATTTGTATAGTATATTAAAAGATTATTTGGATAATTCTACTGAATATTATTTAATTGATACAGAACAAGAGGGATTAGTAGACAAAAGCAGGATAGCCTAACTTAAAACAAAAAAAAATCTTCGTCCATCTCCAATGCAATTTAAAGTGCAAATTAATAGTAACTAACTAATGAGAAAAGACTTGTAGTATCAGTATAACTAATTTATAAAAAATATAATGTCTATTCTTATAAGAAGTTCATTTCAATCACATCCTTATCATTTAGTATCTCCTTCACTTTGACCATTTAATACTAGTTTTTCATTATTTGGTCTTACACTTGTTGGAGTATTAATTTTTCAAGGCTTTGCTTATTCACTATATACAATAACTCTAGGAGTGTCGAGCCTTTTATCAAGTATGTGTTTATGATTTAGAGATATAATCTCAGAGGCTACTTATTTAGGTAATCACACCTTGGCCGTACAGAGAGGTTTAAGCCTAGGAGTAGGTTTGTTTATAGTTTCTGAAGCTTTATTTTTTTTAGCTATATTTTGAGCATTTTTTCACAGTGCCTTATCACCTACAATTGAATTAGGTGCAAAATGACCCCCTATGGGTATAGAAGCCATAAATCCATTTGAATTACCTTTATTAAACACTGTTATTTTGTTATCATCAGGTGTAACTGTAACGTATGCCCACCATTCTTTAATAAAAGCTAACAGAAGTAAAGCTTTATATGGCTTAGTTTATACTGTATTATTAGCTATAATTTTCACAGCTTTCCAAGGAGTCGAATATAAGGTATCTTCTTTTACCATTTCAGATGGTACATACACTTCATGTTTTTTTTTTGGAACAGGTTTTCACGGGATACATGTAATGATTGGTACTGCTTTTTTAAGTGTAGGTTTATGGCGTTTGCTTGCTTATCATCTGACAGAAAATCATCACTTGGGCTTGGAATCTGGTATATTATATTGACATTTCGTTGACGTTGTCTGATTATTTTTGTATATATCCGTATATTACTGGGGCTCGTAGATAATGATTGGATTGTTTTTATGGTAGGAAGTGAAAATCTAGGTGAAGCTAGTTCAAATAGAAATAAACGTAAATTAAGTGAATCAGATGAATCAGGCGAAGATTCATCTAAGAAGGCTAAACTGGATGAGTCCAAAGGAAATGAATCAGGAGAGGGTTCATCTAAATCTGATAAAACTCAACCAGAGAATGAGATAGAAGAATCGTCTAAAACGGAATCTCCCAAACCGGAACAATCGGAAGCGCAACCGGAACCGCAACCGGAATCGGGATCCGAATCGGACCCTTCAATACCTTATTCATCTTCTCAATCTGGTGGGTCCTCGCGCGGTCCGTCAGAACCGGGTGATACACCACCACCACTGACTGACAGTGATGGTGAGTCACCTTCAGAGGATAGTCTAGCGGAAGGTCCAGGGATAGACCCTGCTGACCTGGATGACTGGATGATGGATAGTTTTTTTTAATTATATTTTTATTATTTATACCTAGTGTGTGCTACACACAGCGTATATTAACAAGGATATATTAAAAAATTTCTCTATTGCTAAAGCTTTCTACAAAGAAGTTATAGTAACAGGTATTTAATAAATATAAAATATTTAATATTAAATTTTAAATAAATTTATACAGAATAAAAATGAATATAAAAAGTAGATAAGTTAGATAACTTTTAAATAAGTTAAATATCACATATATCCATTTAAATTTATAAAACAATTAATTATAAAATGTCCAATTATCAAACACTTATATCAATAATAGAGGTATTGTTAGTTACAGTACCTGCTTTATTAATAGTAGCTTTTGTTACCATCGCAGAAAGAAAAACCATGGCTAGCATGCAACGTAGATTAGGACCAAATATCGTTGGCTATTGGGGTCTCCTTCAGGCATTTGCTGATGCCTTAAAACTACTTTTAAAAGAATATGTAGGGCCAACGCAAGCCAATCTTATATTATTTTTCCTGGGTCCCATAATAACTTTAATTTTTTCATTGTTAGGTTATGCAGTAATACCATATGGTCCTGGTTTAACAATAGCAGATTTAGGTTTAGGTATCTTATATATGCTAGCAGTATCTTCCTTATCTACATATGGAATATTATTAGCAGGATGATCTGCAAATTCCAAATATGCTTTTTTAGGATCCCTAAGAAGTACAGCCCAATTAATTAGTTATGAATTAATTTTAAGTTCGGCTATTTTGATAGTTGTTTTACTAACAGGAAGTTTAAACTTAACTATAAATGTAGAATCACAAAAAGTTGTATTTTTTGTTATACCATTATTACCTATATTTATTATATTTTTTATAGGTTGTATAGCAGAAACTAATAGAGCTCCTTTTGATTTAGCCGAGGCTATAACTAAATAAATAAGATTCGGTCTCGTTAAAGATTGTTATATGCTGGAAAATCCTGTATAAACCATAGGACGATCAGCAAGAAACCCACATATTTCTATCAGAATATTAGTAGGGTCTTAAGAGACTATACACAATCGTTTAATGTAAGGGTTTATATTAAATAAAATATAGTCCAAACTTGTGTAAAAATGCAAGAATACATGTATATATTAACCTAATTTATGTAATAAATAATATCTGGTTAGACTAATAAATATTTTTTTAACTAAAAATAGGCTATTCTATTTTATCTGTGGCATACTTATCTAAATCTATCTCTTCATTTGGTTTTTTATAGTGTTTTATAAATTAAACGCTAAAAATTCTATACTATATTACCGTGTATTACTAATAAATAAAGGAAATGTTTATTGTTTTACAATAGATAATAAAAAGTATATAGGTAGTATAAAAACCTGTAAAGACTTGTTTAACGTGTGAATAATAAAAAGTAAAATATCGCACTCTAAAAAATAATTGAAAAATATGATTTAACTAACTTTAATTTATCTGTATTAGAATATTTTTCTTATTATAGTAAAGCCCTTATTTAACTATAAACCAGTTATATTTAAAAGTTTTAATTTATCACTTTGTACATGAGAACAGCTTCAAGCTTTCAAAAATACAAACTTACTCAATAAGCTAAAACAAAAATTATAGCTAGATTTAAAGATGATAAATACAATAAACCTCTCTAAGGTAAAGCACGTAAGCAATAATCATTAAAATTAATTAGTAAACCTTAAATTTTAAATTAAAGGGATGGTAAAGTAGATAGTTAATAAACAAAAAAAAATATAAGTGATATAATGATCAAGTATCCAGAAAGAGTAGATACTTACGATTTAAATGATAACTTTTTAAACTTATAAATAATACTTAATTAGCTAAACATTTAAATAGATATCTACAGTAATTAAATAGGGGTAAAGTTCGCAACAATATATGTCGCTTTAAATTAGTAAATTAATAAACTTTATACATCAATTTATGATAATGTATACATATATATTTATGGAATCCGAACTTGTTAGTGGATTTATGACGGAGCATTCAGCCGTTATATTTGTTTTTTTCTTTTTAGCTGAATATGCTAGTATTGTTTTAATTTGTATTTTTACTAGTATATTATTTTTAGGTGGTTATCTTAAAGTTTTTTCTTTTGATATTATAACCGAATTTTTTTTTTTTTTTAATATTATTAATATAAATGAATATTTTAGTTATTGAAGTGAAACACATATTAATATATTTAATGTTTTTTTAGATGGTTTAACTACTAGTTTGTCTTTAGGACTTAAATCTTGTCTAATGATTTTTGTATTTATATGGGTGAGAGCCTCGTATCCGCGTATTAGATTTGATCAATTAATGTCCTTTTGCTGAACAATTTTATTACCGATTGTTATAGCATTTATTGTATTAGTTCCTTGTGTGGTATATAGTCTTGAAATTGTTACTGTAAATACTTCTTTATGTTAAAAAAAAAACACTTTAAAATAAACTATATAGATATAAAATAGTGAATCTTTATTATCTTTATCTGTCCACAAAATCTATACTAATATTCAAGAGATTTAGATAGTTTAGCTATTATAACAATTGGACATTTAAAGAATATAAGTTATAATTTATGTTTGCAGCGTGCTTTTAATTAATATGGTTTAAATAATTTTTTTTATCTATTAGAATTATTACCTAAAAACTTAAATTTGTCTAAGCAAAAGGCAAAATTTTGTATAGAGTTAATGCAATTACAACAAAATATCTATATTTATTTTACGATAAATATAATATTTATTACCTAGCAGGTAAATAAGGATTGGGTTCTAAACATTCATAAGCAACTAAATAATTAATGAGTAAATTAATAAAAGAAAATCCTTCTTTTTTAAATAAAACTAAGAATGAAAAAGTTGTTGGAGAAATGCGTATACGTAGGACGGGTTCTAATAACCCTATGTTCGTAAAGCCTATCTTAGAAGAAAATAAGAAGCTTATATCAAAACTTTTTAGTAAATCTCTTTTTTTTTTATACAATACAAATACTTTTAAGTTATTAGCTAAATTTAATAGACATAAATATTTAACTAATAAACTTAAGATGTCTGGTAAAACTTTTATTAAATATAAAGATTAGGGGAAGGTATTCAGGGATAAGTATATTATTTCTTATCTTTAATTAGGGGAATACTACTATAATAACTAAAGTAAAGTTAAATTTGAATAAGCTTAGTTTAACTTTATTAAGATGTATAAAAAAAAATTAACTAGTAATAACTAGTTTATAGGGGTGTAGGTGGCTTAAGTTTTCTTTTATTTTTAAGTATAGGTACATGTGAAGTAAGTAGAATCAATCTTACAATATAGATTAGATATATTTAATGTATATATAACAATGGGTTATAATATCTATTTAATTTCTTTAACTTAGCAAATAAATTTACTTTATTTTTTACTTAAAGATAAAGAATCTATTTAATTAAACAATATATAAAAAATGACAAGTTTAACCTTTTTTTATTTTTATACCCATATTAGCCTTTATATTATTAGCTATTAATTTATTATTACATAGATCTCAACCATTTGTGGGTTTACATCCTTCAGTTTATATAAGTGTATTTACATTAATATTTGTTTCACCTTAATTTAATGATTGATTCTCTGGTTTAATAAGCTATTTAAATAAGGATATTTTTGGTATAAATAAGTAAATAGTACTACAAAAAGTATCTACTAAAATTTTTTCATTTATTACTAATTTTAGTCTTATTGTAAATTATATTTATGGGATATTTAATGTATTTGATTATAGTCTTATATTTTTGATATTACATATAAGCCTATCTGGTGATATATATACGCTAAATGAGCAAGTTTTTACAGGGTGCGCGCTGGAATGACTTCTTTTTAACTAAATATATAACGCATTTTTTTTTTAGTTTAATATTTATCAACTAATGTATTTATATGTTTAGGGAGGGGAGGGCATGTTGATATACAACATATTATAAAAAATATTTATGTATCTTAATTTAGATCTATACTACCTTTATCTAGCTCACTCTTAAATTGAGTTGCTGGCTCTAACACTATTAATTATATTGATGTTTAAAGGCAAAAACAACTTTCTCGTGTTCGTACTCGGAATGACCTCGGGTATATAAGTGGAGCACATAAGCCCACTCCATTAGCACTCCTCGTCTTGGTCCCACTCGCTTTCGGACTCGCACGAGCACTCGTTCTCCTTCTCCTACTCCTTATCGTAATTAATCTGATTAGGTCTAATACTAACAAAATAGTTTAATTTGGGGGGTTAGTACTTTAACAGTAGCTTAATTAGTCAATATACCTGTTTACAACTGTGTAAAACATAGGTAGGTAAGCCAGGTAAGTGTGGTAATATACATTAATATAATTTATTTAATATCTATTAAGTAGTAACTTTTCTTTTTAATATATTCAGCTCAACCCTTAAACATAAGTTACCTTTTAAACTTTGGGCTATGTAGACTTTTTTTGTAAAAATAACGTATCAAAGAACTTACTTACTATTAGAGTATTATGATTATAGTTATGTGGTTTTTAATTTATATTCGTATTTCCTTTATATTAATAAGAATATATATGATAAGTATAAAAAAGCTTCGTATAAATACTTTTAATTATAATTACAGTTATTCTCTAAGTTTACTTTTAAAGTTACTGTTTTTTAATTTAAAGAAAAATCCAGCGTTACCTTTGATTATTATCTCATATAGAGTGTTAATACATAAATGACAGTATAATAGTATCTATTTAAATATGCCACAATTAATACCTTTTTTTTTCCTTAATCAAGTTGTGTTCAATTTTTCATTACTTATTTTAATAGTTTATATGTTTTCCAAATATTTATTACCCAGGTTTGTGCGTGTCTTTAAGACGCGTATCCATATTAGCCGGTTGTAGTCCAATGTTTAATTACATAAGATCTATTTTGTTAACCCTTTTACTTGGTAAGTTTAAACAGGGCTCTTTGAAATTTTTAATAGATAAACTATTTATTAATCCTAGAATTAATTTAGTTTTAAGCTATTTTAAGACATATCTTACTATATTCTTTTTTAACACATGTAAATATATAGTGTTTATCTTTAATTTTCTAAGATATATTAATGCTTTATTTTTTTTTTTATTAATAAGATAGAGTTTGTTTTTAAATGTATAATGTATACATTTATTTTGCACCTGTTAATTAGTTGTGCAATTAATATTTATATCTATACTGATTTTTTTATATATAAATTAAATCTTATGTTTTCTATTATTTTCTTTGGAATCGGTATGAAATTACTTCTCTATGGTTCACATCTAATATATTTTATACCGTGGTCTAAAAAAGGAATGATACCTCCATCTAACTGAAATAGTGGTCCTGGCTCTAATGGTAATGGGAATGGGAGTCCTAATCCACATAGTCCAGGTTGAGGTGATATTTCACCTCAGGATCTAAGCAAAATAATTTATTCATTACGAAAAAGATCTCATTTAGACCACCATGTAGTGCATAAACGAGCATTAAATAGTGCAATACAAAATATAAAAACATATCAAACTAGAAACTCTTCTGCACGTAGAAGAGGTATATTTTAAGATAAATATCAAGAAGAGATAGTATATAATATAAATGTTAAAAATGGGTTAAGACATAGACTGCGTCTTATAATAGGCTGAATAATATAACATAGACAAAATAATAAATAGTTTAAAAGTTTATAAAATATTTCTTAGCCCTTATTTCTAATTAAGCCATGCATAAAGCTTATTA
>Ga0066662_10000377_pt1 | contig 19684 bp, 15 predicted proteins | sample GraSoiAngelo_111_FD_133939 | JGI IMG/M metagenome (GOLD analysis project Ga0066662, IMG submission 133939) | Grasslands soil microbial communities from the Angelo Coastal Reserve, California, USA - 14_0903_12_40cm | ecosystem: Environmental > Terrestrial > Soil > Grasslands | place: USA...
CTGGCCGGCGACGGGCCGCTGCGCACCGAGCTGGCCGACGAGATCGCCGCCGCCGGGCTGGGCGAGCAGGTCCGCCTCGCCGGGACGATCCCGCACGACGAGCTGCTGGCGCGGCTGGGGCGCGGGGAGTTCGACGTCTCGGTGATCGCCAGCGTCGAGCGCCCCGGCGGGCTGATGGAAGGCGTCCCGGTCGCGCTGGTCGAGGCGATGGCCGCCGGCGCGACCGTGGTCGCGACCGACTCCGGGAGCGTCGGCGAGCTCGTCGACGGCACGACCGGGCTGCTGGTCCCGCACTCCGACCCCGCGGCGCTCGCCGACGCGCTGATCCGCGTCGCCCGCGACCCGCAGCTGCGCGACCGGCTGCGCGACGCCGCGCGGGCCCGGGTCGAGCGCGAGTTCGACGTCGCCCGGACCACGGAACGTCTGCGAGCGCTCATCGTTGCCGTGTGAGGGATCGCTCCCGGGGGTATGCAGCGAACGAGACGTTCCTTGCTCGGCACCGGGATGAAAAGGATTTCACGGATGAAGGTCTGCGTTCAGGGTCTGGGTTACATCGGGCTGCCTACCGCCGCGATGATGGCGCTCGGCGGCCACGAGGTCGTCGGCTACGACGTCGACCCGCGCGTGCTGGAGTCCCTCGCCGACGGCGCCCGCCACGTCAAGGAAGAGCCGGTCCGCGCGCTGGTCGTCGCCGCGCTGAACGGGGGCGATCTGACGCTGAGCGACGAGCTGCCGGCCGACGCCGAGGCGTACGTCATGTGCGTCCCGACCCCGACCGTCGACCACAAGCCGGACCTCTCGTACGTCCAGGCCGCCGCGCGCGCCGTCGCGCCGCTGCTGAACCCGGGCGACCTGGTCGTTCTCGAGTCGACGGTCCCGCCCGGGACGATGGACCGTGTCGTCGTCCCCGCGCTGCGCGCCGCCGGCGTCGACCCCGACGCGGTCGCGGTCGCGCACTGCCCCGAGCGCGTCATCCCCGGCGCGATCGTGAAGGAGCTGCGCGAGAACGCGCGCGTCGTCGGCGGCCGCAAGCCGGGCGACGCCGAGCGCGCGAGCGACCTCTACCGCTCGTTCTGCCGAGGCCGCATCTTCACCACCGACAACGTGACCGCCGAGCTGGTGAAGGTCATCGAGAACACCTACCGCGACGTCAACATCGCGTTCGCCAACGAGCTCGCGCTGCTGAGCGAGGAGCTGGGCGTCGACGCGCACGAGGCGATCGCGCTGGCGAATCACCACCCGCGCGTGAACATCCTCTCGCCGGGCCCCGGCGTCGGCGGCCACTGCATCCCGGTCGACCCGCACTTCCTCTCGAACGCGAACCCGTTCGTCACCGAGCTGATCCAGACGTCGCGCCGCATCAACGAGCGCATGCCGCACGTCGTCGTGCGCCGGGTGGTCGAGCACGTCGGGCCGCGCGAGGGCGCGCGCGTCGCGATCCTCGGCGCCGCGTACAAGGCGAACGTCGACGACACGCGCGAGTCGCCGACCGAGCGCGTCGAGGAGCTGCTGCACGAGCGCGGGATCGCGACGCGCGTCTTCGACCCGGTAGCCGAGCGCTACGCGCACCCGCTCGCCGCGTCGCTCGAAGAGGCGGTGCGCGACTGCGACGCGGTCGTGCTGATGGTCGGCCACGACGCGTTCAAGGAGATCGATCCGCAGGCCCTCGCGCCGCTGTGCCGCGGCAAGGTCCTCATCGACACCCGCGCCTTTTTCCCGAGCGCCACGTGGGCTGCGGCTGGGTTCCACGTGTACGCCCTGGGCGGGAAACGAAGTGCTCCGGTCGCCGTCGCTTCCGCGTCCTGATCTCGGCGACCGCCGCACGCGGCTCGTGCTGGGGACGACCGTCCTCGGCGCGCTGATCGTTGCGTTCGTCTATACGATCGGCACCGGCGACCTGCGGCTGACGCTGCTGGTCGCGGGCGTCGCGATCGCGCCGGCGCTGTTCTTCCTCGCGCTCAAGCGCTCGTATCTGTTTCCGTACGGGCTCTACGTCGCGCTGGTCCCGTTCGACAACATGCTGAAGATATCGGGCTCCGGGACGCTGACGAAGATGCTGGGGATCGCCTCGACGTTCTTCATCATCGTCTACGCGATCCGGCGCAAGGGGCTCAACAAGCCGCCGGTGACGCTGTACCTCGCGCTCTCGTACCTCGCCTGGACGATGATCAGCGCGATGTGGACGCCCGAGGCGGCCGAGGCGATGATCGACGTGCAGCAGACGATCTCGCTCGTGCTGATGTACGCCGTACTGGTGTGCGCGCCGGTCGAGGAGCGCGACGTGCGCGCGATCTGCGCGTGCCTCGTGTTCGGCGGGATCGCGGCCAGCTTCTACGGGATGTACCTGCTGCACGAGTCGCCGATTCTGCAGACGGCCGGCGGCGAGCACGGGCGCCTGATGATCAACGTGGCGAACCGCACGATCGATCCGAACCACTTCGCCAACTCGCTGCTGCCGCCGCTGGCGCTGGCGCTGGTCGGGCTGCTCGGCTCGCGGCGGCCCGCGCGCGCGCTGTTCGCGCTGTTCTGCGTCGTCGTGCTGACCACCGGGATCGTGATGTCGCTCTCGCGCGAGGCGCTGCTGGCGGCGGTGCTCATCGTCGGCGTGATCGTCTGGTTCTCGCCGCGGCGCACGCTGGGCTTCGGGATCGGGATCCCGCTGGTCGCGGGCATCCCGCTGGTCTTTCCGGCGATCGGCGCGCGCATGGTCGAGGCGTTCAGCAGCGGCGGCGCCGGGCGCACCTCGATCTGGCACGTCGGGCTCCTGGCCTGGAAGTCGCACCCGCTGTTCGGCTGGGGCGCGGGCGGCGCGCTCGACGCGTACGACCGCAACTATCTGGCCGTCTACCAGTTCTACAACGCCGGCTGGACCCGCCCGCCGCACAACACCCCGCTGCACGCGATGATCGAGCTCGGGCTGGTCGGGCTCATCATCATGTCGCTGGCGTACCTGGCGACCTTCCGCCAGTTCCGCGGCATCGCGCGCGGGGACCGGCTGTACGATTTGCGCGTCGCGTTCACCGCCTCGCTGATCGCGCTCGGCTTCGTCTCGCTGTTCATCGACCTCGCGAACTACAAGTACCTGTGGATCGTGCTGGCGACGGTCGCGCAGCTCTCGAGCGTCGCGCGGGCGCGCAGGCTCGCGGCGCGGCCGGTGTACGAGCCGCCGCCCAGGACCGCCGCGGCCGTACCGCGCGCGGTGCCGGTGAGCTCGTGAACGTCGCGGTCGCCGTCGCCGTCGCGAGCGGGGTCGTCCCCGCATGGCAGCGCGACTGCGTGAACGCGCTGCGCGCGCTCGACGATGTTTCGGTGCGCGTCGTGCGCGCCGCCGGCGCGCCGTGGCGTCCGGCGAGCGGCATCCCGTCGCGCGTCACCGGACCGGCGCTGGCTCCGGTGACGATCCCGCTCGACGGCGACGACGTGGCCGGCGCGGAGATGGTCCTGGATCTGACCGGCGCCGAGCTCGAGCTGGGCGCGCCGCTCGGCGTGTGGTCGTTCCGGCTGGGCGCCTCCGACGACGCGGCGCTGCCGTTCGCGCGCGAGATCGCGCGCGGCGACGAGACGTTCGAGATCGCGCTGGTGCGGCGCGCCGGCGAGCGCCGCGAGCGGCTGCGCACCGGGCGCTTCGGCGTGACCGCGTGGTACGGCAGCACGCTGCGGCTCGCGCTCGGCGAGGCGGCGCGCTGGCCCGCGACGCTGCTCGCCGCGCAGCGCGCCGGCGCGCGGCTCGGCGCGGAAGACGGCGATCTCGCCACCGCGCGCGCGCCGCTGTCGCTGCTCGAGCGCGCGCGCTTCGGCGCGGTGCTGGCGAAGCGGCTGGGCGCGCTGGTCGCCGAAGGGTTCACCGAGGTCGTCGAGTGGAACGTCGGCTTCGCGCCGGGCGGCGCGCGCGCGCTGCTCTCCGACGCGCCGCTCGAGGTGCGCTGGCTGCCGCGCCCGCGCCCGCTCTCGTTCATCGCCGACCCGTTCGTGATCGAGCGCGGCGGCGTGCGCGCGCTGTTCGTCGAGGACTTCGACTACGGGCGCAACCGCGGCGTGATCGACGCGCTCGTGCTCGACGACGCGGGCGACGTCGTGCGGCGCGTGCGCGCGCTCGACCTTCCGACGCACCTCAGCTATCCGTACCCGGTCGAGCTCGACGGCGAGCTGTACATCATGCCGGAGAACTGCGCCGCGCAGGAAGTCGCGCTGTACCGCTGCGTGGAATTCCCCGGCCGCTGGGAGCGCGAGCGCGCGGTGTTCGCGTTCGACGCCGTCGACACGACGCTGTTCGCGCACGGCGGGCGCTGGTGGGCGTTCTGCACGCGCTGGTCGCACGGCTCGACGCTCTCGCTGCACGCGTTTCACGCCGAGTCCCCGCGCGGGCCGTGGGCGCCGCACGCGCTGAACCCGGTCGTCGTCGACGTCACGCGCGCGCGGCCTGCGGGACAGCCCTTCGTCGTCGACGGCGCGCTCTACCGGCCGGGACAGGACTGCTCGCGCTCGTACGGCGGCGGCGTCGTGATCTCGCGCATCGACGAGCTGACGCCGGACTCGTACCGCGAGACGGAGGTGCGCCGCCGCGACGGCCGCGAGTTCGGCCGCTACGCCGGCGGAACGCATCACGTGAGCTTCACACGCGACATGGTCGTCGTCGACGGCAAGCACGTGTACCGCGATCCGCGCAAGCTGGCCTGGGCTGCCGGGCGGCTTCGGCGCAAGATCGGCGCATTGGTGACCCGGCGCACCGCCGCGGAGCCCAGTCCGGCTTAAGCCGCCGAGGCCGCGTCCGATAATACTAGAGCGGAGCGGCGTCGCCTCGCGGGACAAAAAGAAAATCGCTACACCGTCGGTCATGCCGGCAAGCTCGCCCGGCGGTGCAGCGCATCATCAGCGGTTGTTTGAGGACGCGCTGACTCGCTCACAGTGTAGCGCGGGTCGCGCCCGGATGCAACCGCCATTTATGGGGGTTTCTGATGGACGCGCGTTCCTTCGCGTGGCGTGTTTCGCTCGCTCTCACGGCGCTCGCCCTCGCCGCCTGCGGCGGCGGCGGAGGCGGCGGCAGCAGCGCTCTGCCGCCCACGTCCACCTCGCTCGGCTCGGCCGGCGCACCGCCGCCCGGCTCGGCGCCGGCCTCGGTCGCGTTCACGGTCGCGGTCCCGAGCGCGAGCACCAGCTCCGCGGCGCGCCGCGCGCGCTACGTCTCGGCCGGCACGAAGTCGGTCGCCGTCTCCTACTCGGGCGGCCGCCAGACCGCGGACTGCACCGCGACCTGCACCCTGACGCTGGCGGTGAACGCCGGCACCATGACGTTCGACGTCGGGCTCTACGACGCGCCCGGCGGCACCGGTCACGTCCTCTCCAGCGGCACGACGAGCGCGACGGTGGTCTCCGGCCAGGTCAACACGATCAAGGTGACCTTCGCCGGCGTCGTCGCGAAGGTCGCGGTCGGGCTCGGCACCAGCACCGTCAGCGCGGGCAGCGCGGCGAGCGTGCCGGTGACGGTCAGCGCGCTCGACGCGGCGGGCTACACGATCGTCGGGCCCGAGCCGTACCAGAACCCGATCGCGCTCAGCCTCGACGACGCATCGGGCGCGACGTCGCTCTCGGCGAGCTCCGTCTCCGCGCCCGGCGCCGCCGTGACGCTGGCGTACAACGGCAGCGCGGCGGTCTCGGCGGTGCACGTGAGCGCGAACGCCGGCGCGGGAATCGTCGTGCAGCCCGCGACGCTGACGGTGCAGCCCGCGAGCGCGCCGCCGCCGTCCGGCGGCGCGGGGAGCGCGCCGGTGCACGTGAAGACGTTCGCGTACTACGGCATCAACGGCATGGACGCGGACGTTCCGGCCGCCTACATGGCGGCGCACGTCGACATGGTCGAGGACGACGGCTTCACCGCGCAGCACGCCGACGCGTTCAAGCGCGCCGGCGGGGCGCTCGCGCTCGCGTACACCGATCCGTCGTACGTGCCGCACTGCCCGCCGCCGTTCACGGCCCCGGCCGGCACGTGCGAAGGCCCGATCGGCAACCTGGTCGCGAACGACGAGAGCGCGTTCGTCCACGGCGCGAACGGCGAGCGCGTGCGCCGCTACAACGACCCGTACTTCCAGTACCAGGAAGTCCTCAACGCCGGCGCCGCGTCGGCGCAGCACGCCTACGCGCAGACCACCGCCGCGATCCTCTCGCACTCGCCGCTGCTCGACGGCTTCGAGGCCGACGACTCGGGCAGCACGTTCTCCGGCGACTCGCTCGGCTCGAACCTGTTCTGGGGCTTCAACGCGCCGGGCGTCGAGTACGCGAGCGACGAGCAGTACATCGCCGGGGAGAGCGCGATGCTGAAGGCGGCCGGGAAGCCGGTGCTGATCAACGGCGGCGACCCGAGCACGCTGGGCCCCGCGTACGGCGGCCGGTTCCTGGACCAGCCGAACGTGCTGGGCGCGATGTTCGAAGGCTGCTTCAACAACGAGAGCGGGCCGTACACCGACCGCAGCAACCTGTTCCTGCGCGAGACGAACGGCTATCTCTCGGCGCTGCCGCACCACAAGATCGCGCTGTGCTCGCCGACGGGCGACACCGCGCCGGCGCACCGCCTGTACGCCTACGCCGCGTTCATGCTGGTCTACGATCAGGCGTACTCGTACTACGGGATGGTCGCGAACCAGTCGGACAACGAGTCGCTCTACCCGGAGACCGAGCTGGTCCCGCAGCAGCCGGCGAAAACCGCGAGCACGATCGACCAGCTGAAGTCGGGCGGCGTGTACGTGCGCCAGTTCGCCGCGTGCTCGATCGCCGGCAGCGCGATCGGACCGTGCGCCGCGGTGGTGAACCCGTCGTCCTCCGCGAGCGCGTCGATCCCCGCCATGTCGGTCGCCTACGCGCACTCGATCGCGCTCGACGCCCAAAGCCTCTACCACGGCGGCAAGACCAACGTCGTCGCGGGCGCGCCGACCTCGCTCCCCCCGGCGAGCGCGGCGATTCTCGTCCGCTGATGCCGGAGATCCACCGCAGGCGCTCATCCCCCTGAGCTGTCGGCCGGCTGCATCTCCGGGAACGGCGGGACCACAAGGACGTGGTCCCGCCGTTCGATTTCCGGCGCACCGCGCGGTTCGGCCGCGCGGAGATCAACGATACAGCGCGTCGACGCGCTCGGCCCAATCGTCGAGCGCGTTCGGCTCAGCCGATCGCGGCGCCGGCGCGGATGACGAAGCCGACGCGTCTCGCAGCGCATGCGGCATCGCGAGCGCCTCGCGCAGCGCGCGCGCGAGCGCGTCCGCGTCGCCGGCCGCGGCGAAGCGCACGTTCGCGTGCCCGGCGGCGGCTTCGCGCAGCGCGGGCAGATCACTCGCCGCGACGGGCAGCCCGGCGAGCGCGGCCTCGAGCAGCACCAAGCCGAAGCCCTCGCCGCGGCTCGGCATCGCGAGCGCGTCGCACGCCCACATCAGCGGAACGACGTCGGGGGCCGCCTCGATCGCAACGACGCGCGCGTGCCGCGCAAGCGCGCCGCGCGCATCCGCCGGCGTCGCGACCGCGACCATGGCGATACGTTCGCTGCGCGCGCCGGCCGTGCGCGCGAGCTGCGGCAGCGCAGCGGCCAGCACGTCGGCGCCTTTCAGATGCGGGTCGCGGCCGAAGAAGAGGACCGCGCGCTCGTCCGGCGCGAGCGCGAGCGCCGCGCGCGCGGCCGCGCGCTCGTCCGCGGTCGGCGGGCGGAAGCGCGCCGAGTCGACGGCGTTCGGGATCGCGACGATCCGCGCGCGCGGCGCGCCGAGCGCGGCCAGCTCGTCGGCGACGGCGCTCGACACGGTGACGATCCGCTCGGCGCGCGCGCCGATCAGCCGGTACTTCGTCATGGACTTCGCCGAGGCGCGCACGCGCCCGCGGCGCAGCGAGGTCGAGTGCGCGTGCCAGAAGATGCGCGCGCGCGTGCTCCACAGCCCGAGCGTCAGCGGCACGTGCCACGGAAAGAAGTGCACGTGCGCGACGTCGGGGCGCCAGGCGCGCGCGAAGCGCACCGCCTCGCGCGCGCCGCGCACGGTGTGCAGCTCCGCGCCGGCGGCGCGCACCAGCGGGTGCCACGTCGCGCCGGCGACCTGCGGGACGACCAGGGCGAAGTCGTCGCCGCGCGCGGTGACGCGGCGCGCCAGCGCCGCGAGCAGCGGCACGAACCCGCCCGGCGCCACGCCGCCGAAGTCGGCGGCGTGCAGCACGCGCACCGCTAGAAGCTGCGCCCGCCGCCGTGCACGAGGTTCGCGACCTGCAGCTTGAGCGCGAGATACTTCGGCCGCGCGTACGCGATCGCCGCGCTGCGCAGGCCGGGCCGCGTCACGCGGAAGTTCTTCGTCACGTGCGCGTCGGGCGCGTAGCGCGCCTTGAACGGCTCGTCGCCGCGCAGGAAGTCGAAGTGCTCGTACCCGCTCTCGATCGCGGCGCGGATCGCGCGCCCGACGATCCCCTTGCCGGGCGAGAGCTTGTCGTACGCCTCGTCGAAACCGAGCATGTACAGCCCGAACGACGAGCGCAGATCGTCGAGGAACGCAGTCGCGCCCGCGATCGGCCGCTCACCGTCCCAGTAGACGAACATGCGCAGCAGCCCGGCCTCGAACGCGTTCCGGAACAGCGTCCCGTAGCGGCGGCGCGCCTTCTCGATGTTGCCGCCCCAGCGCGCGTGGTTGACCGCGATCATCGCCTCCACGTGCGCGGGGAGGTCGGCCGCGGTCGGCTCGGAGACGCGGAAATGCGGCAGCGCCTCGGCCAGCTTCCGCTCGACGCGCAGCGTGTTGACGCGCGTCTTGGCGCTGATGCGCTCGGTGATGTACGCGTCCCAGGTCTTCGGAAGCGCGCAGCGGCGGCCGGTGAACTCCTCGCTCGACTCCAGCCGCATGCCGCGGTCGACCAACCGCCGCACCAGCGTCTCCAGGCGCGGGTCGGTGACGTCGCAGACGTTGAACGCGTCCCACTTCTCGGCGATCAGCGCGCCGGCGAAAGCGCCGACCGCGGCTTCGGCCCGCGACGGCAGCGCGATCATCCCGGCGTAGTCGGCGGTCGGGTTTCCGGCCAGGTACAGCTCGCGGTCGAGCGGCGATCCCCCGCGCGCCAGCGGCAGGTACGCCACGGCGTCGTCGCCTTCGCGCAGTGCGAGCACGAAGGTCCGGTAGCGCGCGACGGGCAGGTACGCGCGGAGCCAGCGCCACGACGTGAAGACGGTGGCGTGCGGGTCCCGGCGTTCCAGCCGTTCCCAGCGCTCGCGCTCCGCCTCGAAGCCTCGGACCCCCTCGATCCGCTCGATGTGCATGCTCCGAATCCTTTCGGTGATTATGCGGTCCTTCCCGGACCGTGCTCGGCTGCGAGGTGCTCGCCCCTCCTGATGCGCGTCCGTTCCATCGGCTGTCTGTCAGCGTTCCCTGCGCGGCATCCCGCAAAACGGATAGAGCCGCGCGTCCCGGAAAACCGCTTGGTCGCCGCGCGATGCGGGAAGGACCGGACCGTGGCACGGATCGCCCTGATCTCGCAGTTCTATCCGCCCGAGCCGTGCGCCGCGGCGAACCGGATCGCCGCCATGGCGCAGGCCTTCGCCGAGGCCGAGCACGAGGTCCGCGTCTACACCGGGATGCCGTCGTTCCCCGACGGCGTCGTCGCCGAGCCGTACCGCGGCCGCACCCATGCCGTCGAACAGGACGGCGCGGTGACGGTCGAGCGCGTCTGGACCTACGCCGGCGGGACCTCGCTGCCCGGGAACCGGGTGCTGAACTGGCTCTCGGTCGCGCTCGGGATCGCGCGCCGCGTCGTCCCGGCGAAAGAGCGCTTCGACCTGGTCGTCGTCTCCTCGCCGCCGGTCACGCTCGCGCTCCCCGCGCTGCTCGGCGCGTTCGCCCATGTCGCGCCGCTGGTGGTCGACGTGCGGGACGTCTGGCCCGAGATCGCGGTGAAGATGGGCTCGTGGCGAGCGGACTCGGCGCCGGCGAAGCTCGTCGGCCGCGTCGCCGACGCGCTCTACGCGCGGGCGAAGCTGGTCACGGCGGTCACCGAGACGGCGCGCGGCGAGATCGTGGCGCGCGGCGTCGACCCGGCGAAGGTGCTGCTCGCGCCGAACGGCTTCGACCCGATCGCGCCGGCGGCGAGCGCGCCGGTGCCGCCGCTGCCCGGCGTGCGCGACGTCGTCTACGTCGGCAACATGGGGCTCGCGACCGGCCTCGACGTCGTCCTCGACGCGGCGGCGCTGCTGCGCGGCGACGCGACGATCCGCTTCGTGCTGATCGGCGGCGGCGCCGACGCCGCCCGGCTGCGCGCCCGCGCCGCGGCCGAAGGGCTCGGCAACGTGCTGTTCACCGGGCCGCTGCCGCGCGCGGACGCGCTGCGCGCGCTGGCCGACGCGGCGCTGACGGTCGTGCCGCTGGTCGCGACGATCGCCGACAGCCTGCCGACGAAATTGTTCGACGCGATGCTGGTCGGGACGCCGGTCGTGCTCAGCGCGGCGGGCGAGGCGTGGCGGCTGGTCGAGCGCGCGCAGGCCGGCATCGCGGTGACGCCGGGCGACGGCCGCGCGCTGGCCGGCGGCATCCGCCGCGTGCTGGACGACGGCGAGCTGCGCGGGCGGCTGGCCGCGAACGGGCCGGCCTTCGTCCGCGCGAACTACGACCGGACGGCGGTGATGAGGGACTTGGCCGGCCGCGTCCGCGCGCTGAGCGCGCGGTAGAGCGCCGCGTAGCGCTGCGCCTGCGTCGCGACGTCGAACTCGGTCCGGGCGTGCTCCAGCGCGTCGGCGGCGCGGGCGGCCGCGCCGGTCCGGTCCTCGAGCGCCGAGCGCAGCGCCGCGGCGACCGCCGCCGGCGTGAAGGCCTCGGCGATCAGGCCGTAGCGGCCGTCGCCCAGCATCGCGTGCGCGCCGGCCCACGGCGTCGAGACGATCGGCGCGCGCTCGAGCATCGCCTCGATGATCGCCAGCGGCATCGCCTCGCGCGCGGAGGTCAGCAGCGCGGCGTCCGCGCCGGCCAGCAGCGCCCGCGCGTCGGTGCGGAAGCCCAGGAAGCGCACCTGCTCGTCGAGCCCGTGCCCGATCGCCTGCACCCGCAGCTCGTCGCGCAGCGGGCCGTCGCCGACCAGGATCAGCTTCACGCGCTCCCGCAGTTCGGGCGGCAGCGCGGCGACCGCGTCGATCGCCAGGTCCTGGCGCTTCTGCGGAAAGAGCCGCGCGACGACCATCACCGCCAGATCGTCCGGCGCGAGGCCCAGCTCGGCCCGGGCCTTCGCCCGCGCGGCGGGGTCGGGCTCGACCGGCGGGACGCCGTTCGGGATCACCACGATCCGCTCGAGCGGGATCCGCTCCGCCGCGGCCAGCTCCTCGCGGCGGCGCGGCGTGAAGTCGACGAAGGCCGCGGTGCGCGGGTTCAGCAGCCGGTTCAGCGCGCCGAAGACCCAGCGCGGCGCGGGCGGGGTAAGGTCGGGGTTGTGCTCGGTGTGGACGATCAGCGGGACGCCGGCGAGCACGGCGGCGAGGCGGCCCCAGTAGCGGCCGTGGTGGCCGTGGGTGTGGACGACGTCCGCCTTGCGGCGGCGCAGCGCCGCGACCATCCGGACGATGAAGAAGACGTCACGCCGGCTGCGGCGGCCGATCGCGATCACCGGCACGCCGACCCGCGCGGCCGCCTCGGGGTGCTCCGAGCGGTTCACGGTCATCGCGGCCAGCTCGAGGTCGGGCTCGCGGGTGTGCTGCATCAGGAGGGCGACGACGTTCTCCGCTCCGTACAACCCCAAGTCACCGCAGACGTGCACGACCCTCATGGTTCGAAAACCGTCTACCCGCTTGCAAGCGTGCTGACGCGGGTACACGGGTCACAACCATGAGGGACGCGATGCTCACGGTGGAGCACGTCGACAAGTCGTTTCCGGCTGCCCACGGCCCCGGAGCGATGCTTCGGCAATTGGCCGGGCAGCGGATCCCGCGGCGCCAAGTCCTCTTCGACGTCAACCTCTCCGTCGAGCGGGGCGAGCTGTTCGGGCTGCTGGGACCGAACGGGGCCGGCAAGTCGACGCTGCTCAAGCTCCTGGCCACGCTGACCGTCCCCGACCGCGGGCGGATGACGATCGACGGGATCGACGTCCAGCGCGAGCCGCTGCGCGCGAAGCAGCGCATCGGCCTGTGCACCAGCGACGAGCGCAGCTTCTACTTCCGGCTCACCGCCCGCCAGAACATGGAGTTCTTCGGCGCCCTGATGGGGCTGTCGGGGAAGTTCCTGAAGCGCCGGATCGACGAGTGCATCGAGCTGGTCGACCTGAAGCCGTACCTCGACAGCCGGTTCGGCGGCTACTCCTCCGGGATGCGCGTGCGGCTGACGATGGCCCGCGCGCTGCTGGCCGACCCGGGGATCCTGTTCCTCGACGAGCCGACCCGCGCCGTCGACCCGGTCCACGCCGAGGAGCTGCGCGCGCTCGTGCGCCGCAACCTGGTCGAGGGCGCCGGCAAGACCGTGATCCTCGCGACCAACCTGCTCGACGAGGCCTGGGCGCTGTGCGACCGGGTCGCGGTGGTGAACCACGGCCGCATCGTCGCGCTGGGCCCGCCGCGCGAGCTCGACGTCGACCTGGGCGAGGTCGCGCGCTACCGCGTGACCCTGGACGAGGTCGACGACGATCTGCTGACCCGCACCCGCACCGTGCCGGGCTTCCGCGATCTGCGCATCGTGCGGACCGAGCGCGGGGTCGACCTCCACGTGGAGATGGAGCCGCGCGACGGCTCGCTGGGCGCGCTGATGCGCGCGGTCTCCTGGCACGGCGCCGCGCTGCGCGACTTCCGGCCGGTCGAGGCCGAGCCGGTCGACGTCTTCAAGAAAGTGACGCTCTCCGATGACCGCGACCGCCCCTAGCCGCCCGCTGGCCGCCGGGCTCGCCAAGCTCGGGGCGATCTTCCGCCGCGACGCGATCGTCGCGTTCTCGTATCCCGGCAACTTCGCGCTGTCGTGGCTGGCGATCGTCATCGAGGTCGTCGTCGCCTGGTACATCTCGCGGCTGATCGCGCCCTCGTCCAAGTTCAGCCCGACCGGCGCGGTGGTCAGCTACTTCCAGTTCATCGCGGTCAACACGGCCTTCGTGCGCTTCCAGTCGGCGGCGCTGAACAGCTTCGCCGAGTCGATCCGCGACGCGCAGCTCACCGGCACGCTCGAGATCGTCCTCGCCACGCCGACGCAGCTCCCGACGCTGGTGCTGTCCTCGGCGCTGTGGTCGTTCACGTTCACCTCGCTGCAGACCGCGCTGTACCTCGGGATCGCGGTCCTGTTCGGGCTCGACCTGACCCACGTCAACCTGCTGACCACGCTGGTGTTCCTGGTCCTGACCGTGGCGGCGGTCTCGCCGCTGGGCGTGCTGGCCGCGGCGCTGTCGATGGTGATCAAGAAGACGGGACCGGTCGAGTGGCTCTCGACGGCCAGCGCGAACCTCTTCGGCGGCGTCTACCTGCCGATGAAGGCGCTCCCGTTCGCGCTGCAGGCCATCGGCTGGATCCTGCCCATCACGCACGCGCTGAACGGCTTCCGCGCCGCCGCCGCCGGCGTCCCGATCGCGGGCGTCGCCTCCGACGCGATCTGGCTGGTCGTCGCCTCGCTCATCCTGATGCCGTTCTCGCTCTGGGTCTTCGCAAAGTCCGTCGGCAAAGCCAAAGTCGACGGCACCCTCAGCATGTACTGACGTGAGTCAAAATTAGGACCTTCGGCCTGAATGAATCGGGACTGCGGCCACGTCACACGCTTCTCCGCGTCGGGCATGACTGGGATAGCCTCGTATAGGAGATGAGTAGCACGATGTGGATCACCCGCCCGGTCCTGGCCGCAGTTCTCGTCGCGTCGATGGCGCTGCCGGCCATGGCCCAGCCCATCGAGATCGCCACGCTCGGACGCGCGCCGCTGATGGGGACGTCGACGAACCCCGCCGAGCTCCAGTACAACTTCAAGAAGAACGAAGCGCTGATGCGCCGCGCCGGTGAGGGCCTGGGCCTGACCCGCGAGCAGTACGAGCAGTTCCGGCTCGCGCTCGAGGTCGGCCGGCCGAACTGGGTCACGGTCCCGCGCCATCTGGACGCGATGACCTGGGCCTCCGGCGGCCAGGTGCACGTCCTGCACGACGTCATCATCCCGGCGAACCAGAAGGGCGTCGAGGTCGACCTGCACGCGGGCGACAAGATCATCGCGCTCTTCCTGCCGGCGAAGTGCGGCAATCTCTCGGTCATCCGCCGCAACGTCCCGCACGTCGCCGCGATCCGCAACTTCCCGGTCCCGCACGTCGCCGCCGTCACCCAGCCGTGCCCGCCCGGCATGGTCGGCAACGCCTATCCGGATTGCTCGACCCCGGCCGTCGCCGTCGCGCCCCCCGAGGCGCCGCCGGTCGTCGCCGCCGCCTCGCCGATCATCCCGCCGCCACCGATCCATCACGGCTTCAGCCTGCTCCCGCTGGCCGCGCTGCTGCCCTTCCTGGTCCACACCAGCAGCACGCCCGGGAACCCGCCGCCGGGTTCCGCGGTGGTCGTCGGACCCCCGCCCTGTCCCTAGCCGACGGACCGGCTCGACCAAACCCGCCGACACGAAAGGATTCGTGAGTGAGCATGAACCGAAGGAACTTCGCAAGCGTGGCCGCCGCGGTGATCGCGGCGGCCTCCGTCACGCCCCTGGCCGCCTTCGCGGCGCCGGGTGACGGCACGGTCCTCTCGTACGAGGCGTTCATCGCTACGGCGCGGGCCCCGTTCAAGCACAAGCAGCTCTTCACGGCGCCGCGCGCCAACAACGGCGCGATCTTCGCCTACATGCGCAACTCGCTGAACGGCTACCAGTTCGGCTGGAACGAGGGCCCGGGGACGCTGCACGCGGCCGCGGTCCTCAACGGGATCGGCGTCGCGCAGGGCGTGAACGACGAGATGTGGTCGCGCTACCAGCTCGCGCAGGTCCTCGCGCGCGGCGGCGACGCGGTCAGGGCGCCGGGCGCCGAGCGCGGCAATCCTTGGCTGCACGCGGTGGCCGCGTACGCGAAGAACGACACGGACCAGAGCGCGCCCTACAATCAGAACGCCTCGATCGAAACCCTGCTGCGGCGGGGCGCCACGTTCTACGTCTGCAACAACGCGCTGCGCGCGCTGGCGATGAAGACGGTCGAGGCGGGCCTGGGCGGCGGGAAGGACGTCGACGCGATCCACGCCGACTTCCGCCGCAACCTCGTGCCGGGCGCGCTGCTGGTGCCGGCGGGCGTGACCACCATCGACGCGCTCCAGCAAGAGCACTTCACGCTCTACGACGCGAGCGTCTGATGCGGCCCGCGACGACGCCGAGCCAGCCGCCGGCGGCGCCGCAGAGAACGTCCACGACGTTCCATGCGATGCCTTCCGGCGACCCGCGCACGGCCTGGACGATCTCGATCGCCAAGGAGTACGCCGCGACCAGCACCGTGCCGCGCAGCGCCGCGCGCGCCCTCGGCCCGAGCGCCTTGTCGGCGGTGAACCCGACCAGCGCGAAGGCCGCGATGCTGTACGCCTTGCGCAGCACGACGTGCCAGGACAGCCACCCGGGCGAGGTCAAGTCGTACACCGCGTTGCTGGTCGCGGCCCAGAACAGCGTCGCCGCGAGCACCAGCGCGACCGCGCTCCACACCGTCCTCGCCCTGTCCGACCCCGGGGAACCGTCATGACCCATTCGCTCCGTGCTCTTGCCGCCGCCGCCGCAGTCCTGCTCGCCGCCGCGCCGCTCGGCGCGCTCGCCCAAGAGAAGCCGCAGCCGCTCGCGACGCCGGACCCAGGTCCGCCGCCGCAGCAGCAGACCGCGCCGTCCTTCTCGCCGTCGACGACCTCGCCGACGATCCACGCCGGCGACCAGCTCGCGATCTCGGTCTACGGGCACCCGGACCTGACGCAGAGCGCGGTCGTGCAGGCCGACGGCACGATCCAGTACCCGCTGGTCGGCCGCGTGCTGGTCGCGGGGATGAGCGCCGCCGAGGCGCGCGACTCGCTGGCCAAGGCGCTGCTGAAGTACTTGAAGCACCCCAACGTCGCACTGGCGGTGCAGCAGCAGGGCGCGATCAGCGTGACCGTGCTGGGCAACGTCAAGACGCCGGGCCGGTTCCAGCTCCGCAACGGCTCGCACCTGAGCGACGCGATCGCCGCCTCGACCGGCGTCGCGTCGTCGAACGGCGCCTTCCCGCCGGTGCGCGTCTCGCAGTCCGACGGCACGATCCAGACCGTGAGCCTGCAGAAGCTGCTCCACGACGGCGACGCCAGCCAGAACGTCGAGCTGTCGGACAACGCGATCGTCTACGTCACCGGGGCCGAGACGATCCGGGTCCAGGTGCTGGGCGCGGTCACCCGGCCGGGCAACGTCGAGGTGAACGAAGGCGACCGGCTCTCGATGGCGCTGGCGCGCGCCGGCACCGAAGCCTCCGCGAAGCCCGACCTGAATCGCGTCTACCTGACGAGAGTCGACCCGGTTACGGGTAAGACGAATACGTCGTTCCAGATCGACCTGTACCAGGCGCTGATGAAAGGTGACCAGCGGTACGACCCGATCCTGCGCAAAGACGACAAGATCTACGTCCCCGAAGCCCGGCAGATCAACGGCATGATGATCGGCGTGCTCGGGGCGATCGGCCGCCTCTTGGGTCTCTAGGAAAGGATTCCGATGTACGAACCGCAGCAGCGCCTCCCCGCGACCGCGATCCCGCTCGCGACCCCGGTCGCCTCGCAGCGCGTGACCGAGATCGACCCGGCCGGGATGTGGCACTCGTTCGTCGGCACGCTCTCGCGCCGGCGCAGGCTGTTCGCCCTCGTGGTCTTCGGCGTGATCTTCGCGGTGCTGATCGTCACGCTGCTGACGCCCAAGCGCTACAAGACCGACGTCAAGATGATCGCGGGCAACCCGAACACGGTCGCGCAGAACCCGCAGCAGGTGCAGACGGGCTACTCGGTGCTGAACGCGCTGATGCTGGCGAACGCCGCGCAGTCGGCCGAGACGTATGCCGAGCTGATCGGCGAGACGCCGGTCGTCGAGCGCGTCATCAGCGACCTGAATCTGAAGACGGACGTGCGCACCCTGCAGAGCGCGGTCAAGGTCAAGCCGGTCACCAACACCAACATCATCTCGCTGCAGGTGACGTGGCAGGATCCCGTCACGTCGGCAAAGATCGCGAACGACTTCGCCAGCGTCTTCGTCGCGCGCGAAGCCGAGCTGGTCGCGAGCCAGGCCAACGGCGCGATCGACTTCCTGTCGAAGCAGATCCCGGTCGCCGAGCGCAACCTGAGCAAAGCGGAGGGCGCGCTCAGCCGCTACCAGACGACGCACAACATCGCGGACCTGAACACCCAGACGACCTCGACGGTCGCGGCGGCGGCGAACATCGACGCCAAGATCAACGCGATCCAGCTCGAGCGCCAGCAGTCGGAAGCGCAGATCTCCTCGCTCTCGGGCCAGCTGGGCGGGATGAAGTCCACCTCCGGCGGCGGCTCGAGCGTCGCGCAGAACCCGGTTCTGGCGCAGCTCAAGGCGCAGCTCGCGCAGGTCAAGCTCCAGCTCGGCCAGGCGCAGGAGCAGTACACCGACTCGCACCCGACCGTGATCGGCTACAAGCAGCAGATCGCCGAGCTGAACCGCGAGATCGCGCGCACGCCGCCGACGATCGTCGCGACGACGAGCACGATCGCGAACCCGGTCTACCAGCAGGTCTCGCAGCAGCTCGCGCTCGCCCGGGCGACGCGCGCCAGCGACGACGCGCAGCTGGCCGCGCTCTCGCGCCAGCGCACCGAGATCAACCCGCAGCTCGCCGCGATCCCCGCGCAGTCGATGAAGCTGGCCGAGCTCAAGCGCCAGGCCGCGCTGGCCGAGGGCGTCTACAACGCGCTGCGCCAGAAGCTGAACGACGCGACGATCGCGCGCACGACCGGGATCAGCGACGTGACGATCACCGCGCCGGCGACGGCCGAGCTCGCCGAGAAGTCGCCGCACCTCGCCCTGAACCTGGCGATGGCGACGGTCGTCGGGCTGCTGCTCGGGCTCGGGATCGTCTTCCTGGTCGACTGGTTCGACGGGCGCATCCGCGACGAGCGCGACGTCGAGGGCGAGCTGCAGCTGCCGGTGCTGGCGTCGATCCCCGAGCTGCCCTCGGGCGACGGCGCCGCCGCGATCCCGGCCAACGTTCGCAACGCGGCGCTGGAGTCGTACTTCCAGCTCGTGCTGGCGATGCGCTACAGCTCGGACCACCCGCTGCGCAGCGTGACCTTCACCAGCCCGCTCAAGGGCGACGGCAAGTCGACGGTCGCGATGAACGTCGCCGGCGCGTTCGGCGAGATCGCGGTCTCGAGCATCGAGCACGAGGCGCGGGTGCTGATCATCGACGCCGACATGCGCCGTCCCTCGCTGCACCGCAAGCTCGACGTCGCGAACGACGTCGGCTTGAGCGACATCCTGATCGGGCGCGCCACGCTCGCGCAGTGCGTGAAGCGCACCGACCGGCCGGGCGTCGACGTGCTGACGAGCGGGACGCACTCGCCGAACCCGATCAAGCTGCTGCAGTCGAGCCGCTTCGACACGCTGCTCAGCGAAGCGCGCGCGCGGTACGAAACCGTGATCGTCGACGCGCCGGCCCTGGTGCCGGTGTTCGACGCGGCGATCGTCGCGGCGAAGACCGACGGCACGGTGATGATCCTCTCCGCGGGGCACACCGACGTGCGCTCGACGCGCAAGGCGCTCGCGCGCCTCGAAGGCGTCGGGGTCAACGAGCTGGTCGGCACCGTGATGAACCGCTCGACCACCAAGGTCGAGGACTACAGCGACTACTTTGCCGTCGCCGCACCGGCGCTCAAAGAGCTGCCGCACAGCGCGTAGGCCCGGGGCACAGGCCGCCGGAACGCCGGGGCGCGGCGTTCCGGCGGCTGCGAGACCATACGACATTCACCACGCCATGGACGAGGACCAGGATGACGGGAGAAGCAGGATGCAGTCGAAACGCCGTCTCGCGCCAGCGCTGATCGCGAGCGCGCTCGCCGGCTGCGGCGGGGGCGGATCGACCGGCTCGTCGTCGCTCCCGCCTCCGCCCGGGACGCCGGCCGTCGCCCACGCCGCGCAGCTTCCGCCCGGCGACACCAGCGTCGTCGTCACCTGGGACCACGCCCTGCTGCAGGCCGTGCGCGACGTCAAGCCCGCGCCGACCGTCGTCTCCCGCGCGCTGGCCGTGGTGCACACGGCGGAGTACGACGCGTGGGCCGCCTATGATCCGGTCGCGACGGGCACGCGGCTCGGCGCGGCGCTGCGCCGCCCGGTCGGTGAGCGCACCCTGGGCAACAAGGAGTTCGCGGTTTCGTTCGCCGCGTACGACGCGCTGAAGGATCTGTTCCCGAGCGAGAGCGCGCTGTTCGACCAGACGCTGCGCACGCTGGGCTTCGACCCGGCCGACTCGACGCACGACGCGGTGCGCGTCGCGGACGCGGCGTCGAAAGCGGTGCTGGACTTCCGCCACGCCGACGGCTCGAACCAGCTCGGCGACCTGCATCCCGGCGCGTACAGCGACTCCACGGGCTTTGCGCAGGTCACCATGCCGGCGCAGATCACGGACCCGAACCGCTGGCAGCCGCTGCTGGTAACGGGGCTAAACGGCACGACGGCGGCGAGGGTTATCGAAACGCCGCAGTGGGGCCGGTGCACGCCCTCGCGCATCACCGTCGGCTACGCGCCCGCCACGGCCCCGCGCCCGC
>Ga0066662_10000380_pt1 | contig 19655 bp, 21 predicted proteins | sample GraSoiAngelo_111_FD_133939 | JGI IMG/M metagenome (GOLD analysis project Ga0066662, IMG submission 133939) | Grasslands soil microbial communities from the Angelo Coastal Reserve, California, USA - 14_0903_12_40cm | ecosystem: Environmental > Terrestrial > Soil > Grasslands | place: USA...
GCTGTTCCGACTCATACGCGGCGAGCCGTTCCTCAGCGCCGTTCGCCTCCTCAGCGACGTGCGGATTGGGCAGGAACACGCCGCCGCTGCGCTGCTCGCCGAACACGCCGCGGCCAGCCGCGGTGTCTTTCGACCAGACCGGGCCGAGCAGGTGCTCACCGGGCGTGTGCAACTTGCGGAGCGCCACGTCTAACCAATAACTATGAGACGAGTCGGGGCCGTAGGGGCTGCGATGCGTGACCGTGACCTGCCCGCCCTTCGCCGCTTTCCGCGCCGCGAGGATCTCGCGCGCCTTCACGACCGCCGCGTCAGCGTCGGCACGTGACCGGGCCGCGACGGCGGTATGGTCATGCGCCGGCCACAACACAAGCGACGACTCCATCACCTTACGGATCCGGCCGACCGTCTGATAGACGACACCCTGCCGCGTCTCACGCTTCACCTGGGAAGAATCCCAGATCATGCCGATACTCATGCCCTTCACAACACCGCCGCGGACGAGTTCATACATATCGCGGACAAGCGACGTGTTGGGGAGCTTATCGGTACGGAAATGCAAGCCGTCATGGTCAGACCAGACGGTAAGGCCGGCGCCGGTACGCGCCAGCGGCATCGCATGATCATGATACGCGAGGAGGACGACGTCTTCGAGTGCTGAATCGTCGATAGCACCGCGGAGGATCTGCTCGCGGGTTCCCCCGCCAATGTCGCTGAACGTGTTGTATCGAACTATCGTGCCCTCGAAGCGGGGCGCATCTTTGCTGCCGGCGGCGCGAATCTCGGCCGCCTCGTATACGCGGTCACGCCGCTGTACATCACTCATGGTTTCTCCGGTTTAGGATGCGGCTCCATAGGCCGCGTTTCTTCGGTACGAATGCTTCCGGGTAGTTCCGCTGGAGCCGTGCGGCGACGGCGCCGGGATGGCTGCGGCAACACCCCTTCGTGTAGCCCGGACAGCCGGCGCAGCACGTCGAGTCGCCAGGGCCGCGTGGCGGTAGGTCGGCCCAGGGCGGTTCCCACTGCGTCACCTGGCCGCGTGGGCCGTCGGTGATCCAGAAGTCGCCGCCGCTCACAACGACGTCCGCGGCTGGTAGTCCTCAGCCTCCGCCGCTCGTATCCACTCTGACAGGTCGCCGCGGCGGATCCATTGCGCGCCGGTCACCCAGTTCGTAAAGACGCCGGACATCGTCAGGCTACGCGCCTCGACCCACTCAACCGACCGCTGACATAGCCGCGCGACCTCTTCGAACGTGAGTGGTTCGTCCGCGTCGTATGGCTTGCGCGGCTCGACCCTCGCCGGCTTGTATCGGCCCGTCACTTCGCGACCTCGCCTTGCTCCCACCAGACCGCCGCGACCTCGGCCAGTCGCACGAAGCACGACACGCGTTCCTCGCCATCGAGAAACGAGGCCTGCATGCGGGCCCGGTTGCCGTCGGTCAGTAGCTTGATGCACTCAAGGCCAGTCGCCTCACTCATCTGCAAGATCGTCGGCGAGTTACGCAACGCCACCCTCAAGATCATCGAGAGTTCCTTTCAACGACATAGCGGGCGAGCGCGTCCGTGGGGATGCGCCAGGTTGTGCGCTCGCCGGGGGACACGTTGAAGCCCTCCAGCGCGCCGCGGCGGATCAACGCTCGGACGAACTGCGGCGTCGTCTTGAGCGCGTCGGCTGCTTCCTGCGTCGTGAGCAGGCCCGACTCGTTGGATGGCTCCACGGCCACCTCCCTTGTCTTTTGAGACTCTCTTCTCCCTACCTTGATTCCAGAGCAGGTTCGTCCCCTGTGGGACTAACCTGCTCTCCCTAACCCAAGGGGAGCGTCAACCCGAACATTTCGGACGTTTCCCAGGGCGGCAAAAAAAGGGGGCGGGCCGAACGCGCCCTCTACCTAGTAGCTGCCGAAGTGCGACATTCCCTCTGCCCAGGGGTGGGGTGGGTACGGCTTGGCCCTCTACCTAGGGGTGTCTACTGGCGTGCGACGTACCTGCATCCGCTTATGCAACTACGGAACCATGTCCCCCTAGAGGACGCTGGGTGCCCACTGAACTTCAGTGGCACGGTGGCCGCCAGCGCCCTGTTTGTACTGACTAGTTGCGGTCTCGGGCCAGAACGTCGCGCTGGTGGTGGTGTTCGCGCTCGGGTGCCTGGCGGCGGTGGGTGTGATCGGCATGCCGGCGCGGCTCGCCGCGATCGCGGCCACGCTGCTCTACGTGCTGGTGACCGGCGCCGGCCCATCGATCGTGCGGGCAGGCGTGGCGGGGGGCCTGGTCGCGATCGCCTGGCTGGCCTCGCGCCCGATCGCCCGGTGGCACCTCCTCGCCTGCGGCGCGGCGGTCGTGCTCGCGCTGAACCCACTCGACCTGTTCAACCCGGGCTTCCAGCTGAGCTTCGCCGCGGTGTGGGCGATCTTCGTGGTCGCGCCGCGGCTGCAGCCGTGGATGGGGTCGGCGGTGGCGGTGTCCGTCGCATGCACCGTTGTCACCACGCCGATCGCCTGGTGGCACTTCGGACGGCTGGCGCCGTTGTCGGTGCCGGCAAACCTGCTGGCGCTCCCGGCCGCCGCGCCGATCCTCGTCTGCGGGCTGGGCGCCATCGTCGCCGGCACGGTGTGGCCGCCGCTGGCGGTACCGCTCCTGGCGATTGCGGACGTGCTCGCGGGCTATCTGCTGTGGGTCGCGCGGCTCTGCTCGTGAACCGTTCGTTCGGGCTCGACGGAGACCCGGTGCGGCTCAGGCCGGCGTCGGCAGCGAGCGCTGCTCGGGGCCGACGTACCGCGAGTCGGGCCGGATCAGGCGTCCGTGCTCGGCCTGCTCCAGCGCGTGCGCCGTCCATCCGGCCGTGCGCGCGACGGCGAACGCCGGCGTGTACAGATCGGTCAACAGCCCGACGCCGTCGAGCACGATCGAGGCGTAGTACTCGACGTTCGTCTTCAGAGGCCGGTCGGGCTTGTGCTCGGCAAGCAGGCGGAGGGCGACATCCTCGACGTCGATCGCGAGCTGCAGCCACTCCGCGTCGGCGGCAAGGCGCTCGGCCACCTGCCGCAGCGCCGCGGCCCGCGGATCCATCGTCTTGTAGACCCGGTGCCCGAACCCCATCAGCCGCTCGCCGCGGGCGAGCGCGTCGCGGATCCACTGCTCGGCATGCTCCACGTCACCGATCTGCGTCAGCTGATCGCGCACCTCGGACGGCGCTCCGCCATGCAGCCGGCCTTTGAGCGCGCCGATCGCGCCGCACACGGCGCTCGCCAGGTCGCTCTGCGTGCTGGTGATGACGCGGGCGGTGAAGGTGGAGGCATTGAGGCCGTGCTCCGCACACACGGTGAAGTACGCGTCCAGTGCGCGCGCCTGTGCCGGGTCGGGCTCCTCGCCGCTGATCGCGTGGAGCAGGCGGCCGGCGACGCCGAGGTGGGCGCTCTCGCTGCTGTCGACCGGCTGCTTGCCATCGCGCAGCCGGGCGAATGCGCCGACCACGGCCGGGCCGAGGGCGATCAGCTCCCGCGCCTGGTCGGCCGTCGGAGGCCAGCCCATGCGGCGCTCCGCGCCGAATGCCGACATGCCCGTGCGCATCGCGTCGAGCGGAGCGACGGAGGTGGGGAGGCCGCGCAGCGCCTCGATCACCGCGGGTGAGAGCGGTGCGGCCGGAAGCACCTCGTCGCGCGCCGGCCAGTCGCCGTCGAGCAGCAGCGCGACCACCCGGTCATAGCTGCCATGGGCGGCCAGGTCGCCGATCTCGTAGCCCCGGTAGAGCAGCCGCCCCGCCTGCCCGTCCACGAGGCTGATCGTCGTCTCTGCGGCGACGACGCCTTCGAGCCCGCTGTTGACGTCGGATGCCATCGGGGCGCGATTGTAGCCACGGCAGGGCCATCCCCGGACAACATCGCCGCGCGCCGTGCGACAATACGGGTATGAAGCTCTCCGCAAAGGCCGATTACGCCGTCCGCGCCGTGCTGGTGCTGGCGTCGCACGAAGATCCGCACCCGCTCAAGGGTGAGCTGATCGCGACCGCGCAGGACCTGCCGCTGAAGTTCGTCGAGAACATCCTCGGCGAGCTGAAGCACGCGGGGCTCGTCGTCTCGCAGCGCGGCCCGGAGGGGGGCTACCGGTTGGCCGTGCCGGCCGACCAGATCACGGTCGCGGAGGGGATCCGGGTGGTGGACGGCCCGCTGGCGGCCGTCGCCGGCGTGCGGCCCGAAGCGATCCGGTATCCGCCCGGGGCGGAGGCGCTGCCGGACGTCTGGCTGGAGGCTCGGTCGCAGCTGCGCTCGGTGCTCGAGAACATCACCTTCGCCGATCTGGTGCGGCGGTCGCGCGCCCGTGCCGGGCGGCTGGAGCCGTCCGCGGCGGGTGAAGGCGCTGGCACATAAGCCGGCGTACCTGATCGCGGGCACCGACTGGCCCAAGATCGATGCAGCGGCCGCGCGGCTGCGGAGCCAGTTCGACGACGACTCGGTCGAGCAGATCACGGTCGGTGACGAGGAGCAGGTCGACATCGTCGCCGCATGCAACGCGCTCGGCCTGTTCGGCGGGGAGCGGCTGGTGCTGGTGCGCGGGGCCGAGGCGCTGACCGGGGAGCAGGCCGGCGACATCGTCGCCTACCTGGGCGACCCGGCGCCGGGGACGTGCCTGGCGCTGTTCGGCGGCAAGGGCATCCCGCAGGATGGCCCGCTGGCCGAGGCGGTGGGCAGGGTGGGGGACGTCCGCATCTTCGACGCCCCGGATGACGAGCATGCGGTGCAATGGGTCGTGAGACGGTTCTCCGATCTCGAGATCACCTGCCCGCCGGCGATCGCAAAAAGGATCGTGGCGCGGGCCGGGATCGAGATCGGCGACCTGGCGCTCGAGGTCGAGAAGCTGGCTGCGCACGGCCGCGACCGGGCACCGACCGAGGAGGAGGTCGACGCGCTCGTGCCCGAGCAGCAGGACGTCAAGCCGTGGAACATGACGGACGCGTGGGGGAGGCGGGACGCCGCGGCGGTGATCGGGTATGCGACCGCGGACATCGAGAAGCCCGACGACGTGCAGCGGATCTCTGCCATCTTCGCCAACCACGTGCGGCGCGTCCGCCAGGCGCTGCTGGTGCTCGAAGCGGGCGGCTCGGACAAGGAGGTGCAGAAGCAGCTGGGCCTGAAGTCGCCATACCAGGCAAAAGGGCTCTGCCGCCAGGCACGTGCCTTCAGCGAGGCGGAGCTGGCGCGCGCCGTCGTCCGCCTGGCGGAGCTGGACGAGGCGATCAAGGGTGGGAGCCGCCTGGATCCAAGGCTCGAGCTGGAGCTTGCGCTGGTCGACATCAGCGCGGAATGAGCGGCCAGACCGCGGCCGCGGCGGTCGCGGCCATCGTGTCGCTGGTGTGCACCGTCATCGTCACCCGCCGGGCGGTTCGGCGTCCGCTGCGGCCCCCGCTGGTCGCATGGGCGATCGGGTTCGGGTTGTTCTCGGTGGCGACTGTTGCGCTCTGGTACGGCGCGTGGCAGGGGTGGTCGGAGACGGTGTTCCGCATCTACTACCTCGCCGGCGGCATCCTGGTCGTGCCCTATCTGGCCGTCGGCGAGCTCCTGCTGATCGCTCCCGGCCGGCGGCCGACGAGGCTGGTCACCGCAACGATGCTCTGGGTCACGTTCGCCTCGGCCGCGGCCGTGATCGCAGCCGATGTGGACACGGCCAAGCTGGCCGCGGCAGGGGCGACGCCGCCCAACAGCGCGATGGGCGGCCCGTGGACGACGATCCTGGCGGCCGTGCTGAACACCGCCGGGACGGTGGTGCTGCTGGCCGGCTCGATCGCCTCGGCGCGGCGGCGGCGCGACCCGCGCCCGCTGCTGGTTGCGGCCGGCGTCGCCGTGATCGCGCTCGCCTCCAGCGCCACGCGCCTCGACGTCTATGCCGTGTTCGCGCTGGGGCAGGCGCTCGGCATCGTGCTGATCCTGGCCGGCCTCGTCTGGCGGCGGTAACCGGCCGGCCGATTCGTCACAACCGTCTGCGTACTAGGATCGGTCGGATGCGTACGCCGACCGCCGTCTCATCCGCCCTTACCGGCTCGACCGCGCCACGCTCGGCGGGCCCGCCCCGCGGCATGAGCCGGCGCTGGCTGGAAGCGCTGCGGGCTGTGCCGCTGTTCGCCGGGGTGTCGGAGCGTCACCTGCGAAGGCTCGTCCGCCACGCCGAGGAGGTGCGCGTTCCGGCCGGCTCGCCCGTGATCTTCCGCGAGGACAGGGGCCGCGAGTTCTTCGTCATCCTCGACGGCACCGCCGTCGTCGGCCCGCCGACCGGGCGCCGCACGGCGATCGGCCCGGGCGCCTTCTTCGGCGAGATGTCCGTCATCGATGGGCAGCCGCGATCGGCGTCCGTGCGGGCGGAGACCGACATGACGCTGATGGTGCTCGGCCGCGCCGCGTTCCTGCGCGTGCTCAAGGACGAGCCCTCGGTCGCCCTGGCCGTCATCACCGAGCTTGCCGCCCGGGTGCGAAGGCTGGAGGGCGCCACAACGGCGCACTGACCGCCTACGAGAGCGTGTGTGGTACGTCGCGGGAGCGGCCGACGCGCCCGAGGTGGAAGCGGCCCACCCTGATCACGCGCCACCGGCGCGGGGGCGCGGAATCGGCGGAAGGCTCACGCCGGTCGCCCGCTAGCAAGGCGAACTTGCCGGCGGGGCAGCACACGAGCCCTAGGCCTCGGTCGTGACGCCGGCCGCGATGCGAGCCGCCTGCGACTTCCGGCGGGCGGCGGCGTTCTTGTGGATCGCCTTGCGGGCGGCCGCCCGGTCGAGCAGCACGACGAGGCGCCGGTGCGCCTCGGTGATCCGCTCCTCCTCGCCGCTGTCGGCCGCCTCGCGCAGCCGGCGGAACAGCGTCTTGATCTGGGTGCGGTAGCGCAGGTTCTCCAGCCGCTGCCTGGCGGCCAGCCGTACCCGCTTCTCCTGCTGCTTCGAATTCGCCATAGAAAAGCCCCTCCGCGGGGCTGTCGGACTATAGCACTAGACTCCTTCGCTCATGGCAGACACGCGCCGCCTGGCGACGTCCACCGCCGTCTTCGGCGCGGCAACAGCGATCTCCAGAGTGGCGGGGCTGGTGCGCGAGAGCGTCGCGGCCGCTTTGCTCGGTTCCGGGCCGGTGTACTCGGCCTTCACCGTCGCCTTCAACCTGCCCAACCTGGTGCGCGCGATCGTGGCCGACAACGCGATCAGCGCCGCGTTCGTCCCGGTGTTCGTCGAGCTGCGGGAGCGTGGCGAGGAGCGGGAGGCATGGCGCGTCGCCGGGATGGTGATCTGGACGACCGCCGTCGTGCTCGGCGCCGTGTCCGCATTCTTCATCCTCTTCGCGCCGCTGCTCGTCCCCGTGCTGATGGTCGGCACCACCCACGTCAGCTCCGACCTCGTCGTCTCGCTGACGCGGTTGTTGTTCCCGATCGTCGTGCTGATGGGGCTCACGGGCGTGGTCACCGGCATCCTCAACGCCGAGCGGATCTTCGGCGTCCCGGCGTTCGCGCCCGTGGCATGGAACCTCGTGATCATCGCCGCGCTCCTGATCTTCGGCCGGTCGGGATCGCTCGAGCACCGGGCGCACGTCTATGCGGTCGGCATCCTCGTCGCGACGGTCGTGCAGCTCCTGATCCCGCTGCCGCTGCTCCGCGGCCGCGGAACCGGCTGGGCGTTCCGCCTCGGGTTCGGGAACGAGCACGTCAGGCGCATCCTGAAGCTGATGGTGCCGGTGTCCCTGGGATTGGGCCTGATCAACGTCAACCTCACCCTCGACACCCTGATCGCGACGCACCACAGCGGCGCCGCCGCGGGCGACCTCGGGTTCGCGTTCCGGCTGTTCATGCTGCCGCAGGGGCTCTTCTCCGTGGCCGTGTCCACGGTGCTCTTCCCGGAGCTGGCTCGCGCCGCCGGAGCTCGTGACATGGGCGAGCTGTCACGAATCGTCGCCCAGGGCACCCGCGCGATCGTCTTCCTCCTGCTGCCGGCCGCGGCCATATCGATCGTCCTCGCCTATCCCGTCGTCCGCCTGCTCTACCAGCACGGCCAGTTCAACGCGAGCGATACCCACCGGGTGGGCGCGGCCCTGATCACGTTCTCGCTGGGGCTGGTCGGCAACGGCCTCTCGCTGCTGCTCACCCGCGCCTTCTTCAGCCTCCAGGAGCCGCGCGTCCCGACGATGGTGGCGCTGGTCAACCTGTTCCTTAACTTCGTGCTCGACATCGCGCTCCTGCGCTTCGGCGCCGCCGGCATCGCGCTTTCGACCGCGATCGTGACCACGTTCAATGCGGGGGCGCTGGCGGTGCTGCTGCGCCGGCGGGTGGGCCTCCTGCATGGCCGCGAGGTCGCGCGGGCAGCGGTGTTGATCCTCGTGGCGACGATCTACTGCGTCGTTGCGGCAGTCGGCGTGTGGTATCCGCTCGACCAGCTGCTGGGCCGGAGCACCATCGCCCAGGTCGTCTCACTGGGCGGGGGCCTTGCCGCCGGCGGCGCCGTCTATCTCGCCGCCGCGCGCTTCATGCGCCTGGAGGAAGTGGACGTCATGACCAGCATCGTCCGGCGGCGCACAGCGACCTGACTCCCTACGCTACGCCTGTGGCCCTCTCGCGCATCCGCAACTTCTCCATCATCGCCCACATCGACCATGGCAAGTCGACCCTGGCCGACCGCATCCTGCAGGTGACGCACACCGTCGCCGACCGCGACATGCGCGAGCAGCTGCTCGACTCGATGGACCTCGAGCGCGAGCGCGGCATCACAATCAAGGCGCAGGCGGTGCGCGTCCACTACCGGGCGGCCGACGACCGCGTCTACGAGCTGAACCTGATCGACACCCCCGGGCACGTCGACTTCACCTACGAGGTGAGCCGCTCGCTGGCCGCCTGCGAGGGCGCGCTGCTGGTGGTCGATGCGGCCCAGGGACTCGAGGCGCAGACCCTCGCCAACGCCTACCTGGCGATCGAGAACGACCTCGACATCGTCCCCGTCGTGAACAAGATCGATCTTCCCGCGGCCGATCCCGATGCCGTCGCGATCGAACTGGCCGACCTGATCGGCGACGCGCCCGAAAACGTGCTTCGCATCTCCGCCAAGACCGGGCAGGGGGTGGAGGCGGTCCTGCAGGCGGTGGTCGATCACATCTCGCCGCCCGACGGCGACCCGCAGGCGGCGCCGCGCGCCCTCATCTTCGACTCGTCCTACGACCAGTACCGCGGCGTGGTCGCCTTCGTGCGCATGGTCGACGGCGTGTTCCACAAGGGCGACAAGGTGCTCGCGATGGCGCAGGGCACCCGGTTCGACGTCGAGGAGCTCGGCTTCTTCTCGCCGGGGATGCGCCCGGCCAAGCATCTGTCGGCGGGCGAGGTGGGCTACATCATCACCGGGCTGAAGGACGTCTCCCAGCTGCGCGTCGGAGACACGCTGACGCTGGCGAAGGGTGGGGCGGAGCTGCCGCTGCCCGGCTACAAGGACGTCAAGCCGATGGTGTTCGCGGGCCTGTTCCCGACCGACTCCGACCAGTACCCCGAGCTGCGCGACGCGTTGGAGAAGCTGAAGCTGAACGACGCCGCGCTGTCCTACGAGCCCGAGGTCTCGCAGGCGCTCGGGTTCGGGTTCCGCTGCGGGTTCCTCGGCCTGCTGCACATGGACATCGTGCGCGAGCGGCTGGAGCGAGAGTACGACCTCGATCTGCTGGTCACCGCCCCAAACGTCGCCTACCGCGTGGAGGACGTGAAGGGCGACTGGCACGAGGTGCACAACCCGGCGCAGATGCCGGACTCCGGTGACATCCTCGCCACGGAGGAGCCGGTGGTTCGCGCGTCCCTGATCACGCCGAAGGAGTACGTCGGCACGCTGATGGAGCTGAACCAGGACCGCCGTGGCGAGTTCCAGCACATGGAGTACCTCAGCGAGGACCGCGTCCAGCTGGTGTACGACCTGCCGCTGGCCGAGGTCGTGCTCGACTACTACGACCAGCTCAAGTCGCGCAGCCGCGGCTACGCCTCGTTCGACTACGACCTGCTCGGCTTCCGCGAGGGCAAGCTGGTGAAGGTCGACGTGCTGCTCGCGGGCGAGCAGGTCGACTCGCTGTCCCTGATCACCCACCGCGACAACGCCTACAAACAGGGCAAGGCGCTGGTCGAGGCGCTCCGCGAGCGGATCCCGCGACAGATGTTCGAGGTCGCGATCCAGGCGGCGATCGGCTCCCGGGTGATCGCCCGCGAGACCGTCAAGGCGAAGCGCAAGGACGTGCTCGCGAAGTGCTACGGCGGCGACATCAGCCGCAAGCGCAAGCTGCTCGAGAAGCAGAAGAAGGGCAAGAAGCGGATGAAGCAGGTCGGCAACATCGAGGTCCCGCAGGAGGCGTTCCTGGCGGTGCTCGACATCAACCGGGACGGGGCCGCGGCGTCGTGAGGTCGAGCGCCGAGCACCTCTACCTGCACGTGCCGTTCTGCGGCCACCGCTGCGGCTACTGCGACTTCGTCACGGTCACGGGCCACGGTGACCTGCACGCCCGCTATGTCGACGCGCTGATCTCGGAGCTCGAGCGCGAGCGGCCGCGCCCCCGGACGATCTTCATCGGCGGCGGCACGCCGTCGCTGCTCGGCGATGACCTGCTCGCACGGCTGCTGGCGGCGCTGCCCGCGTGCGAGGAGCTCACGGTGGAGTGCAACCCGGAGACGATCACGCCGGCGAAGGCGCGGGTGCTGCTCGACGGTGGAGCCACGCGCATCTCCCTTGGTGCCCAGTCGTTCCAGCCGCACCTGCTCGCAACGCTCGAGCGGCGGGCGTCACCCGACCGCGTGCTCGATGCCGTCGCGGTGCTGCGAGAGGCAGGCCTCCAGAACCTCAACCTCGACTTGATGTTCGGAGTTCCGGGCCAGTCGGCCCGCGACCTCGCCCGCGACCTCGACCAGGTATTGAGGGTTGCCCCGGAGCACGTCAGCTACTACGAGCTGGAGGCCAAGCCCGGGACGCGCTTCACGCACCGGCACGGCGGGGCGCTCGCGGCCCAGGAGGAACTGCTCGAGCACCACTACGAGACGGTCGTCGAGCGGCTCCGCGCCGCGGGGTACCGGTGGTATGAGACGGCGAACTTCTGCCGCGACGGGCGCCGCTCGCTGCACAACCTCGGCTACTGGGAGGGGCGCGACTACCTGGGGCTGGGGGTGGGCGCCGTATCCACCCACGGGCTCGAGCGGCGGCGGAACCTGGCCTCCCTGCCCAGGTACCTGGCCGCCGTCGAGGCGGGCGAGCGGCCGCCGTCGCAGGTCGAGCTGCTGACGGCGGCCGAGCGCGGCAGCGAGCGGGTCATGCTGGGCCTACGGCTCGACCGGCCGCTGGCGCTGGACGGCCTCGACGATGTGATCGACGCGGACGAGCTCGACCGGATGCGACGGGCCGGCCTGGTTGCCGTGTCCGGCAGTACAATTTCGCTGAGCGAACGTGGCCGGTTCATGGCCAACGACGTCGTCAGCACGATCCTGCGATGAGCGACCAGCGGCTACAGCTGACCCCCCGTCAGGCGGTGATCCTGACGCGGGTGGTCACCGAGTACATCGAGACCGGCCACCCCGTCGGGTCGAAGGCGCTTGTGGCAAGCGGCGCCGTGGACGCGTCGTCGTCGACCGTCCGCTACGAGCTCGCGGAGCTGGAGTCGCGCGGGCTGCTCGACCACCCGCATACCTCGGCCGGCAGGGTGCCCACCGACGCCGGCTACCGGCTCTACGCGGACCAGCTGCTCGAGCAGCCGCTCGGGGCTGCCCGGCTCCCCATCGACCTCTCGGAGGTGCGCAACGAGGTGGACGCGGCGCTGCGCAGCACCACGGAGATGATGTCGCAGGTGACGAACCTGCTCGCAGTGGTGACGGCCCCGCCGCTCGAGACCGCCGAGATTCGCCACGTCGAGGTGCTGCCGCTGCAGCCGCGCGTGGTGATGGTCGTCGTCATCACGTCCACCGGCGGCGTCACCAAGCGGATGTTCCCGTTCGAGGACGCCGTCGACGGCAAGCTGGTCGAGTGGGCGAACGAGTACCTCAACGAGCGCCTGACCGGCGTTCGGCTGGGCGCGCTGACCCTGCGGCAGCGGCTGTACGACGAGGGGCTGTCGACCCGTGAGCGCGACTTCCTGGAGGTGCTGGAGCCGGCGTTCACGGAGCTGGTGAGCGGCGAGGAGCAGAGCCTCTACGTGGGCGGTGCTGCGCGGCTGTTCGAGGAGATGCGCTGGGCCGACCTGGCGGAGATCAACGACCTGATGCATGCGCTCGAAGAGCGGGTCGGGCTGTTGCGGCTGCTTCGCGGCGCGCTCGAATCCAACCGGCTGTACGTTCGGGTGGGCGCGGAGAACGAGATCCCGCATCTGCGCAGCCTGTCCCTGGTGGCGGCGAACTACGGGCTGCCCGCCCGCAATCTTGGCACGGTGTCGCTGATCGGGCCGATGCGGATGGACTACGCGACGGCGATCCGGTCGGTGCGCGGCGCGGCGGCGCTGCTCAGCGAGTTCGTCGAGCAGGTCTATGAGTAGGAACCGTGAGCTCCGCGCGACAGCGGCGGAGCGAACCTGACATACCCGCCCGCGGCCTGACCCATTAAAAGAGTCGCGCGTCGGAGTGGGGCTCCAGTCCACTCCGACGCGCTTTTGACTCCGACCCCCCGGCTGCGAGTTGGGCGATGAGACCCCGTGGAGACTTTCGAATCCTTCCCGGCGGCCCACCGGTTGAGGGTTCGTCTCCGGCACCGCCGTCTCGCGTGCCGCCTTTGCGTTGTAGGCTCACGATAGCCACCCCGGCCTCCGGGGTCAAGTACCCAAAACGGGGGAAATCAAGTAGCCTGTCAAGCAGTACTTCACCGGCGGTACATCCGCTTAGATAAAGGGTTTAGGCGAGGAGCGAAGAAATTTCGGACACGGTCTGGTCAAGTAGGACGAAATCCGCTACGGTGAGGTCATGGCAGACAGCGCCACGAAGGTCGAGACGCAGGGGGTCACCCGCACGACGCGCGCGACGGGGGTCGGCGCGCGCGTGCGCGACGCGCGTCTCGAGGCGGGGCTCACGCAGGCCGAGCTGGGGGGCTCGCGCTTCTCGAAGGAGTACGTGAGCCAGGTCGAGCTCGGCAAGACGCGCCCGTCGCCCGCCGCGCTCGACTGGTTTGCTGAGCGCCTCCACGTCGACCGCCTCACGCTCGCAGGGGAGAGCACCACGGCGGTACGCGCGGCGTGCGAGGCTGCGATCACCCGGGCCGAGGCTGAGATCGAGGCACATCGATACGCCGAGGCCCTCGCCGAGCTGGACGGAGCCCGGGGGGCGCTCCGTCCCGACGGCGACGAGCGGCTGGCGCTGCGCCTGCGCCTGGCCCGCGGGTGGGCGCTGCAGAACCTGGGGCGCATGGACGAGGCGCTGGCCGAGCTCGGGGGTGCCCGGCTGGCGGCCGAGGAGGCGGGGTCGAGCGATGCGCTCGCCCAGGCGCTGTACGGGACGGGGGTCGTCCGGTACAAGATGGGCAGCCTGGCCACCGCCGCGTCGCTGCTCGACGAGGCGCTGCGCGCCTCCGAGGCGGCGACCGAGCCGTCCGACGCCCTGCGCGCACGCATCTTCAATGCGCGCGCGAAGATCCGCCGGCGCCAGAAGGACTTCACGGCGGCGGCGGAGGACGTGGAGCAGGCGCTCGAGCTCGCCCACGCCCTCGACGACGACCGAGTGCTGGCGGAGACGTACCTGGACGCGTCGCTGGTGGCGGAGCGGCGCAACGAGTACACGCTGGCACGTGAGCATGCCGAGCGGTCGAAGGCGCTGTTCGAGCGGGTTGCCGACCACGAGTACGTCGGCAAGCTGCTGAACAACCTCGGCCAGCTCCGCGCCATCACCGGACAGCCGGAGGAGGCCGTACCGCTGCTGCGGGAGTCGTTCCGCATCGCGGTCGAGCAGGACAACCGCATCGACGCCGCATTCGCGGCGTCATCGCTGGCATCGGCACGGATGCACAGCGGAGACCTCGAGGGCGCGATCGAGAGTGGAAATCGCGCAATCGAGCTATTGAGTGGACGCGAGGAATACCGAGAAGAAGAAGGGAACGCCCGCATCGTGATCGGCCGCGCGGCACTTGCGCTCGGCCGGATCGATGAGGCGGAGCTGTCGTTCACGAAGGCGGCGGAGTGTTTCGCCGTCGTCGAGACCGTCAGCCATCTCGCCGGCGCATGGGTCGCGCTGGGGGATGTCGCGGAAGTTCGCGGAGAGTCAAGCAGGGCAGCGGAGCTGTATCGCAGGGCGGCGGAAGCCCTGCAGGACGTTCGCTGGTAGGGGGAGACCCCCCGTGAAGGAGGTAGGCAGATGCGGTATCTGACGAAGCGGCCCACGCTGTTCGTGTGGGCGGTCGTTCTCGCCATGCTGGTGGGCCAGGCCGGGCATCACAGCCGCGGCTTCCACCAGTGGTTCGGTTTCTGAGCCGGCTGGCGTCGTGACCATGCGGGCGGCCGTGCGCGGCCGCCCGCATCTCACCCGGGATCGGTGATCCCATGCCGTCAGGCGACGGGAGACCACCCATCTAGACTGCGCCCGTGGCGAAGCGGGACTACTACGAGGTGCTCGGGGTCGAGCGCAGCGCGAGCGACGGGGACGTCAAGAAGGCGTTCCGTCGCCTGGCCCGCGAGCTGCACCCCGACGTGAACCCGGATCCCGAGGCCACCGACCGCTTCAAGGAGGCGGCGGAGGCCTATGAGGTGCTTTCGGATCCCGAGACCCGCGCGCGCTACGACCGCTTCGGCCACGCCGGGGTGGACGGCGCCTCGCTGCACACCGAGCAGTTCATGGACTTCGGCTCGCTGTCCGATCTGCTCGGCGCCTTCTTCGGCGACGACCTGTTCGGCGGCGCGATGCGGCGGGGGCCGCAGCGCGGGGCGGACGTCGCCGTCACCGTGTCCCTGGAGCTCGGCGAGGCCGCCTTCGGAGTGCACCGCGAGCTCGAGATCGAGGTGGTCGCGGCCTGCGAGCACTGTGCAGGCACCGGCGCCGAGCCAGGCACGGATCCGGAGACGTGCGAGACCTGCGGCGGCCAGGGCCGGGTGCAGCGCGTGCAGCAGACCGCGCTCGGGCAGTTCGTCCAGGCCAGCGCGTGCCCGACCTGTGCGGGGCGAGGCGTCGTCATCCCCACCCCCTGCACCGTGTGCCGCGGGCGCGGCCGGGTGGCGACCAACCGCCCGGTCGAGGTCCGCATCCCCCCCGGGATCATGGACGGCCAGCGGATGCAGCTGCGCGGTCGCGGCCATGAGGGGGAACCGGGCGCGCCCGCCGGCGACCTCTACGTGGGCGTCCGGGTCGCGCCCGACCCCAGGTTCGAGCGGGACGGCAACGACACCGTGGCGGTGCTGAACGTGCCCTTCACGCGCGCCGCGCTGGGCACGACGGTGACGGTGGAGACGCTCGACGGCGAGCAGCAGGTGGAGCTGCACGCGGGGACGCAGCCCGGCGACGTGGTCGTCCTGAAGGGCAAGGGCGTGCCTGTGCTCAACGGCCGCGGACGCGGCGACCACCGGCTGCTGGTGAACGTGATGCTGCCCAGGCGGCTGACCGACGAGCAGCGGCGCCTGCTCGCAGAGTTCGAGGCGGCCGTCGGCGAGGACACCTACCGGCCCGACGAGTCGTTCTTCGGCCGCATCCGCTCCGCATTCTCCTGATGCGCCGCTACAGCCTGCGGGTGCCAGCCGCCGACGCCGAGCCGGCGATGCTGCGGATGCTGGACTGGTTTCCAGCCGGCGTGCAGCAGGAGGAGGAGGGTGATGAGGTGATCCTGGCCGGCTTCGGTGAGCGCTCGCCGCACCCTGACCTGATCGAGGAGGACGTCCCCGAGGGGTGGGAGGATGCCTGGCGGGCGTACCACCGGCCCATCCGCGAGGGCCGGATCTGGGTTGGGCCGCCCTGGTTCACCGCAGAGGAGATCGCCGTCGTGATCGACCCGGGCCGCGCATTCGGAACCGGCGCGCACGGCTCGACGCGCGCGGCCCTTGCGCTCCTGCAGCAGCTCCAGCCAGGCCCAGCCCTCGACCTCGGGTGCGGGTCGGGTGTGTTGTCGATCGCGGCCGTCAAGCTCGGCTTCGAGCCCGTGCTGGCCTTCGACATCGATCCGCTTGCCGTCTCCGCCACAGCCGAGAACGCCGGGCGAAACGGGGTGGAGGTGCCCGTGGAGCGCCGCGACGTGCTGGCCGACCCGCTGCCCGAGGCGCCGCTCTGGCTGGCCAACCTGGAGCTGCACCTGCTCGAGCCGCTGCTGCGGCGGGCGGACCGGCCGCCGCTGGTGCTCGCCTCCGGGTTGCTCGAAAGCCAGCGTCTGGGCGATGGGCCGCGGCACGTGGTGGACGGGTGGGCGGCCGAGCTGGTGCCGGGCTGATGGCGGGGGCGCGTCACACCTACCGCTTCTTCGCGCGCGACGTCCACGACGGCGTCGCCGTCCTCTCGGAGGCCGACCGCCACCACCTGACCCGCGTGCTGCGCCTCGGCGTGGGCGATACTTGCGAGGTCGTGTGGCAGGGCCGCGTCCACCGGGCGCGCGTCACGCCGCAGGGATGCGAGCTGCTCGAGGAGGTGGAGGACCTGGCGAAGGCGCCGTCGGTGACCGTCTGGCTGGCACAGCCGGGCGCGCGCTCGGACGAGGCGGTCGAGAAGCTGACCGAGCTCGGGGTTGCCGCGATCGGGGCGCTTCAGACCGACCTTCTGAAGGGCGGCTTCAGCGCCGCCAGGCTCGAGCGCTGGTCGCGCGTGGCCGAGTCGGCCGCGAAGCAGGCGAAGCGGGCCGCGCTCCCGGAGCTCCTCGGCCCCAGCCCGTATGCGGAGGTGCTGAGCCGGCAGGCCGTCGTGCTCAGCAACACCGGCGCGTCGGGCGGCCTGGCCGACCGCATCGTCGGGCGGCGCTCGGCGACGCTCCTGATCGGCCCCGAGCCGGGATTCTCCGATGCCGAGCTGGAGCTGGCCCGTTCCCGCGGCGTCGCCGTGGCAACGTTCGGCCCCGTCGTGCTTCGCACCGAGACCGCGGCGATCGTGGCCGCCGCGCTGGCGCTGCGCGAGATGGGGTTCCTCGGGTGACGACGTTCTCGACGGAGTTCCTCGGCTGCAAGGTGTCGATGACCGACGCCCAGCAGGTGCGCGAGCGCCTGGCCTCCGACGGCCACCGGGAAGTGGCATCCGGGGCCGCGGAGGTGCGGGTGATCAACACGTGCTGCGTGACTGCGGAGGCGGTCGCGAAGTCACGGAAGGCTGCGCGTCGCGCGGCGCGCACGGCCGATCGGGTGATCGTGACCGGGTGCGCGGCGGCGCTCGACGGCGCGTTCGACGGGCTGCCCGCGAACGTCTCGGTGATGCACCGGCGGTCGGAGCTGCTGGCGGAGGCGGTCTCGTCGGCGGTCGGGCCGCTCGCCTGCACCGGCGCCTCGGAGCCCCGGTTCGGCCGCACACGGGCCTACGTCAAGATCCAGGACGGCTGCTGGTTCACCTGCAGCTACTGCGTGATCCCGCAGGTGCGTGGGGCCAGCCGCAGCAGGCCCGCCGCGGCGGTGCTGTCCGAGGCCGCTCGGCGCGCCGCGCAGGGCCACCGCGAGCTCGTCCTCACCGGGGTCAACCTCGGCTGCTTCCGCGACCGCGATGCCGGCATCGACCTGGCCGGCCTGCTGGCGGCCGTGGCGTCGGTGGACGGCATCCAGCGTGTGCGGCTGTCCTCGATCGAGGTCAACCACCTGAGCGACCGCCTTTTGGAGGCGATGGCGTCGACGAGCGGCGTCGCCGCGCACCTGCATGTGCCGATGCAGTCCGGGTCGGATCACGTCCTCGGCGCGATGCGCCGCCGCTACAGCTGCGCCCGGTACCTGGAGCGGATCGGCCGGGCTCGCGAGCTGGCGCCCGAGGTCAACGTCACCTCCGACGTGATCGTGGGTCACCCGGCCGAGCGGGCAGAGGACTTCGAGCGCACCCTCGAGGCCGTCCGCGTGGCCGGCTTCACGAAGGTGCACGTCTTCCCGTACTCGCCGCGCCCGGGAACCGTCGATGCAGGTGACGACCCGGTGCCGCCGGAGGAGAAGCGCCGCCGGTCGGAGGCGCTGCGGCGGCTCTCCGATGCGCAGGGCGAGGCGCACCGTGCGACGAAGGTCGGTCGGCGGGAGCTGGTGCTGGTCGAGGAGCGCGACGGCCGCGGCTACTGCGGCGACTACACGCCGTTCGTGGTGCCCGGAGCCCCGGCCGGAGAGCTGGTGGCGGCCGTCGGCGTTGGCCTCGAGCGCGACGCGGTCGCGGGTAGGCTCTGCGCATGACGCTGATGGAACGGGTGCAGGCGGAGCTTCGCGACGCGATGAAGAGCGGCGACCGGCAGCGCCTGGAGGCCCTGCGGCTCGTGTACTCCTCGCTGCAGAAGGCCGAGAAGGACGCGCCCGAGTTCAACGATGACCGCGCGATGGCAGTGCTTCGGCGCGAGCGCAAGCAGCGCGTGGAGGCGGCTGAGGCGTACGAGGCGGCCGGGCAGGCCGACCGGGCGGAGCGCGAGCGTGCCGACATCCCGGTGATCGACGAGTTCCTGCCGGCCGCGATGAGCGAGTCGGAGCTGGAGCAGCTGGTCGACGCTGTCATCGCCGAGACCGGCGCCACGTCGATGAAGGACATGGGCAGGGTGATGGGGCTGGTCACGGAGCGCGGCCAGGGGCGGGCGGACGGCCGTGTGGCGTCCGCTCTCGTACGAAGCCGCCTCACCGCGTAGACTGAGCCCAGATGCGAACTTTCCCGAGCGAGCAGCGCCTGCAGGCCTGATGGCACGTGTGAAGGTGTCGGTCGGAAACGATCTGGCAACCGAGCTCGGCGGCGACCGGGACGCGGTGCTTCACGAGCTCTCGGAGCGGACGGGCGCCGCGCTTTATCTGCGAGGCAACGAGCTGACGCTCGAGGGCGAGGATCCGGCCGTCGAGCGGGCCAAGGCGATGGTCGACGAGCTTTCGGACCTCGTCTCCCAGGGGGTGTCGATCGGCCCGCAGACGGTGGACGCGGTGGCCGGCGTGCTGACCGCAGACGGCCGCGCCGTGGACGTGCTGCACGACGTGGTCTGGCGCCACCGCGGCCAGCGCGTCTCGCCGAAGACGCTCGGCCAGAAGTCCTATGTCGATGCCATCCGCTCGAACACCGTCACGTTCGGCATCGGCCCGGCGGGCACCGGCAAGACCTATCTCGCGATCGCGCTCGCCGTTGCAGCGCTCTCCGAGCGCGAGGTGGCGAGGATCATCCTCACCCGCCCGGCGGTCGAGGCGGGCGAGCGGCTGGGGTTCCTCCCCGGCGACCTGCAGGCGAAGGTCGACCCGTACTTGCGCCCACTGTTCGACGCCCTCCACGACATGCTCGACGCCGACAAGCTGGCCTCCTACATGGACAAGGGCATGGTCGAGGTCGCGCCGCTCGCCTTCATGCGCGGACGCACGCTGAACGCCTCCTTCATCATCCTCGACGAGGCCCAGAACACGAGCCCCGAGCAGATGCAGATGTTCCTCACCCGGCTCGGGTTCGGCTCCCGGGTCGTCGTCACGGGCGACATCACCCAGATCGACCTGCCCCGTGAACAGCGCTCCGGCCTCGTCAACGTGATGCGCGTGCTGGACGGCGTGCCGGACATCGCGTTCATCCGCTTCTCGGACGCCGACGTCGTCCGTCACAAGCTGGTGCAGCGGATCGTCAAC
>Ga0066662_10000382_pt1 | contig 19611 bp, 14 predicted proteins | sample GraSoiAngelo_111_FD_133939 | JGI IMG/M metagenome (GOLD analysis project Ga0066662, IMG submission 133939) | Grasslands soil microbial communities from the Angelo Coastal Reserve, California, USA - 14_0903_12_40cm | ecosystem: Environmental > Terrestrial > Soil > Grasslands | place: USA...
AGCATTCACCAGGTCCCAATAAATATTTTGGATTTGGCTTACGGTAACGGTTACCTGGTTGCGGAAGCCTTCCTCGGTAATCATTTTGTTATTGCGGGCCTGAACCATGAAGCGCCGGTTGATAGTGGGGCCAAACCCCTGCAGCAAATGCTGGCGAATGGCAAAACGAAAAGCTGAGTTCAGTGTGGGATCCAGAATGCTTCTGGTGCTGTTGGTTGCCTGCCGGTTGTTCTGGAACGAAACTGTCATCGCTGTGCCGGTGCTGAATCCCTGGAAATAGCTGAAGTTGCCGGTGGTGGTGTTCTGCTGGAAATTGGCCGTACCGGTCAAAACCGTACTGGACTGCGGAAAAGTAGCGTGTTCAAACGCAATGGTTCCGCTCAGCACAGGATCGAAAGTGTCCGGTTGCGGACCTGCGCCACTGGCGGAGAGCACCTGTCCGGATGCGCCTGCGCCCGCGCCGCCCGCGCCTGCACTTGTACCACCCGCGCCCGCACCCTGAGCGCCTGCACCGATGCCGCCGACTCCGCCACCAGGCGTACCCTGGACAACGCCGGCATTGACGCCACGGGGTGATCCGCCCGCTTTGGTCAGCAGGATGTCAGTATCGGCAATAGACAGGTTATAGCGCGCGATCGCAATATCGAGGTTATCGGCGAGGGCGAGCGCCATTGCATCGTCCATGGAGAGCATGATCTTGCCGTTCTGCAAAAGTTCTTCAATGCGCGGCGCGTTAGTGAAAACCGGCGGCGGCACGGTGTGCGGCGTGTAAGGAGCAATCGGATTGGGAAAATGCCTGGCCGGTTTGGAATAATCTACGTCGGTTGGCGAAGGCAGATTCTTCGGTTCAGGCGCCGATGGGGTCTGGCCCGGTGCTGCGCCCTGCTGCGGAGCGGACGTGGATTGCGTGGATGATTGCGTGCCCTGCTGGGAGGGTTGCGTATTTCCTCCCTGTTGTGCGCCCAGTGACACTGCCAGCAGGCAAATAGTAAGGGCCGTCCCGATTTTTGACGCCCGGTGTAAACCGATCACAGACATTCTTTTCTCCAAGTAATGTGGACTGCTTATATACAGACTGATGCCTGGTTCTTCCGTCAACCTTGAGTACGTATAAAGTTGCGTCAAGGTTCCCAACAGCAACAACAGTCTTATAGACAGAAACCGGATAGTATATCGGCTCAGCAGCTTTCATGCTTGTTAAAAAATGTTAGGTGGTGCGTTGCCGCGTAATATCAAACTTACGATTGCTTACGATGGTCACGATTTTGCCGGATGGCAGATTCAACCGGACAGGCCGACCATTCAAGGCACATTGGTGTCCGTTATCGAACAGATCACCGGTGAAAAAACTCTGCCGCAGGGATCGGGCAGGACTGATGCGGGCGTGCACACGCTGGCCCAGGTGGCCACTGTGAACATCGAGTGTCCGATTCCGGTCAGTAATCTGCGCAAGGCGCTCAATGATGTGCTGCCTGCATCCATCCGCATTCTGGCCGCAGAACAAGCAGCGGCAGATTTTCACGCCCGCAAATCCGCTACGGCAAAAACTTATCAATACCGGATTTACCGCGCAGAAATATGCCCGCCGTTTTTGGCGCGCTACGTCTATCACCATCCATTCCCGCTCAATGAAGAGGCCATGCGCGATGCGGCAGAAGTGGTCATCGGCAAGCACGATTTCACCTCGTTTGCAGCGGTTGATCCGGAGAGTAGAAAAGAAGGATTGGAAGTAAACAATGTACGCACCATCTATTCCTCACAATGGCATCGTTCTGGAGACGAGTTGATTTACACGGTGCGCGGCAGCGGCTTTCTGCATCACATGGTGCGCAATTTGGTGGGAACTTTTCTGATGACCGGCAAAGGCACTCTTACGCACACAGACCTGCAACGCATCCTGGAGTTGCGCCGCCGCAGTGCCGCCGCAGCAACCGCTCCCGCCAGCGGCTTATTTCTGGTGAGTGTGGAGTACTAGAGCAAATAGCGATTAGCAAGAGCCGCTTCCCAAAAGAGGGTCGTAGAACAAACAAAAAAGCCCTGCGTGAGCAGGGCTTTTTGTAGGTCCGAATTCCCGTTTTAATCGTCATCAACGGTACTTCCGAAACTGAAAGCTGTATCGCAGCCGCCGCTCGGAATTCTCTGGGTAAGTGCCTGATAAAAATCAACGCGTCCTTTGCCCATCAGGGGAACAGGGACTGCACGCGCGAGCGCGTTGGCCACACCGCAGGCGCTTGCTCCGCTGTTACTCTGCAGGGCCAGAGCCACAGAGCCGGCCACCATCGGCGCACTGAAGGAGGTTCCCCAGCCTGCGGCATAGTTCCCACCAGGGTAGGTAGTGATTACGCCTTCACCAGGCGCCGCGAAAAGCACGTCAGGACTTCCAAAGTTGCTGAAGGTGCTGGCGACATCGCTATTGGTAGTGGAGCCGATCCCGAATACGCGGTTGGCTCCGGCGGGAAATACTGAAGCTCCGGAGCTATCGTTTCCGGCAGAAGCCACCAGAATTACATTCTTGTTCTGCGCATACTTGATGGCAGCTATCAGCGCATTGGAAGGCTGCCCTACTTCAAAGCTCATGCTGATCACATTGGCTCCGTGATCGGCAGCGTAATAGATGGCTTGAATGATGCTGAATACGTCTGACGTGCCATCGGCGTGGAAGGCCTTCAGCGGCATGATCCTGGCTCTGGGTGCTACTAGATGGGCCAAACCTGCGGTCATCGTCCCGTGTCCGAATGCCTGCGGCAACGTGCCTTCCAGAATGGGGGTAACTGATTGGTCCAGAATTGCCAGCGTGGAATTGTTGACTGGAACGACTGTCTGGCTTTCCAGAATCGGGGTAACAGATTGAGTCAACCCTGGCTGCAGCGCTGGGGCAAGGTCCGCCAGTTCAGAAGGCACACCTGGCTGGTTGCGAGTGAAATCGAAGCCAGTCGTGAGAACACTGCTGAGAGCCGGATGTTTGGGATCAACACCCGTATCGATGACTGCAATGGTCAATCCTGACCCGGTCAAACCAGTCGCAAACCGCATTTCGTGCAGCCGGACGATCCTGATGGCAGGCTGAATCAAGTAATTGCTGGGTACAATGGAGCCAAAATAAAAAATTGGAAAGCGAGTGGAAAGCGATTCGAGAATCGGGGTAACTGACTGCGAAAGCTGGGCAGCAGTGGCGCCTGATAATTCAGGCATAGCTACCGGCTGGTTGGCCTCGAAATTGGCAATCGTCGGATCACCGTATTCGATAGTGGCTGGATCTACGTTGGTAGGGGAGGAAACGAGATAAACACCGCTGACTCCATTCGTCCAGCCTGTGGCCACAACGGTCAAGCCATGACGCCCGCAGGTATCCAATACGGTAGAAGGAGATGACGTTGTAAGAACGTAGTTGGTTTGGGCGAAGAGCGGCATGCTTAGCAGCAAAGCCCCCAACCAAATAGATAAATAATGTAGCCGCATTGCCTAACCTTCCTCTTCTACTATTAAGGTTCTCTAATAATGCTCGGCAATTGTACTCTAGAAGAGCCGGAAGTAGAAGTTAGTTAATTTCAAGTCCAGTCTGATTTAAAGCCACTTCGAGCTCCTGGCCCTTGGATCCCAGCGGTACGAGCAGATGCAAATCCGATTGGGGAGTATACTCTAACTGAAACTCTCCAAAGGAGTTACTAAGAGACCTGGTCAATTCCCGGCTTCCGGACAACAGGATGACGGGAAAATGGGCTACCTGCTCTTCCGGGGTTTGCCGGTTAGCAATCTGCCCTACCATGACCATGCTCGAAGAACCCTTTTCATGCTCGAAACGCAAATCCACTGAATAATCCCCTGCCTGGAATAGCACATGGCGGCTGATTTGATGCCCCATACGTACTCCAGCGGGCTGAGGATCGTTCAAACTGTCATACATAAGGTTCCCGATAACACGTTTCAATAGAGAGACTTGCGGCTGTTTGTGCAGAGCAAAGAAAGCCTTGACCGAACGCTCCACATGCTCAGGAACGTTGTAGGCTTCCTCACGGGCACAAATGACTGCAAACCTCGTTAATTGATCCACGACCTTCCGACATTTTGTACAGCCTGACTGGAGATGGGCCAGCATCTCGCTGTGCTGTACAGGAGCAACTTGCTCGCGTACGTAATCTACCCAGTCGGCAATATCGAAATGGCGCACAGTGTTGAACATAGAATCCCAATATATGAGGGAGGGTACAGCTTCCGGGTCTGTACCCTCCCGTTGTAGCAGTCGACGGATGAGCCTGCTGTTCTAGTAGAGTAGAAGTTCATCCGGAAAATATAGCTTTTTTTAAAAATATCACGAGAACTTGCCCACCAGGGCAAAGGCCCCCCAGAAATATGGATGAGGGCGCTTTTCCCTTAAGTTCAATATTGCCTGACGCAAAGCCATAGCCTTATTGGGCAAATGGCGGTAAGAGGCATAGAACTCACGCATGAATTCTGCTGTACTTTCGTCATGTACCTCCCACAGGCTTACCATCAGGGTTTGAGCCCCGGCATAGAGGAGGCCGCGCACCAGCCCGATCAGCTCGTCTCCGCCGATGACCACGTTCATCCCCGTGCCACAGCCGCTCAGGGTCACCAGTTCAGCCTGCAATTGCAACTGATACAGGTCAAAAAGGCTGAGCAGGGAATTACCCAGCCGTATGGAAGAAAACATCGGGTTGTCCTGGCGAAAATACCCATGGGTGGCAATGTGAATAAAACGGCTTTGCGGGCCATAAGCGCGCAATTGCTCTTCGCTGGCCTGATCGCCAATGAAAAGCCGCGCGTTCCCCAGGGCCGCTGCCACATACTCGGCTTCTTCGCGAATGTGAGGAGCGCGCTGGTCCGGGATGGCCAGCACCAGGGCCTCACTGCTTTTTGCCGCCGGCTTCTCCTGGCACAGGGCAAAGACTCCAGCGCTGGGTGCGTAGGAGATTGAAAAATCATCGATGAGTGCCCGGTTTCCGCTCAAGAGCGCATGGAATGGCAGGTAATGCAGGAATGAATGGGGCACGATGATGAGATGAGAGGCATTCAGGTGTTTGCGGATAGGAGCAATCAGCAGCGTGTTCAGACGCTGGAGGTGCGCAGTCGTGGCTTCGAGCAGCATTTTCTCCAGCGGCTTTATGTATTCCTCTCCCAGGCGGAACTTGGCGATTTGCAACTGAAGCAAGCGCAGCTCTTCGCGTACTTCAGCCACTTCTGCCACCGGGAAGATATGAACCTGGTCGTGGGTCACCAAGCAGGCGTAAAACCAGTTGCGCGCCGAGTAATACTCGAGCAGGATGCCGTCTTTGGGCAGCTTCGATTGTAGTTCTGCCACCGAACGCGTTTCAGCAACCTGCAGTCCGGCGAGTTCCTGGTCCATGCTCTGGAAGCTGGAGAATGCTTTCATCAGGGCATCTTCAAACTGTCGCCCCTGCTTACGCAGATTCTGGATGCGGTTTGCAGAACGATCGCCGGGACTGAGTTCCTCCAACTCGATCTGGTGGTACACCCAGTTCAGTTTCTGCCGCAGGTCACGCAATTGCGCGGTTGCGGCAGAGTTTTCGGCCTTGCGCGATTGCAGTGTCGAGGTGCGGAAAGCGATCAGGTCGGCAAGGCTCTTTGATTTCGCCTGCTCGATATATTCAAACGCCCTGGAGTTTCTGGTCTTGCCCTTGTCCACTGCCAGTGAAGTGACCACCAGCCCTTCGTATACTGCCAGCTTGTTTTTCAGGAAGGCAATCTTCAGTTCTTCGCGTCCCAGGCTGCTGCGCAGTCCTTCGAGTTTCTGAAAGGCATTCTCGTAAGCCTGGCGGGCAAGCTCAATGTTGCCGCTGGCCTCCTCTGCCTGCCCCAGCATGAAATATGCCTGGTACACCGCAGGAGATTCGATGTGCAGTAAACGGGCAAGGGCAGAACTGCAGTAGCGGCGCGCGTTCCCGGTTTCTCCAAAACGAAGATCAATCGCCGCCAGCAACAACTCGCAGATGGCTGCTTTGGCGGGCAGCGGTGAAGGATCGAAGTAGCGCAGTGCCGAGGATGCCAGTTCATGAGCCAGATCATCATCGCCGGTCTCATACAGCACCAGCGCCTTGTAGAGATCGATCAGAGTGGGCCACAGATAGTTCTTTTCCTTCACGAACAGCTCACGCGCTTCATCAAACAGCTTCAGGGAGAGTTCGTGATTGCCCTGCTGGTTCAGAGCAATGCCAAAGAATGCCTTGGCTTTGGCCGCCTCATACTGCAATCCAAGTTCCTGGAAACTTATGGCGGCAGAGCGAGCCATCTCCGCGCCGCCTTCGGTCAGGTTCAGTTCAAGATAGATTTCAGACTGGTCGAGATCACAAAGTGCGCGATGGTACCGGTCATCCAGTTCTTCGCAAAGAGCGCGCGTCTTATCGTAAAGCTCGATGGCGCGCAGGTATTCACCGCGCTGATAGTAGAGATACGCAATGTTGTAATCTACCTCGGCCACCAGCCGGGTAAAGCCGTGCTTTTCGGAAAGTTTGCGGGCCTGCTGGTAAGTGCGTTCCGCACGCTCGAATTCATTCAGGCTGATATAACAAACGGCCAGATTGCGCAGGATGGCGGCCAGGTCTTCGGCGTCTCCGTGCAGCAGGAATTCCTGGTAGGCCCGCTCATACATTTGCGCCGCTTCGTGAAAACGGTCCTGCCGGTAAAACATGATGGCCATGTTGGTATCAAGACGGGCCAGACGCAGCTTGTCACCATGTGCGGCAAAGATGCTGCGCGCCTTCTCACCGAGTTGATGTGCATAGTCATACTGTCCCTGGTACACCAGGCTATGCAGGGCTCCGTTGATGGTGAGTGCAACTTCCAGATCGGAGCCGAGACGTTCAAAGATTGCAATGGCCCGGTCATATTCCTGTACCGCTTCAGCGTGTTTCCCGGAGTGGAAGAAAACGTGGCCTGTGGCGCGGGCGCTTCTTGCGGAAGCAAATTCATCATGCAATTGTGAGGTGATCCAGGCGCCTGCTTCGGCCAGGCGTTGCGCGCGTTGCACGTCCACACGGGTCAGCGAGATGACCGCGTCATAGATTTTGTCGAAAGCTTCTTTGCTGCAAAGCTGCGGTTGCCCTTTCAGAAAGTGGGAGCGGTCGTCTTTGCCCGGAATCATGGACAACTCCGTAATCCATGGCTCCAGCTCTTTTGTGTTCACGGCGGGCGACATTCAGAAACCCAGCTCCGACAGGATTTTCTGCAGGCGGTTCAGGCAGCGGCCGCGAATGAATCCAATCGAGCCGGTGGCCAGGCCCAGGCGCTTTGCCAGTTCGTTATAAGGAACCGGAGGCTGCTCGAAAAACAGCATCTTCACCAGTTCCGCGCAACGTGGCGGCAGCAACTGGACTGCATCTCTCACCATCTGCTCCTGCTGTATTTCCTGCAGAGTGTCTGGAGGAGCGGCGGCAATCTCTTCCGCAACTTCCTGCTCCATGGCATCCAGTTCCACGTCCTGGCGCCGCTTCTTTATGTGAAAACATTTGTGAGTAGCGACGGTAATCAGCCAGGAGCGCAAGGATTCAACCTTGCGCAGCTTTTGCAGATTGGTAAAGAGATCGACGCATACTGCCTGGAAGACGTCGGCCGCATCCTCAGGGCTCAGCGTGTATTTGACTGGTATGGAATAGATCAGACGCTTGTACTTGTCGACGAGCCGGTTCCAGGCCTGCTCATCGCCGCTCAGGCATTCCTGTACCAGCCGCTCATCTTCAGCAGCAATCGGCGGAGGTGCAAGCGATATGTCCTGTTCTTTTTCCATTACTTATTTTTAGCCGGAGTGCGCCAGAACAACTCCTCCACATTCCAAAGAGTGTAATGCTCGAGGATGGCGGGCTGAAAGTTACCGAGGTCGTCCTTCGCTGCGACCAAGATGTGAGGGCTGGCCAGTGAGATAAAAGGCAACTGCTGGGCAATGATCTCCTGCACGCGGTCATACAGCTTCTTGCGCGCGGGATAAGACAAAGTCACCAACTGCTTTTGCATGAGCTGGTCGATTTCCGCCTGCCATGGAGTAGAGGGTTTGTTCTCCCCCGAATGCCACACATGCGTCGGCCCATCTGACGCCAGTAAACCAATGTCGGGGTTCGGATCTGCATCGCTTCCACCGAATCCCATCAAGGCCGCTTCAAAATCATGGCTGTTGAGTACCCGGGCGATCAACGACCCGGAGTTCATTGGCACCACATTCACTTTCATGCCCAGTTGTTTCAGGTCATCCTGCACCAGGGTGGCCATCTCTACACGCTGTGGATTGCTGGAACTCACCACGATGCTGAATTCCACGGACTGGCCGCCAGTATCCTGCAGGCTGCCATCCGGCTTCCAGGTAAACCCCGCGTCTTTCAGGTACCGGCGCGCCTGGGCAACATCATGTGGCGGAACAGGAACGGAATAGTTGATCCACTCGTTATTTGCGGGAGTTACATGAGTGGCCAGGGGAGCGCCGCGCCCACGATAAACCAGCCGCACGATTCCCCCGCGGTCCACGGCGAAAGATACTGCCCGGCGGAAGCGCACGTCATTGAACCATTGCTGTTTGCGGTTGATTGCGGGAAGCTGGCCCTGCGCATCGCTGTTCAAGTTGAAGAACAGGATGTTGTACTCGAGCCCCGGCCCCACATCGATGAGCTTGTAACCGTGCGATTGCTGATCTTTCGAGAGCGCAGCAAAATTCTCTCCACTCAGCGTGTTCAGCACCTGCGTGTCTCCGGCCTGAAAGCGGATCACCTGGGCGTCTTGTGTAGGAACGGCGAGAAAGGTTAACTCATCGAGATAAGGAAGCTGTTGTCTCCTGGAATCAATCTTCCAGTAATAAGGATTACGTTCAAGAATGATGCTCGATCCCGGAACAATTTTCTTTACCCTGAAAGGACCCAGCCCAGCCACCTTTTCAGGTGGTGTATTGAGCGTCCATGCCTGCTGCAGCGTGCCTGCCGCGTAATCCGTTTCCAGAAGATGCCGGGGCAGGATGGCGATGCTGTCGAAAAATCTGTCTCCAACGGCATATGGAGCAGGAAAGGTGAAGCGCACGGTGAAGTTGTCGAGCTTTTCTACCGAAACCGGTTTTCCGGAGATCGTCAGCAGGTCGCGCTGGGGCGCCCCTACCTTTTCATCGAGGTAAACCTTGCAGGTGAACATTACATCGTTGGCATCAAAGGGGATACCGTCAGAGAAGCGGAGCCCCTGGCGCAGCTTCAACGTGAACTGCTTTCCATCTCGGGATGCAGTCCATGACTTCGCCAGGGCGGGCTCAGGTTTCAGGGTAGAGCGATTGATATGAATAAGGTCTGCTGCCGTCCGCCAGATAACGGCCCGCGAGTTCTGGTCGATGGCGGTGATCGGGTTCAGGGTCTTTGGTTCGGCTGCCAGAGCGATGGCAAGATGCCCGCCCCGTTGCCCCGGTTCAGCCGTGGAATGCATGTAGTCCTGCGCTGGTAGCAGGACCGGAACGGTCGCGGCGATAAGGATCAGGCAGGTTCTCCGAAAGCTGTTCATTTTACAATTTCTTTACAACTGGGCCAGCGGGCCCATGCCCCAGCCAAACTTCATTAGGCAATGAGTCTGAATTGCTTGTGAAAGTTTCAATTGTACCGGAGATGAAGATTATCTAATAATTGATGGTAGGCAAGGAAGACCGGAATCAGGATCAACCCCGGAACCAGCATCCACCACCGCGCCGTAAGTAATAGATGTTGTTGGGCATAGGCGAGCATGTTGCCCCAACTGGGTACCGGCTCCCCGATGCCTAAACCGAGAAACGACAGAACTACTTCAGCCAGAATAAAGAGGGGGACGAGCAGGGCAATCTGCGTCAGGATCACCCCGACGGCCGACGGAAATATATGTCGCCGTAAGACATATACGCCAGACGCGCCAAACCCCTGCGCCGCCAGCACGAAGTTGCGCTCCCTGGCGCTTAACACGACGCCGCGTACCAGCCTTGCCGGACGGCCCCAACCCACCAGGCCAATTACCCCGACTACCAGGAAAAAGGCCGTAGCCGGCTCGATCTGTAGGGGCAGGAAGGCGCGGATGGCCAGCAGCAGGTAAAACCAAGGGACAGCGATGAAGATTTCCGCCAGCCGCATGATGACATCATCTACCACCTTGCCGTAGTAGCCGGCGATCCCGCCCATCAATAAACCTGCTGCTCCTGATAGTAGAGCCGCAAATAGACCTGCAAAGAGTGAGACACGGCCTCCATACAAAGTTCGCGAAAACTGGTCACGGCCAAAGCCATCTGCTCCGAAGAGATAGATACGCGCCGGTTCGTCTGCGCCGAAAAGATGGATGGTGGCATCGGTCATTCCCAGTAAGCTGTAACGGTCTCCCCGGACGAAGAGCCGCACGGGAAACATTGCCGACTGGTCTTCTTTATATTCGGTGGAATTCTCAATGTCGCTAACGGATTTGTAGATGAATGGCCGCCAGTGAAACTTGCCGCCGGCATCGATGAAATGAATTCGGGCCGGGGGAGCAAAAGGTTGATAACGATCCTGCGCATCATAGCTGTACGGCGCAAAGAACCCGGCAAACACCACCAGCAAGTGGAGTCCCATCAAAAACCAGATCGCCAATGCAGCGCCTTTAGCTTTCATAATCCTGGTCAAACGATTTGGAATTCACCGCAGAGAACGCAGTATAGCGAAACCACAACCAAAACTTTTTACCACAGCGTGGCGAGCCACAACCAAACGGCTTTAACCGCAGAGAACGCAGAGAGCGCAGAGGAAGGCAAAAGTAGTTTATGTGTATTTGATCTGGCACTGTTTTTGTTCCCTCAAGATTTTCGGTACGCCAAAGCTGGACTTGGAAGAGGTAAAGCAGCATGAAAATTCTTCGCAGGAATACAAGAATTTTGGATATAGCAATGCGGAGGGCGCAGAGGACGCAGAGGGAACAAATTCTTTTTACTCGCGTTCCGCAAACTCTCTTCAATCTTTCTCTGCGTTCTCTGCGCCCTCTGCGGTAAAGATTCGGAAAACTCATTCCTGCACCCGAATGCGCGGATCGACCGCATAGAGCAGCAAATCGGCAAACAGATTTCCCACTCCCATCAACAGAATCGACAGCATCGTCGCGCCGATCACCACAAAAAGATCATGGCTGAGAATCGCTTCCACCAGCAGTGGTCCCATGCCCGGCCAGCTCATCACCACCTCTACCAGTAAAGAAACACTGAGCAAGGCTGCCACGGACAGCCCCAATAAAGTAATGAGCGGATTGGCGGCTGCCGGAAGCGCGTAACGATAGAGCAGGTCGAACCGGGAAAGTCCGTGGCCTTCAGCGGCCTTCAAATAAGAGGAGTCAAGCACTTCAACCATGCTGGCGCGCACGTGGCGGATGATTGTAGGCATAGAGCCCAGGACCAGCACGGTCACCGGCAGAACCATGTGCCAGGCCGTATCCACAAGGGTCGCCCACCAGCCCGAATCAGCGGCGTCATGAGAATTCATTCCACCCACCGGGAAGGCATGAGTACGCAACGCAAATACCAGCACCAGCAGCGCCAGCAGCAGATCGGGGATTGCCAGCAGCGTGGACGTTCCCGCCGAAAACGCGCGGTCAATCCAGCTACCTTTTCGTGACGCTGCCAATACTCCCAGCGGCAAGGCGATGATCCACGATAGAAAGAGCGCTGGCACTGTCAGCAGCAGGGTGTGGAGCATCCTCGGCCAGAGCAGAGAAGAGGCGGGCACGTCATAAACAAAGGAGTAGCCCAGATTTCCACGAACAACGGAGCTGATCCACTTCCAATATCTGGTGGGCAGCGGCTGGTCGAGTCCATATTGAGCGCGCATGGCCTGCAGCGTTTCCGGAGAAATCTGCGGGTTCAGGCGTGCTTCGCTGAGCACGTCTCCGGGAGCCGCTGCCGATAGCAGAAACATCAGGATGGAAACGCCCAGCAACATGAGCGCGATATTGCCGGCGCGGCGCAGCAGATAGCGGATCACCGTGCCACCTCGATGCCCGACACATGCAGCCGCCGGCTCGCCTCCAGCAAAGCGCGCGTTTCCGGCTCTGCGCTTTGCTGCAACAGTAACGGAGTAGAGCTCTCCACGATGCGGCCCTGCTGCATGACCATGATCTTATGCGCAAAGAGCGAAACGAAGTTCAGGTCATGCGAGATATACAGGTAAGTGAGGCGATGCCGCGTCTGCAATTCCAGCAGCATGCGCACGATTTGTGCCTGCAAAGGAATGTCGAGGCCTGAAAGCGCTTCATCAAGGATGAGCAACCGCGGCTGGAGCACCAGCGCGCGGGCAATCGCCAGTCTCTGCCGCTGGCCGCCGCTGAACTGTGTTACCGGACGTCCGCTTGAATCGGGATCAAGGCCGGTTTCTTTCATCGCATTCAGCACTCGCTCCCGCGTTTCTGAAGCTGTGCCCCAGTGATTGATTTTCAGCGGCTCGGCAATCGCCTGCTCGGCCGTAAAGCGCGGATTCAACGCGGTGGTGGCATCCTGAAAAAGTAATTGGATTTGCTGGCGTGATCTCTTGGTCAATGTGTGAATGGGCATGCTATCAAGAAGAATCTCTCCCGAATCAGGTGATTCAAATCCGGCAATGCAGCGGGCCAGCGTAGATTTTCCGGAGCCTGATCGCCCTACCAGCGCAATTATCGATTGTTCATACAGGGCTAAGTCCACGTCTTGCAGGGCATTCACAGTTGCTTTCTGTGAGAAGAAGCGTTTGCGGCGGTAATGTTTGCTGACATGCTGGATTTCCAGCAGTGGCTTTGGCGTTTCCACGGCGCCGGGATTGGTCAGAGCCAGGGGCACGATGCGCGCCGGAGAGATAAGCTGCTGTACGTAAGAGTCAGATGTTTGCTGCAACTCATCGAAACGTCCGCTGGCGGCGATTTGTCCACGCTGCATGACTGCAATCCGGTCAGCAAACGAAGCCAGCACCCCGGCATTGTGCGTAATAAAGAGGATAGAGAGATTCAATTCGCTCTTGAGTCTTTGCAGCAGCGCCAGCACTTCTGCCTGGGTCACCGTATCGAGCGAACTGAGTGGTTCATCGGCAATCAGAAGCTTCGGGCGGCATACCAGTGCCTGGGCAATGGCAACACGTTGACGCTGGCCTCCGCTGATCTGGCTGGGATACGCTTGTGCGATTTTCTCCGGCTCATCAAAACCCACCTGGCGCAGCATGGAATGGGTCTTCTCCACTGTGTCAGCTTTGCTGAATGTTCCGTGGGCTTTGAGAACATCCCTGATCTGCACGCCCACTGGCAAAACCGGATTCAGCGCCAGCGCCGGCTCCTGAAACACCAGCGAGATCTCAGCGCCGCGTAGCTTCCGCAATTCAGCACTCTGGAGTTTCAGCAGGTTGCGGCTTTCAAAGATCGCTTCACCGGAAATATTCCTGGTATTTGCGGGCAGCAGCCGCAACAGCGCCAGCGCCAGCGAACTTTTCCCGGAGCCGGACTCCCCCAGAATGCCCACGGTTTCCCCGGCATTGATCTCGAGATTGAGGTCGCGCAGCGCAGGAACAACGGTCCCGTTGCCCGCCAGATAATCCACACTCAACCCCGCAACCTGCAGCAGTGGCTTCATTGAAATGATTAGAGAAACTTTATCCTAGTAGCTTACGTCAAAGATGCCGACAATGAGCATTTTAAGAATGGCAAGGGAAGCTTAGTTGTTGATCAATGAGCGATGACCCGATGAGCAAGCTCATACAGTATTTTATTTGGAAGGGAATTTTTCAGGGCCACCTATATTTTCATTACCAGCGGCCTGTCCCTATATAGACGGATTCGTGGCTCGAATCCCGCTGTCCAGCAATAGAGCTGGGGCGATATTGTTGGACAGCTAAAAGTTTGAGGGACGCAAGGTGATTAAACCCTGCGTCTCTTTTTGCTTATCAGGCTCCTCTTATGAACTGAATCCGGTCACTCGTCTTTCGGCAGAAGTACCATGCAAGCATTTCCCTCCAGTCACCCTGTCTAATCCATTCTTAATTCATTAATGAGGTTTTTGTCTTAATACAGATTAAGCCCACAGGAATTACAGTGTTCCGCCACTGGCCGAAACTCAGGTTCGTTCTTGGGGGGGTGATCTTGCGGCATCGGGATTTCACAGCGGCTATCTCTCTACTTCTGCTTCTTGCAGCATTAGCCTTGGCAGGATGCGGTGGCAGCACAACTCCTGCACAGAGCGCTCAGACCGTAAAGCCTCCAAGTGGAACAGGAGGAAGCGGGGGGACTGGAGGAAATGTCCCAGCCGGCGCTACCGTGATTGACAACGTTGAGGACACGCCCAACTGGCTCACCTGCGGGGCTTGCGGCAATGATGGGGCTACTGGAGCCATCGCTCCGCATTCGATATCAATAGGCGTGCCGTCGCCCAGTGAAGATGGCCGGGCCACGCAGTTTTCCATAGCCGCTACCGTGCCCTTTACAAACATTTACTGGTACCAGCAGCACACCCCGGTGCGCGACCAACTCAGCTTCCTGATGTATGAATTCGATCTTTATATTCCCGTGGGTTCGGAAAATGCACCCCAGGCAATTGAGTTTGAGTGCCAGCAGATTCTGAATGGATGGGTCTACAACTACAGTTGGCAGGCGATCTACACGATGAACCTGTGGCGCATCTTTAATTATGGCGCCAAGCAGTGGGAGTCAGCCAATGTTTCCTTTCAGCATTTCACTCCGGGAACCTGGCACCACATGGTGGCCGAGTATCACAATGACGTGACCACGCATTCTGTTTTTCACGATGCGCTAACCGTGGATGGCACCCGTTATCCGCTCAACATCCGTCATGACGCATTCTTCTCAGGCTCCAATGACCAGTTCACCAACGCGATCCAACTCGACAGCAACCTCCACCCCGATCCTTACAGCATCATGGTGGACAAGATGAAGATCACGTATAAATAACACTGTTCAGCAAAGGTTCCTCTCGGAATGACAGAGGGTAAATGAATTCCCTACATGTTAGCTAAAATGCTCTAGCTCCCGCAATACTTCGCATAGTCCTTGCTCTCTTTTACATTGATCACCGCTCCCGGACGGATCACATATTCCGAGGCACCGTATCTGTCTGCGCCTTTCTTCCAATCGTAGGTATAGCCGAGGCGGGTCCAGGGATAGCTGCAGCAATGATCGGGCGGCGTCAGCACCATGTATGAATCCAGACCCTGCTGCGTAATCCATCGCCGGTGTTCATCGCTCACCCAGTCAGGAAAGACCTGTCCGCATTTCTTGTCCCTCTGCACATTGCACAGCGTCGGCGTGGTAGGAATCGGATTGAGAGCCGGACGAAAGACGTCACGCTCGTCTACGCTCATGATTACGAAGCGGACGACCGGTGCATCCGGCTGCAACCCGAGCAACTGTCTCAGCCGCAAGGCCAGATCCTTTTCTTTGAAAGTCTTGCATTTGTTTTGCACTTCGGGCGCAACGGTCACCCAAATCGCGCGGGTGAGCGTCTGCCTGCCTTCAGGATAGGCATAGTCGGTGAGGGTTACGACAGTGGCCCGGCCTGAATCACTTGTAGGCAGCGGAAATAAATCACGAACATTCTCCGGCTTGTAAACGGCTGCATCCATCACAGCGGTGTTGTAATCGACCCAGAGTTCGGCCACGGATGCACCGGTATCCGTCTGAAATGCCGGAGCAATGCACAGCAACGCAAGCACCAGAACCACGCGCACATACTTTGAAGACTGCCAGGAAGAAAACCGCATCGCTCTCTCCTTTATTTATGCAGATAAATTGCCGGGGGTAGGTGCTGTTCTTTATACGAGATTTCGGTTTTTACCGCAAAGGTCGCCAAAGGTCGCAAAGGCAACCTTCAAATATCGCGGAAAACAGTGGGGAATCCGTTCATCCCGCACCCGTCCGTCTGATGAACGTTCAGGGACTGATTGCTGAATGCTGCTGCTGTTGTACAATCTCGCCTCAATGAACACCATGATGGATTACCCGCTCACTCTTGCCCCAGTGCTGGAGCGTGCGGGAATGCTGTTTCCGAATGGACAGATTATCTCCCGTCTACCTGACCGCTCTTTTCACCGTTATACATATCGTGAGTTTCGCGAGCGGGCGCGCCGCCTGGCCGAGTCTCTCACCGCTGCCGGGCTGCAGTGCGGTGAACGGGTAGCCACACTCATGTGGAACCATTACGCGCATTTCGAGGCTTATTTTGGTGTTCCCATTGCAGGCGGCATTCTTCATCCACTGAATCTGCGCCTGCACCCGAATGAAGTTTCTTACATCGCCAACCATGCCCAGGATCGCTTCCTCATCGTGGATGACGTTCTTCTGCCGGTGCTGGAGAAATTCAAAGCCCAGACCAATTTTGAGCGGATATTTGTTGTGCGTCACTGCTCTGATCGTGTTCCCGAGGGTTTTGAAGATTACGAAGAATGGATCAGCAAGGCGACGGGGGATTTCCAATATCCCGATTTACGCGAAACCGATGGCGCTTCCATGTGCTTTACCTCCGGAACCACCGGCAATCCTAAAGGAGTGGTTTACTCGCACCGCTCGATCATCCTGCACAGCCTTGCTGGAACCATGGCAGACAGTATGGGAGTGTCACAGCGCGACACCATTCTGGTGGGCTCGTCCATGTTTCATGCCAATGCCTGGGGACTGCCGTATACGGCCGCGCTGGTCGGCGCAAAGCTGGTTTTTCCCGGACCGAATCTCGATGCCGAGAGCCTCTTGAACCTGATGGAAGATGAGCACGTCACTGTGGCTGGCGCCGTTCCCACCATCTGGCTGCCGATTACCGAGATGCTGGCCAGCCAGAAGGGCCGCTGGAAGCGCGAACATACGCTGCGCATCATGTGTGGAGGCACCGCGCCACCGGAGGCGCTCATTCGCACTCTTGATGAGCACAAGTTGCACATTATTCATGCCTGGGGCATGACCGAGACTTCACCGGCGGCTACCATGTCAGTTCTGCGTCCGCACATGGACGACTGGCCGGAAGAGCAGCGCTATGCGATGCGCGCCAGACAGGGCTGGCCTCTGCCGTTTGTTGATCTCCGCATTATGACTCCGCATGGGGAGGCCCCTCACGATGGCCAGACCCCCGGCGAACTTGAAGTGCGCGGGCCGTGGGTGGCCGGTTCCTACTTCAACGCCCCCGAAACCAGAGATCGTTGGACGAAAGATGGCTGGTTCCGCACCGGAGACGTTGCCAGCATGGAACCCGACGGCTGTATCAAGCTGGTGGATCGCAGCAAAGACCTGATCAAGTCCGGCGGTGAATGGATCAGCTCCGTCGATCTGGAAAATGCATTGATGAGCCATCCCGCCGTACGTGAAGCCGGCGTGATTGCCATGCCCCATCCCAAATGGCAGGAGCGTCCACTGGCCGTAGTTGTGTTACGCGATGGCCAGCAGGCTTCTGCAGAAGAGCTACGAACATTTCTTGGTCAAAAGTTCGCAAAATGGCAATTGCCCGACGACTTCGCCTTCGTCAAAGAACTGCCGCATACGTCGATAGGCAAACTCTCCAAAGTCGAACTGCGCAAACAATTCGCAAATTGGGATTGGCAAACACCTCAACACAGATGACACAGATTAAACAGATCACCACAGATCATTTTTAATGCTCCTGTTTAATGCTCCTGTCTTATCTGTGGTGATCCGTGTTCATCGGTGGTGAGATTTGGTTTTACCTAAAATGCTCTCCTGTGCAAAACATCTGTGGAAAACCTGCTCTAAATTCTCCAATTCCACATTGACGCAAACCCGTGAATCGCTGACAATCCAATTCACGCAATGCTGATCTATCTCGCAGGTTCCATTGAATATTCTCCGGACTTAGGCAAAGGATGGCGCGCGCAAATCACGCCGCTGCTCCAGTCCCTGGGACACGATGTTTACGATCCTGCCAAAGACGAGATGAAGAACCTGAGCGAGACCGAGGTGAGGGAGTTCCGCTCGTGGAAGCATAGTGATCTGCCGCGTTTCCAGCAGACCGTCCGCAAGATCATTGCCTATGATCTCGACCTGATCGAGCATCGCTGTGACGCGATTGTCTGCTACTGGGACTATCACGCGGGCAAGGGCGCAGGCACCCAGGGAGAGTTGACCTTCGCGCACCGGCTGGGCATTCCTGTCTATCTGGTTTCGGTAATTCCTGTTGCAGAAATCAGCGGCTGGCTTTTAGGATGCGCATCAGAAGTCTTTACCGGCTTCGATCAGTTTTGCGAGTTTATGAGCACGACGATGATTCTTATGGACCGCAACCGCCCTCGGCTGCGCGGAAAGAACTTTACAAATGCAAGCAAAGCAGAAATTCTTGCCAAATGAGCCGGAATTTCGATGAAGACTAGAAATCGATAGGGGAAGTCTGGAATGAATGCAATGCGGGGAAATCTTGGCTGGATTGAAGTAATCTGCGGACCCATGTTCAGCGGCAAGAGCGAAGAATTGATCCGGCGCTTGCGCCGCACCGAGATCGCCCGCCAGCGCGTGCAAATCTTCAAGCCCCAGATTGACCAGAGATACGCAACCGACCAGATCGTCTCCCACAATGATGCACGCATTCGTTCCGAGTGCGTAAGCACGGCCGCTGAAGTACAGACCAAGGTTGATTTGCGGACTGAAGTAATCGGGATCGATGAAGCCCAGTTCCTGGGCGACGGGATGGTTGATCTGGTGGTGCGGCTTGCCGATATGGGCAAACGCATCATCATCGCCGGCCTTGATACGGATTATTTAGGGCGTCCATTTCACCCCATGCCGGAACTGCTGGCGGTCGCTGACGAGATCCAGAAGACGCTCGCCATCTGCATGCAGTGCGGCAATCCCGCCAAACACACGCAGCGGCTGATCGCCAGTGAAGAACTCGTGGTAGTAGGCGCAGAAGGAATGTACGAAGCCCGCTGCCGCCGGTGCTTCGAACCAAACCTGGCAGCAGAAGAGATCAGAAGTAAGAAAAAAGCAGAGCTGGTGGCGACAGTGAAATAGTTTTGGCTCTTGGCTCTTGGCTTTTAGCTATTGCTACCTTAGCGTCCTTTGCGGTTCATTCGCATTGATCTGTGCACTGGGAATAGTGCAAACCAGCTTCCCGCAAAAGCGGTACAATTTCCTTCCTGTAGAATTACCAATCCGAAATACCTGCTAATTCAGGCTCTTGCTCAAGAGGTGGTAGAAATGAAAACTAAAATCAATGTCACGGTGAATGGTGTCTCGCACCAGGGTGAAGTCGAGCCGCGCATGCTGCTGGTCCACTACCTGCGTGACGCACTCAACCTGACCGGCACTCATATTGGCTGTGAAACATCGCTGTGCGGGGCCTGCACCGTGCTGGTCGATGGACTGGCGGTAAAATCCTGCACCTTGTTTGCGGTCCAGTTAGATGGCTCGAAGGTCACCACCATCGAAGGACTGGCTGCCGAAGGCAAGCTGCATCCCGTGCAGGAAGGTTTCTGGGAGCACCACGGCCTGCAATGCGGCTACTGCACTCCCGGCATGATCATGACCGCGGCCCAGATACTGGAACGCAATCCTGATCCCAGTGACGAAGAGATCCGGCACGGCCTGGAGGGGAACCTCTGCCGCTGCACCGGCTACCAGCACATCGTCCAGGCAGTACAATGCGCTGCCAAAAAAATGAAATCTAAAACGGCT
>Ga0066662_10000383_pt1 | contig 19599 bp, 19 predicted proteins | sample GraSoiAngelo_111_FD_133939 | JGI IMG/M metagenome (GOLD analysis project Ga0066662, IMG submission 133939) | Grasslands soil microbial communities from the Angelo Coastal Reserve, California, USA - 14_0903_12_40cm | ecosystem: Environmental > Terrestrial > Soil > Grasslands | place: USA...
CCCTCCGAGAAGAAGGCCCGTGAGAAGGCCGAAGCCGTGCGCCGCGCGCGCAAGCTCGCGCGCAAGAAGCTGCAGCGCGAAGGCCTGCTGCCGATGAAGCCGAAGCCGGTATTCGGCGCAGGCGCTGGCGCCGAGCGCGGCGGTCCCGGCGGACGGGGCGGCCCGGGTGCCGGTCCGCGCGGTCCGCGATAGACCGTACGACATTTGTGATTTCGATGACGCGGACCTCGGGGTCCGCGTTTTCATTTTGACCGGTGCATTTTTCGTGGGCTCAGGTTACCAATAGCTAGGCCGTCCGAGACCTTCGCATCAATGGCAGATCCGGTGACCGATGTTGTTTGCCGACGCTGGCGCAGCGGCGTGAGTGTTGCTGCGCTGCTCGCGGCCGCAATCTTGACCGCCGGGTGCTCGATCAATCTCGGTTCGTTGTCGGGCTCGGGCGAGAAGGACGACGCGGGCCAGGCCGCATCGGGCAGCATTTCCTCGCTCAGCGAAACCATCCGGAATAACCCCAACGACGCGCAGGCCTACAACGCGCGCGGCCTGTTGCTGGCGCAGGGCGGCAAGTCCGAGGAGGCGCTGGCCGATCTTAACAAGGCGATCAGCCTCGATCCCGCTTACGCCCATGCCTACGCCAATCGTGGGCTGGTCTATCGGCATACCAGACGGCTTGAGCTTGCGGTCAACGATTACAACCGCGCGATCATGCTGGATGCCGCCTATGCACCCGCCTTTCTCGGCCGTGGCCTGATCTACAAGGCGCGCAACCAGCCGGCGGAAGCCATCGAGGACCTCGGCAAGGCCATCAGCCTGCGTCCCGACAACGCCGAAGCGTACTACAATCGCGCCCTGCTCTATCAGTCGAACAAGCAGCACGACCTCGCGATCGGCGATTTTACCTCGGCGAACGGGCTGGCGCCGCAGCAGGCCGACCCGCTCTACGGCCGCGCGGTGAGCTACCTCGCGCTCGATAAGCCGAAGGAAGCAGCATCCGATCTGGACGAGGCCGTGCAGGCCGCGCCGATGAACGGGCAGATCTGGGTGACGCGCGGCCAGGCCTATGAGAAGCTCGGCGACAAGGCCAAGGCGGCGGCATCCTACACCCGCGCCATCGACATCCGTCCCAAGGATGAGGCCGCGCGCAGCGGCATGGCCCGCGTCGGCGGGTAGGATTCGTTATTGCGCGGAGCGCAGCGACGAAGCAATCCAGACTTTCTTTGTGGCCCCTGGATTGCGTCGCTTCGCTCGCAATGACGACTACCTTGGCAGCACAGCGTGGAACACTGTCTTCGCCGCCGAGAGCATGCCCTCGGCAAGCGAGGTATGTTCGGGTGCCGCGACCTCGGCGGCCTCGGCGCGCAGCTCGAGCGGGCGCGACGCGACCGGGATTTCCGCCGGCGGCGTCGGCCGCTGCGGATCCGCGAGCTGCGCCGGCTTCAGCGGCAGCGAACCGATCGGGTTAGTGGTTCCATTGCCCGGCGTGGCGACCATGATCGGCGGCGGCAAAGGCTGCGGCGCCGGGCTCGATATTACATCGGGGGCTTCGGACAAACGGGCCGGTTCGGGGTCGCGCGCCGCGTCCTGGCGAGTCTCCGGCCTCGCGCGCAGGCGCTCGATCGCTGCCCGCGCCAGATCGGCGGCGTCGCGCTTCTCTTCCGGAGCGGAAACCGGCTCGACCGCAGCAACCGGCGCGGCAGGCGCCGACGTCTGCACGCTCTTCGCCGCCGGCTTCTCGCGGGCTGTTGGCGTAACATGTCGCGGTTCCGGCGGCAGGCTTGCGGTTTCCGCCGGCCCGTCGGCCACGAGCGGTCGTTCCGCGGCGGCCTTCTCCAGCATCGCCTTTTCCGAGACGCCCTTCGCCTTGACCCCTGAGCCTGGAATGCCGGCGACATCCGCCGACGCTGGATCCGGCTTCGCATCGGCCTTTTTCGGCTGCGAAGCGACCGCCGCGGCCGGCGCGTCAGGCTTGGTGACGATGTAATGATTGACGATGTAGGCGCCGATAATCGTCGCCAGCACCGAAGGCAGGATGTCGATCGTGAATTTCGAGATGTACTTCTTCAGCATCAAGTGCCTCTCCCCCGCGCCGGGGATGGTGATGCGGGAACTTTGAGGCACATTGAGGGATCAACTGCGACGGATCGGTGGCAATTGGCCTTGCGGAGCGCCTTCACGCGCGTCACGGCTTCAGTTCGACCTCCAGGAACACGATTTCCGTATCGGTTTCGTTAAGCACGTCGTGTTCCACCCCGGCCTTGCGGAAGTAGGATTTCCCGGCGCCAAGCTGCGCCTTGGAGCGCGCGCCGTCCGGCGCGACGATGGTCATTTCCCCTGCCGTGACGGGTACGATGACGTAGTCCATTTCGTGAATGTGATGGCCGGTGGCGCTGCCCGGCGCCAGCCGCCATTCGGTAACGCGGACCTCCGGCGTGTCGACCTGGACCTCGGATTTCGCACTTGTCATGTCATCTCCCCGTCACGGCACGAACACCATGAACAGGAATACCGCAAACACCACGAGATGAACCAGCCCGAACAGGATGTTGGTGCGGCCGGTACCGAAGGTCAGCATGCTGATCAGCAAGGTCATCACCAGCAGCACGGTCTCGCGCTGGTCGAGCCCGAGCACCAGCGTCTTGTCGAGCGCGTAAGCCGCCACAGCGACCGCCGGAATGGTAAGCCCGATAGTGGCAAGCGACGATCCCAGCGCCAGGTTGATGCTCTTCTGCAACTCGTTCTGGCGCGCGGCGGCAATCGCGGCCAGGCTTTCGGGCAGCAGGATCAACAGCGCCACCACAATGCCGGCGAATGCCGGCGGCGCACCGATCGCAGCGGCGCCGGCATCCACCACCAGCGAGAATTTCTTCGCCAGCAGCACCACTCCCAGCAGGGAGACCAGCAGCAGCGCGACACTGACCACCAAGGTCCCGGTCGACGCGTGTCGTGCATCGTCCGCGGAGCCATCGGCCGCAGTGACGAAATAATCGCGGTGCCGGATGGTCTGGGTATAGAGAAACACGGCGTAGAGGATGATGGTCACCACGCTGACGAAGCCGAGCTGCGCCTGCGAGTAGACCGGGCCGGGGGTGGTCGCGGTGGTGTTGGGCAGGATCAGCGTGATGGTTGCGAACACGATCAGGACGCTGAGATAGACGTTGGCGCCGGTGACCTGGAACTCCTGTTCGCGGTAGCGCAGGCCTCCGGCCAGGATGCAGATCCCGACCAGGCCGTTGCACACGATCATCACCACCGCGAATACCGTATCGCGTGCCAGCGTCGCCACTTCCTTGTCGCCGAGCATGATGGTGGCGATCAATGCCACCTCGATGATGGTGACCGCCAGCGTCAAGAGCAGGGTGCCGAACGGCTCGCCGATGCGCTCGGCAATCAGTTCGGCATGATGCACGGCGGCAAAGACCGTTCCGAACAGGATCACCAGCAACACGGCGGCGAACACAAGGCCCACGGGCGACGAGGTAAAGGTGACGCCGAACAAGGTCGCGGCGGCAAACAGCAGGATCGCGAGCGCGGGGAATATCCACGCCGTCCGCGGCATCGGGCCGTGTGCGCTCATCTGCTGACGCCTTGATCTGCGATCCTGGCGAGAAAGGCTCGCGCAACATCGGTGGTCCCGAAACTGTCGAGGTCGTTATGCGCGGCCTCCGGGAAGCGTACCATCTGCTTCGGCTCGCGAGCAAACCCATAGAGCTTCTCGCCGAACCGGATCGGGATCGTGGCATCGCGTCCCCCGTGCATGATCAGCACGGGTGCGGTCACGTCCGCAATCCAGCGGTCGGCGTGAAACGGATCGCGCACGAACCAGCGCACCGGCGCAAAGGGAAATGCCGCCGCCGCGACGTCGGCAATGGAGGTGTAGGGCGCTTCCAGGATCAGCGCCGCGGTGCGATGCCTCGCGGCGAGCGCAACCGCCGGTCCGGTGCCGAGCGAGTAGCCCCACGACACGATGCGCTCGGGCGGGTAGCGCTGCGCGGCGAACGCGTGGGCCGCCTCCGCGTCGTTCAGCAATCCCGCCTCGCTCGGCGACCCCGACGATCCCGCGTAACCGCGGAACGATACCGCGACAAGCCCAGTGCCGTCGGCGGTCAAAGTGGCAAACCAGGGCGCGCGCCAGGCCAGGATGTCGCCGTTGCCGTGAAAGAACACCACCACCGGCTTGCCCGCACGGGGAGGCACGTGCCAAGCGATAATCTGCTCGCCGTCGCTGGTTTGCAGGAGATGTTCTTCAGCCTGCGGAAAACCGGCGGCCTGCGGCGAGGTTCGCCGCGTTTCAGGGATTGGGAAAAGGATCGAGCGCTGCGCGAAATACAGCAATGCGATGGCGCCGCACCAGGCGATCAGCGCGATGGAAACCAGCCATTTGAGGATGGTCACGGCTCAACCGGATCACATCGCCTTGACGATGTTCTCGGTCATCTTCTTGGCGTCGCCGAGCAGCATCATGGTGTTGTCGCGGTAGAACAGCGGGTTGTCGATGCCGGCATAGCCGGAGGCCAGCGAGCGTTTGATGAACATCACGGTGCCGGCCTTCCACACCTGCAGCACCGGCATGCCGTAGATCGGCGAGGTCTTGTCGTCCTCGGCGGCGGGGTTGGTAACGTCGTTGGCGCCGATCACGAAGGCCACGTCGGCCTGGGCAAATTCCGAGTTGATGTCCTCGAGCTCGAACACCTCGTCGTAGGGCACGTTGGCCTCCGCCAGCAGCACGTTCATGTGTCCCGGCATGCGGCCGGCCACCGGATGAATGGCATACTTGACCTCTACGCCCTCCTTCTTCAGCGTATCCGCCATCTCGCGCAGCGCGTGCTGCGCCTGCGCCACCGCCATGCCGTAGCCGGGCACGATGATGACCTTCTGCGCGTTCTTCATGATGAAGGCGGCATCATCCGCCGAGCCGAGCTTTACCGGCCTGACCTCGCCGCCCGCCCCGCTTGCGGCCGCGGTCTCGCCGCCGAACCCGCCCAATATGACGGAGATGAAAGAGCGGTTCATGGCGTGGCACATGATGTAGGACAGGATCGCGCCCGATGAGCCGACCAGCGCCCCGGTAACGATCAGCGCGGAATTGCCGAGCGTGAAGCCGATGCCGGCGGCCGCCCAGCCGGAATAGGAGTTCAGCATCGAGATCACCACCGGCATGTCGGCGCCGCCGATCGGGATGATCAGCAGCGCGCCGAGCACCAGGGCGAGGATCGTGACCGCCCAGAAATAGCCGGCAAGCCCGGTCTTGACCAACAGCGCGATGCAGACGACCAGCAGCACGCCGAGCACGATGTTGATGACATGCCGCGCCGGCAGGATGATCGGCGCGCCGCTCATGCGGCCGGATAGTTTCGCGAACGCGATCACCGAGCCGGTAAACGTCAGCGCGCCGATGGCGACGCCGAGCGACATTTCGACAAGGCTCGCGCGATGGATCGCGCCGGGGACGCCGATGTCGAACGCTGCCGGCGCATAGAACGCGCCGGCCGCGACCAGCACCGCGGCCATGCCGACCAGCGAATGAAACGCCGCCACCAGTTCCGGCATCGACGTCATCGGCACCCGCCGCGCGATCACAGCACCAATGCTGCCGCCGACGGCGATGCCGAGCATGACCAGCAGCCAGCCGATGCCGTCCGCCGGCGGATGCGAGGCCAGCGTGGTGGCGACCGCGATGGCCATGCCGGCCATGCCGAAGAAGTTGCCCTGCCGCGAGGAGGCCGGGCTCGACAGCCCCCGCAGCGACAGGATGAACAGCACGCCGGCGACCAGATACAGCAGGGCGGCAAAGTTGGCGTTCATTGGCGATGCCCCATGGTGGCCGTCACTTCTGCTTTTTCTTGTACATCGCGAGCATGCGCTGGGTGACCAGGAACCCGCCGAAAATGTTCACGCAGGCAAACACCAGCGCGACGAAGCCGAAGCCGCGCGCCCAGCCCGTCCCGCTCCCGGCCAGCGCCACGCCGACCGCGAGCAGTGCGCCCACGACGATCACCGAGGAGATCGCATTGGTTACCGACATCAACGGCGTATGCAAGGCCGGCGTCACCGACCACACCACGAAATAGCCGACGAACACCGCCAGCACGAATACCGAAAAGCGGAACATGAAGGGATCGACGGCCTGCGCGATGTGATCCACGGCGGAGCTCCTTATGCCTTCGGCTGAAAATTAGGATGGATCACGGCGCCGTCTTTGGTCAGCGCGGTGGCCTTGACCAGCTCATCATCCCAATTCACCGCGAGCGCCTTCGAGGTTTTGTCGATCATCGTTTCGATGAACGAGAAAAGATTGCGCGCATACAGGTTGGAGGCGGATGTCGCGACACGCCCGGCGACGTTGGTATAGCCGACTATCTTGATGCCGCCGACATCGGCGACTTCACCAGCCCTCGCGCCCTCCACGTTGCCGCCGCGCTCGACGGCGAGATCGACCAGCACCGAGCCCGGCTTCATCGATTTCACCATGTCAGCGGACACCAGTTTTGGCGCCGGCCGGCCCGGGATCAGCGCGGTGGTGATGATGATGTCCTGCTTCTTGATGTGCTCGGCGGTCAGCGCGGCCTGCTTGGCCTGGTACTCTTTCGACATTTCCTTGGCGTAGCCGCCGGCGGTTTCCGCCTGCTTGAACTCCTCGTCCTCGACGGCGAGGAATTTTGCCCCGAGGCTCTCGACCTGCTCCTTCACCGCAGGCCGGACGTCGGTGGCGGTGACGACGGCGCCAAGCCGCCGCGCGGTCGCGATCGCCTGCAGGCCGGCGACCCCGACGCCCATCACGAACACCTTTGCGGCGGGAATCGTGCCCGCCGCCGTCATCATCATCGGGAAGGCGCGGCCGAAGGCTTCCGCCGCCTCGATCACCGCGCGGTACCCGGCGAGGTTGGCTTGGCTGGAGAGCACGTCCATCACCTGCGCGCGGGTGATGCGCGGCATCAATTCCATCGCAAACGCCGAGATGCCGGCGTCCGCCATCGCCTTCAGCGCGGCGTCGTTGCCGTACGGATCCATGATGGCGATCACGAGCGCGCCGCGCTTGTAATTGGCAAGCTCGCCTGGCTCCGGCCGCTTCACCTTGATGACGATGTCGGCATCTTTGAGCGCGTCGGCGCTGACGGTGGCGCCGGCGGCGGTGAATTCGGAGTCCGGCAGGCCGGACTTGATCCCGGCGCCGGGCTCGACGGCGATGTCGACGCCGAGCGCCTTGAACTTCTTCACGGTGTCGGGCGACGCGGCCACCCGCGGCTCGGAAGGGTCGATTTCCCTGGCGACGGCAATCTTCATAAAACCTCCGGCGCCGTTTCGAGGCACACGCGTCAGCGGAAGCGCCGGTCCCGGCGCCTCGCTTAGGGATCAGGTCAGGAAAATCGCCATCAGCGCAAGGATCGCAATGACGCTGCCGGTGCCATATTTCACGAGCTTGATGAAGCCCTCATAGGTCTGCTCGTGCGCGGGGTAATCGTTGCCCTCGGCGGTCGAGTAAGCCACTTCAGCATGATCAGCCATCAGTCTCTCCAGCGGGATAAAGCTCTCCCCTCCGGAATTAGCTCAATCGGAACAAGAGGGCAACGGCGCGGACGCTCGGCTGCCGCCGCGGCGGCTATTTGCCCGGTTCGGCGGGCCAGTTGTCCCTGATCCAGCGGCTCAGGCTTTGCTCGCTGATTTCGCCTGCGGCGAGCGACAAAATGATAGACGTGGACTGAGCCGCATCAGGCTCGAACGAAACCCCGTTCCTGGCAAGAAAGATCATCATGCTCATGAACGCAATCCGCTTGTTGCCGTCCACAAAAGCGTGATTTTTCGCGAGGCCATAGGCGTATGCCGCCGCAAGCTCGGGCAAGTCGGACTGCTCGTAGCGCCATTTGTTCACGGGCCTTTCCAAGGCCGAGCGCAGCATGCCTTCGTCGCGCAATCCCGGTGCGCCGCCAAAACGGCGCAGCTGGCGGCTGTGGATGGCGATGGCTTGGTCGTAGGTGATCCAGCGCGGCTCGTCCGGCTCGCTCATCCAGGTTTCCGCTATTTAGCAAGGGCGGCAAGCGTATCTCGATACTTGTCCATAATCCGGTCCGCGACCTCGAGCGTCTCCTCAAAGTCGGGATCATAGGGCATCGCCTGGAATCCGCCGCCTGCGAGTTCAGTGATATGAAGCTGCTGACCTCGCTTGAGGTCGAGGCGTTGCATTAATTCCCGCGGTAAAAGCAGCCCATCGGAGTTGCCGATTTTTTTGATTTCGATTTTCATATCATCCTCTGCTCATGTGACTACAATCCGCCGCTTGTTTATAGAATTTTCCTAACCCGAAAGTTGAAGAGCCGTTATACAGATGTATAACGGCTCTTCTTCGCTTGTTCAACAGATGTTTTACGCCTCAAATCAGCAAAATTAGCCCATCTCCTCGAGCTCATCGATCATCCCGGCAATCACCGACAGTCCGCCGTCCCAGAATTTCGGGTCCTTGGCATCCAGCCCGAACGGCTTGAGCAGCTCGGAGTAATGCTTGGTGCCGCCGGCGGACAGCATCGCGAGATAGCGCTCGGCAAAACCGTCCTGGGCATTTTCGTAGACCGCATAGAGCGAGTTCACCAGGCAATCGCCGAATGCATAGGCATAGACGTAGAACGGCGAGTGGATGAAATGCGGGATGTACATCCAGAAATTCTCGTAGCCCGGGCGCAGGTCGATCGCGGGCCCGAGGCTCTCGCCTTGCACGCCGAGCCAGATCTCGCCGATCCGCTGCGCGGTGAGCTCGCCATTGCGGCGCTCGGTGTGCACGGCGCGCTCGAACGAATAGAAGGCGATCTGCCGTACCACGGTATTGATCATGTCCTCGACCTTGCCGGCGAGCAGCGCCTGCCGCTGCTTGGCACTTTTGGTCTGCGCCAATAGCCGCCTGAAGGTCAGCATCTCGCCGAACACGCTTGCGGTCTCGGCGAGCGTCAGCGGCGTCGGCGCCATCAACGGGCCGTTGCCCGCCGCCAGGACCTGGTGCACGCCATGGCCGAGCTCATGCGCGAGCGTCATGACGTCGCGCGGCTTGCCCTGGTAGTTCATCAGCACATACGGATGCGCCGATGGCGTGGTGGGGTGGGAGAATGCGCCCGGCGCCTTGCCCGGCCGAACCGGCGCATCGATCCAGCGATCGGTGAAGAAACGCTCGGCGATCCGCGCCATTTCCGGCGAGAACGCGCGATAGGCTGTCAACACCATGTTGCGCGCCTCCGGCCACGCGATCGTGCCAGCGGCGGCGAACGGCAGCGGCGCGTTGCGATCCCAGTGCGCGAGCTTCTTCTTTTTGAACCAGCCGGCTTTCAGCGCGTAATAGCGATGCGACAGCCGCGGATAGGCCGCTCGCACCGAGCCTACCAGCGCATCCACCACCTCGCGCTCGACGCGATTGGCGAGGTGCCGTGAATCCGCGACGTCCTCGAAGCCGCGCCAGCGGTCGGAGATTTCCTTGTCCTTGGCGAGCGTGTTGGTCACCAGCGCAAAGCTGCGCTCGTTCGACTTGAAGGTCTTGGCCAGCGCCTGTGCGGCCGCCTTGCGCTTCTCTCCCGCGCGATCCTGCAGCAGGGTCAGCGTCGGCTCGATTGCGAGCTCCCGGCCCGCCACCTTGAAACGCAGGCTCGATATGGCCTGGTCGAACAACCTGTTCCAAGCGGAATATCCGCTGACGGATTTCTCGTGGAACAGCTGCTCGACACGGTCCTCGAGCTGATACGGCTTGTCCTTGCGGAGGTCCTCGATCCACGGGCGATAGTGGGCGAGCTCGGGCGTCTGCATCGCGCGCTCGATCACGGCATCATCGATGCGGTTGAGCTCGAGCGCGAAGAACAACAGATGCACAGAGGCCGCGGTCAGGCGCTCGGAGACGTCGCCATAGAACTTGGAGATGGCGGGATCGACGCTGTCGCCCGCATGCACCAGGCTCGCATAAGAGCCGAGCCGGCCGGCGAGATCGTCGATCGCCTCGTAGCGTTTGACGGCCGCCGCAAGCCAGCTTCCGCCGCTCTCCTGCGCCGTCCCTTCCGTGAGCCTGCCCTTGTAATCCTGTTCGAATGCGACGCATTCGGTATCCATCCGGTCGAGGTCACGGGCCACCTCGCCAGCCCCGATCCCGGAATAGAGATCGGCCAGATTCCACTCGGGCAATTTCTCGCCCTTCGACGCGGTTCTTGCCTTGGAAGATTTGCCGGCGCTGGATTTGCGTTGCACGGAAGAAGCGGAGCGAGCGGGAGAACGCGAGGCCATCGGGTACGAACCTATTTTTTAAGTTGTTAGGCTTGTTGGCATGAACAACGTGGCGGCGGCGGCACTTCTTAAGAGCACGTTAATCGCCCTCGGCTTAAGTGCCCCGAATCGAGACACATAGTTGCAAGTTGCGGGGAATGCCATGGCTGCCACGATTTTGATCGCCGACGACGACGCGGTACAGCGCCGTCTGGTCGAAAACATGGTGCAGCGCTGCGGGTATGAGAGCAAAGCGGTCGACAGCGGCGATGCCGCCATTGCGCTACTCACCGCGCCGGATACCGGCGCAATCGACGCGCTGGTGCTCGATCTGGTCATGCCCGGGCTGGACGGCATGGGCGTGCTGGCAAAAATCCGCGAAGCGGGGCTGAATATTCCCGTCATCGTGCAGACCGCGCATGGCGGCATCGACAACGTGGTGTCGGCAATGCGCGCGGGCGCTCATGATTTCGTGGTCAAGCCGGTCGGGATGGAGCGGTTGCAGGTCTCGCTGCGCAATGCGCTGAACGCCAGCGCGCTGAAAGGCGAATTGCAGCGCATCAGGCACAGCCGCGAAGGCAGGCTGACCTTTTCCGACATCATCACCCGCAGCGAAGCCATGGCCGGCGTGCTGCGCATCGCTGGAAAAGCCGCGGGCTCCGCCATTCCGGTGCTGATCGAAGGCGAGTCCGGCGTCGGCAAGGAAATGTTCGCCCGCGCCATTCACGGCAGCGGCGAGCGCGCCACGAAACCGTTCGTTGCGGTCAACTGCGGCGCCATCCCCGACAACCTCGTCGAATCGATCCTGTTCGGCCATGAGAAAGGCGCGTTCACCGGTGCCACCGAGCGTCATACCGGCAAATTCGTCGAGGCCTCCGGCGGCACGCTGTTCCTCGACGAAGTCAGCGAACTGCCGCTCAGTGCGCAGGTGAAGCTCCTGCGTGCCCTGCAGGAAGGCGCGGTGGAAGCCGTCGGCGGCCGCAAGCCCGTCAAGGTCGACGTCCGCATCATCTCGGCCACCAACCGCAAGCTGCTTGAGCGCGTCAAGGCCGGCCATTTCCGTGAAGACCTGTTCTATCGCCTTCACGTGCTGCCGCTGACGATCCCGCCGTTGCGGATGCGGCGCGAGGACATTCCCCATCTGCTGCGGCATTTTCTGACGCGGTTCTGCGCCGAGGAAAACCGCCCGATCAGCGGCATCAGCGGCGAGGCGATGGCGCGGCTCGCGCAACTCGACTGGCCGGGCAACATCCGGCAGCTCGAAAACGCGGTTTATCGCGCCGTTGTGATGAGCGAGGGCTCCCAGCTTGGATTGGAGGACTTCCCACAGGCGCAGGCCGCGCCGCTCCCGCAGGATGTCCACCACGCCGAGCCTCTGACGATGGATTCGTCATTTCATGTCAGCGCGCCTGCGCTGGTTACCGGTAACGACATACCCATTGCTCCCACCGCGGTCGCGGGAAGCCTTCCGATGCTCACCGCCGATGGCGAGGTGCGTCCGCTCGAGGAGATCGAGTCGGAGATCATCCGTTTTGCCATCTCGCACTATCGCGGCCAGATGTCGGAGGTCGCGCGGCGATTGAAAATCGGCCGCTCCACGCTCTATCGCAAGCTCGAGGAGGCCGCCGGCGAGCAGGCCGCTGGATCGAACGAAGTGCGCTGACGGCTCGATTGTGGCGCTTCAGTGTCAAGCGCGCAGGCTCACTGGAACCATCAGCAAGAGCTGTTGGAAAGCTTGAACCGTTGCCGCGCGGTGACAGACAAACCGCAAAGCGCGTGGCAAAAGCATGCAATGCGTTGCGATGGCTGGCGTTTCAAATCAGCCTGCGTGAGGTGCTTGGCGTGGCACCGGCCGCATGATCGGCGCAGTGCAGGCGTTCAACGCTATCGATTCGGAACGCATTCAGTCGAACGTTCGTTGACTGGATATGTTTCACGACCCGCTCAGGCCGACGCGTTCAGCAAAGCTGTGACGGACACGACTGAAAGAGCTGTTCCATGCCGGGGCAGTTTCACCCAAGGGGTGTGAATGATGCGTGACTATTCGAATGGCCGTGCCGACCGCGTCTTGATGGCGGTCGCGGCGACCTTCCTGACCGTGTCGGCAACCGTCGCGTTCGCGCAAGCCGAGCAGACACGCAGCCCCGCGGATCTCGCCATCGACGCAGCCATTCCACGACCCGAGCCGGCCAACGTTCCGCCGCCCACCGTCAACGACTTCAAAGCGGATACCACCGCGTCCGTATCCGACCAGGCCAACACAACCGAAAAGGCGGCTGAAACGCCGGTCGACTCCAAGCCCGCCACAACCGCGGCGGCGCCGGCGGGCGACGCCGTCAAGGACGAACCCGCAAGTGCCCCTCCGACCCCCGCGGCCGCGGCCGCGCTCGAGCCTGTGAAGGAGCCGGTCAAGGCCGCCAGCAATGTCGCGCCGGCCGATCAGCCGGTCGCCGAGCGGCTGCGCGAGCTGCTGCCGGCAAAATCCGCCAAATATTTCGACCGCAAGGCCGAGCGCGCCGCGGTGGAGAAGTTCTACACGAGCCGCGAATATGCTCCGCTCTGGACCGAGGCCGGCGCGCTCACCGCAAGCGCCAAGGGCGTCATCGCGCGGCTCAAGGACGCCGCCGCCGAAGGCCTCAATCCCGACGACTATCCGGTGCCTGCCTTTGCCGCCGCGACATCTCCCGACATGCTTGCCGACGCCGAGCTGAAGCTGACCGCAAGCATGCTCGACTACGCACGCCAGGCGCAGAGCGGCCGGATGCATTGGTCGCAGGTCAGCGCCGACATCCAATACCCCGAGCATCCGATCGATCCGGCCGAAGTGCTCGCCAACGTCACCATGGCCAAGGATTCCAGCGCCGCGCTCGAGGGCTACAACCCGCCGCACAAGCTTTACAAGCAACTGAAAGCCAAGCTCGCCGAACTTCGCGGGGTGGGTGACGGCCCGGTGATTCAGATCGCCGAGGGCCAGCCGCTGAAATACGTTCCGGCGCGCAAGAAGCAGCCGGAAGTCCTGATGGAAGATGCCCGCGTGCCGCAGTTGCGCGCCAAGCTCGGCATCACGGAGAATGCCGACGATCCGCATTACGACGCCAAGGTCGCCGAGGCGGTGCGGAAATTCCAGGACGGCGCCGATCTGAAAGCCACCGGCGTGCTGGACGACCGCACCGTCAAGGCCATCAACAGCCCGAAAAAAGACCGCACCATCGATACCATCCTCGTCAATATGGAGCGTTGGCGCTGGCTGCCGCGGCAGCTCGGCGCAGCCTCGCTCGGCAACGCCTATGTCATCCTCAACATTCCGGACTTCACGCTGAAGGTGATGCAGAACGGCGCGCAGGTGTGGACCACGCGCGTCGTGACCGGCAAGCCGGGTCAGCACGCGACGCCGCTTTTGACCGAAACGATGAAGTTCATCACGGTCAATCCGACCTGGAACGTGCCGCCCTCGATCATCTACAACGAATATCTACCGGCGCTGCAGCAGGATCCGACCGTGCTGTCGCGGATGGGCCTGCGGCTGGAACGCAACCGCGACGGCAGCATCCACATCTCGCAGCCGCCGGGCGAAGCCAATGCGCTTGGGCGCATCCGCTTCAACTTCCCGAACAAGTTCCTGGTGTATCAGCACGACACTCCGGACAAGCATCTGTTCGCCAAGGAGGAGCGTGCCTTCAGCCATGGCTGCATGCGGGTGCAGAACCCCGATCAATATGCCGCAACGCTGCTCAGCATCACCCTGCCGGAAAAAGGCTACACCGCGGAAAAGATCCGCAGCATGTACGGCCATAGCGAGATCGACATCAAATTCCCGACCGCGATCCCGGTGAACATCACCTACCAGACCGCCTTCGTGGACGACGCCGGCAAGCTGCAATTGCGCAAGGACATCTACGGGCGCGATGCGGCCATGCTGTCGATCCTGCGCGGCGGCAAAGGCAGGGACCTCGAGAACATGGTGGCGCGATCGCAGCCGAGCTATTCGCGGCCCGCCGGCTCCAGTCTGCCCTCGAACGTGGCGTTCAACACCGACTACGGCCGCTCCGGCCCGTCGTTCTTCGAACGCCTGTTCGGCGCGCCGACCCCGCCGCCGCCCGCGCGCATGCAGCGCCCGCGCCGCGCCGCGCCGCGGTAGGACCGCGCAGAGGGTGGGCAAAGCCACGGGATGCGAATGCGTCCGGTGGCGTGCCCACCATCACGGGCACGGCTCTGAAAAATGGTGGGCACGGCGCGAAGGCGCCTTTGCGCACCTTACAAGTGTTAACCTGCATTAACTATTGTCCATGCGGATTTCGGCCGCGGGCACTTTTTCGCCATACTCCGGGTTAAGGTTACGGCTCAAGGTTCGAGGGTCTGGGGTCTGTAAATATCGATTAACCCTCCTGCCTTAAGACTGCGTTCACTCTCTCCCGGCCCGGGTCAATCGGGAGAGTCCCTCGACTGGTCGTCCTTTGGGTGGGCTTCATAGTGCTTGTTGGTTTCGCGCGCGATGTTGCATCGCTGCCGTTAACACGTGCCGGGGTTCAGGCCGGATTGGCGTCGCTGTTGCTTCTGGCGGGCGCCGGCTCGGTGCATGATGCAACCGCGCTGGGCGAAACCCGCACGCTTTCCTTCCACCACACCCATTCCGGCGAAGATCTGACCGTCACCTTCAAGCGTAACGGCCGCTACGACGACGAAGGCCTCAGCCAGATCAATCACTTCCTCCGCGACTGGCGCAGCCAGGATCAGACCACGATGGATCGGCACCTGTTCGATATCATCTGGGAAGTCTATCGCGACGTCGACGCCAAGCAGCCGATCCAGATCATCTCCGCCTATCGCTCTCCCGCCACTAACGCCATGTTGCGCCGCCGCTCCTCGGGCGTTGCGCGTTTCAGCCAGCACATGCTCGGCCATGCCATGGATTTCTTCATTCCGGGCGTTCCGCTGGAGCAGATCCGCTTCGCCGGGCTCCGCCTGCAGCGCGGCGGCGTCGGCTTCTATCCGACCTCGGGATCGCCCTTCGTCCATCTCGACACCGGCAGCATCCGGCATTGGCCGCGGATGAACCACGACCAGCTGGCCCGCGTGTTCCCGGATGGCCGCACCGTCCACGTTCCCTCTGACGGCAACCCGCTGCGCGGCTATGAACTGGCCAAGGCCGACATCGAACGGCGCGGCAATGGCGACGATGCTTCGTCGATCAGCAAACCAAGCCTGCTTGCCTCGCTGTTCAAGGGCAAATCGAACGACGAGGATGACGAGGGCGCACCCGTCCTCTCCAGCAAGCGCGCCCCGGTCACCGTGGCCGCCGCGCCCGCCAGATCGCCCGACCCTGTCCCGGCGCCGCGTTCGAAACCATCAGTGGCGGCAACCATCCAGCTCGCGTCAGCTGATGCGCAGATCGTCCCCGTCGGGAAGGTCGCCAAGCCGGCGGCTCCGGCAAGCGCCAGGACCGAGCCGAAACCCGAGACGCCGTCCGATATCATCAATGCCCGCGGTTTCTGGGGTGACGCTCCCGCGGTGGCGAAGCAGGCGACCCCGGAGCAGGTCGCGGCGCTGCGCGCCCGCCAGGCGGTTGGCGGCGGCGAACCGCAATCCACCTCGAGCATCTCCGCCTCGTTCCAGGCGCTTGCTTACGCGCCGGCCGCGCTGCCGCAGGGCGAGCGCGCCACTGTGGTGACTGCCAGCGCGCCGATGCCGCGGATGGTCCGGCCGGCATCGCCTGCGCGCAATCCGATGGCCGTCAACAATATCACCACCGTGGTGCCGAAAGGCGCGCAGGGCGTGGTGGCAACCTCGACCCGGTTGTCGTCGGCCACCAAGGGCAGCGATGTCTGGATGCGCGCGATGATTCTCGCGCCGACCACCACCCGGATGTCGGTGGCGGCGATGGGAGAGCCCGACCTGACTCAGATGCGTTCTTATTTCGTCAAGCCGCAGATGACGGTGGCCATGACGTTTGCGGACGATCCGCTGCTCGGCCTTGTCTGCGAGCAGTTCACCGGAGCCGCGGTCGCGACGATTGCGACCCAGTCCTTCGTGCTGCGCACCGCCTCGCTGCGGTAAATTATTTGCCGTCATTGCCGGGCTTGACCCGGCAATCCATCCTCTTCGCAAAAACATTTTTTATCCGCTGGCGCGGACAATGGATGCGCGGGTCAAGCCCGCGCATGACGGCTCAGTTGTCAGTCCTTCACACCATCCCCAGCGCCTGCATGTAGGTTTCCAGAATGGTCTCCTGCTCCTGGCGCTCGTTGGCATCCTGCTTGCGCAGGCGCACGATGGTGCGGAGCGCCTTGACGTCGAAGCCGTTGCCCTTGGCCTCCGCATAGACGTCGCGGATGTCGTCGGAGATCGTCTTCTTTTCTTCTTCCAGCCGCTCGACCCGTTCGACGACGGACTTCAGCTGGTCCTTGGCAAATCGGGTCGCGGGCTCTTCCGTGACGGCAGCGGCGGTGGCCATCGGTTACTCCTGAACTGATGATGAGAAGCGCGGGACGCCTTGGCCGGCGCGCCGCATCTTGAAATCACACTCGGGAGTGGCGCGGCTCGCGTCAAGGCGACATCGCGCTCATCCACAGCGACCCACAGGAGACGTGCGAAGCCCGTAGCCCGTAGGGTGGGCAAAGGCGCCGGACGCGAAAGCGTCCGGTGACGTGCCCACCATTCGGTGCGTGGAACGAGAATGGTGGGCACGCCGCTGCGCGCCTTTGCCCACCCTACCGATTCAGTGCCCGGAACTCTTCTTCATCGCGTCAAGCTGCTCGGGAGTCGCGGCGCCCTGATAGGTCGCCTTCCACGTCTCGTAGGGCATGCCGTAGACCGCCTCGCGGCTCTCGTCCTTGCTCATCGCCTCGCCTCTCGCGTCGGCCTCTTCCTTGAGCCAGTTGGAGAGGCAGTTGCGGCAGAAGCCGGCGAGGTTCATCAGGTCGATGTTCTGCACGTCGTTGCGCGCGCGCAGATGCTCGACCAGCCGGCGGAATACCGCCGCCTCCAGTTCCGTTCTGGTTTTATCGTCGGTGGTCATGGCCATGATCTCGCTGTTCGCGTCGGACATTGGTATAGATCACCGTTACGTGGCACTTGTCACAGATTTTGCCAGTTCGCAGCCCAAACCAATGCCGGGCAGCCCGGATTCGGCTGCATTCGACCTGAAAGAGCACCACAGCCGTTGACAGCGCCCCTACCCCGCGCAAAACCGACAAAGAATTGATATAGCTTCGCTAAATGACCCCGCACCCGCTTCATCCCCGCCATCCGGCCAGGCTTCGCGCGCTGGCGCCCGCATTGGCGTTCGCCGCGGCGTGCCTGTGGAGCAGCGCGGCGGCGGCGGATTTCCGGCTCTGCAACAACACCTCGAGCCGGGTCGGAATCGCGTTGGGCTACAAGGATGCCGACGGCTGGACCACTGAGGGCTGGTGGAACGTCTCCTCGCGGAGCTGCGAGACGCTGCTGCGCGGCACGCTGGTGGCGCGCTACTACTATATCTACGCGTTGGATTACGATCGCGGCGGCGAATGGTCCGGACAGGCCTTCATGTGCTCGCGCGACAAGGAATTCACCATCAAGGGCACCGAGAATTGCCTGGCGCGCGGCTTCGACCGCACCGGTTTCTTCGAGGTCGATACCGGCGAACAGCGCGCCTGGACGGTGCAGCTGACCGAATCCAACGAGCAGCCCGCGCAACGCGTGCCGGGGATTCCCGGAACGGTCGGCCCGGGTGGCCCCGGCGGATTGCCGGGCCTGTCCAATTCGCCGGGTGGCACGCCTCCGGGCGCGTCTGGCCTGCCGCCAGCGCCCGGGTCGAAGAAATGAGACGGCTCCGCCGCATCAAGATTCTTGCAACGCTCGGGCCGGCATCTGCCGACAGCGCGATGATCCGCCGCCTGTTCGAGGCAGGTGCCGACGTGTTCCGCATCAATATGAGCCACACTTCGCACGACAAGATGCGCGAGTTGGTGGCGACCATCCGCAACGTCGAGGGCAGCTACGGCCGTCCGATCGGCATCCTGGTCGACCTGCAGGGGCCGAAGCTGCGGCTCGGCTCGTTCGCTGAAGGCTCGGTGCAGCTCAAGAACGGGGCGAGCTTCGTGCTGGATTCCGACAAGTCCCCCGGCGACATTTCGCGCGTGCAGCTTCCGCACCCCGAGATCCTCGCGGCGCTGAAGCCCGGCCATGCACTGTTGCTCGACGACGGCAAGGTGCGGCTGATCGCGGAGGAGACCTCGCCGGAGCGGGCGGTCACCCGCGTCGTGATCGGCGGCAAGATGTCCGACCGCAAGGGCGTCAGCCTGCCCGACACCGATCTGCCGGTGTCCGCGATGACCGCGAAGGACCGCTCCGACCTGGAGGCCGCGCTGGTGACCGGTGTCGACTGGATCGCGCTGTCGTTTGTACAGCGCGCCGAGGACGTCAATGAGGCCAAGAAACTGATCCGCGGCCGCGCCGCCGTGATGGCGAAAATCGAAAAGCCGCAGGCCATCGACCGCCTTTCCGAGATCATCGAGGCCTCGGATGCGCTGATGGTGGCGCGCGGCGATCTCGGCGTAGAGCTGCCCTTGGAGCGCGTGCCGAGCCTGCAGAAGCAGATGACGCGGCTGGCGCGGCGCGCCGGCAAGCCGGTGGTGATCGCCACCCAAATGCTGGAATCGATGATCCAGTCGCCGGTGCCGACACGCGCCGAGGTCTCCGACGTCGCCACCGCGGTCTACGAGGGCGCCGACGCCATCATGCTGTCGGCTGAATCGGCGGCCGGAAAATTTCCCATCGAGGCGGTCTCCACCATGAACCGCATCGGCGAGGAAGTGGAGCGCGACCCGACGTATCGAAACGTACTGACCGCGCAACGCTTTCCACCCGAGGCGACCGCCGGCGACGCCATTGCCGACGCGGCACGGCAGATCGCAGAGACGCTGGAATTGTCGGCAATCATCTGCTGGACCAGTTCGGGATCGACCGCGGTCCGCGTCGCCCGCGAACGGCCGAAACCGCCGGTGGTCGCGATCACGCCGAACCTGTCGACCGGGCGCAAATTGTCGCTGGTGTGGGGCGTGCATTGCGTGGTCGCGGAAGATGCGCACGACCAGGACGACATGATCGACCGCGCCAACAGCATCGCGTTCCGCGACGGCTTCGCCAAGGCGGGCCAGCGCGTCATCGTGGTGGCCGGCGTGCCGCTCGGCACCCCCGGCGCCACCAACATGCTGCGCATCGCCTATGTCGGCCCCAACCGCGACGCGGCGATCTAAGCGAAGCGTCATTGCGAGCCAGGCTTCGTCGCTTCGCTCCTCGCAATGACGCGGGAGAGTGCAGCTCAGCGCTCCGCGGCCCTGGACGCCGTGCCCAGCCCAGCGATCATGCTTTCGATTTCGCGCGCCACCACCTCCG
>Ga0066662_10000384_pt1 | contig 19588 bp, 19 predicted proteins | sample GraSoiAngelo_111_FD_133939 | JGI IMG/M metagenome (GOLD analysis project Ga0066662, IMG submission 133939) | Grasslands soil microbial communities from the Angelo Coastal Reserve, California, USA - 14_0903_12_40cm | ecosystem: Environmental > Terrestrial > Soil > Grasslands | place: USA...
AGCTCGCTGCCGTCCCAGAAGCGCAGCGCGAAGGGGCGCCACGGGAGCGTCCGCGCGAGCTCCTCGGCGAGCGCGGCTACGCGGCCGCCGCGAGCTTCTGCTGACGGCGGCTTGGGTCCACGCGCACCACGTCCCAGGCCAGGCCCACCATCTCCAGCACCCGGATCATCCCCGCTGAGGGGTCGATCTGCCAGCGCTTGAGGCCGTGTCTGTAACTGGTCGGGAACGCGTGATGATTGTTGTGCCATGCCTCTCCCCACGTCGGGATCGCGAGCCAGGCCAGGTTGCGCGACTGGTCCCCGGTCTCGTAGTCCTGGCGGCCGAAGAAGTGCGTGAGCGAATTGATGCTGAAGGTGGCGTGATGGAGCAGGAAGATCCTGGCGGCGCCACCCCAGAGCAGGGCGGTCAGCCCCCCCTTGACGCTGCCGGTGAGGACCACGCCTAGGCCGAAGGCAAACGCCAATCCGAGGATCACCCAGAGCACGAAGGTCCGGTCGACGAAGCGGATCCAGGGATCGGCGAGCAGGTCCTTGGCGTAGCGGCTCTCGTCGGCCACGTCCATGTCGCTGAAGACCCAGCCGACGTGCGCGTGGAAAAGCCCGTGCAGAGCGCCGCGCCATCCCGATCCGTGACCGACGTGGGGACTGTGCGGGTCCCCCTCCACGTCGGAGTACTGATGGTGCTTGCGGTGGGTGGCGACCCAGTCGATCACCGGCCCCTCGGCGGCGGCCGAACCCAGCGCCGCGAAAGCGGCCCGCAGCAGCCGAGAGCACTTGAAGCTCCGGTGGGTCAGCAGGCGGTGATAGCCGACGGTCACGCCGCTGCCGATAACGACGTAACAGACCACCAGCACGAGGATGTCGCGCCACCCGAGCACGCTCCCCATCCAGCCGTAGACCATGGCGATGACGAGCAGAATCGGCGGTGCCGCAGTGACCAGCGCGCTGGCGAAGCGATCCAACAGCGGCATGGTGACGGGACGGACGTCCGCGGCAGGGGAAGGGGTTGGCTGGACTGACAGGGGTCTCTCGGGTCCTTGTTGACGAGGGCGCCGCGGGGGGCGGCCGAGTGATCGTAGCTTGCCCGTCGCGCGTGCGGCGTGATGGCGCCGCGCATCGGGTATTAAGGGCTTATTCTTCACCGCATCCAGGTAGGACCCCCGTCCAGGCAAGGGAGGTTGTCAAGATGAAGCGCGCGTCCAGGTTTGCGCTGATGTTGTCCGTGTGCGCGTCGATCGCGCTCGTCGGTGCCGGAGGTGCCGCGGCGTGGGCGCCGCAGAGCTCCGCCACGATCCATCCCGGCGTGATGACTTTCACCGGCGGCTCGTCGTTCCTGAACGGCGCCGGCCAGTGCACCGCGAACTTCGTCTTCACCGACGCCTCGGGCAACGTCTACCTCGGGCAGGCCGCGCACTGCTCGTCGACCGGCAGCGACACGAACACTGATGGCTGCTCCACGGGGTCGCTTCCGCTTGGCACCCCGATCTATGCCGGCGACCTCGTCAACGGCGGTCTCCAGGACGGCACCAAGATCGGGACCCTCGCCTACAACTCGTGGATCGCCATGCAGAAGGCGCACGAGACCGACCCGAACACGTGCGCCTACAACGACCTCGCCCTGATCAAGATCGACCCCTCGCAACTCGCCAACGTCAATCCCACCGTTCCCTTCTGGGGCGGTCCCAGCGGTCTGGCTCCGGCAGCGGCCGCAGCCGGTAGCCAGGTGTACAGCTATGGCAACTCGATCCTGCGCGGCGGCGTCTCGGCGCTTAGCCCAAAGGTCGGAGTGAGCCTGGGGGATCTCAACGGGTCCGGCGGCTGGAGCGAAGAGGTCTATACCGCCACGCCCGGAATTCCCGGCGACTCCGGCAGCGCCTTCCTGAATTCGAGCGGCAACGCGCTGGGGGTTCTCTCGACGGTGGAGCTGGCCCCCACCGCCGGCAGTAACGGCGTCGGCACGCTGGCAAACGAGCTAGCCTATGCAAACAAGGTGACTGGGCTAGGACTCCATGTCGCGACCGGCACGACGCCGTTCAACGCGGTGGCCGCCTCAGCTGGAGCGCCTTCCCGGCCTTCCCGGCCTTCCCGGCAGACCAAGGCGCGGGCGCGTGCGCACAAGCGTCGCTGAGCGGCGGCGCGCGCGTCAGGCGCAGGCGCTGCGGGCGGCGGTCGTCGAGCTGCCGATGGTCACGCGCCGCGCCATGCTCGACGCGCTCGAGGATGATGAGCTGATCATCGGCGCGTACACGGATCGCCGGGGCCGCATCTGTCCGATGCTGGCCGCGCATCGCCGCGGCGCGCGCACCGACGTGGGCAGTTTCCCCCGCGCCTGGGATGCCTTCGGGCGCGCCCGACGTCCCCGGCCGGCGAGCCGCCGGGAGCTGGAGATCCTCAAGGCACTGCTGGAGGAGGGGCTAGCATCCGTTGACGATGCTGGTGATGCTGGCATTCACGTGGGTGCTCGGAATGGCGATTCTCCCGTTCGCGATCTGGCATCACGTCCTCACCGACATCATCGCTTCCTTCCACTGGAGCTTCGCCTACCTCGTCGGTGAGCTGAGCCCCTGGTTCCTGCTCGTCGCGGGGGTGGCGTTCATGGTGCCGGTGGCGGTCTCGACCGGACGCGATCCTGAGAGCCGGCTCTACCCGCGCGCCCGCCGCGCGTACTTCGCCTGGGGAACCGTGCTGTACCTGCTCGGCTTCCTGCTCACGGTGCAGCTCGCGCAGCTGTGGCGCTTCGCGCACTGAGGCGTTGGGCGCAGGCGCGGCGCTAGCCGCCAAGACCGCCGATCAGCGCGAAGGGATTCCCGCCGGTTTGGGCGATGACGGCGCCGGCTGACGCCTCGGCGGTCACGCCGGTCTCGGCCGGCACTTGCGTGCGCACCCGGTCGGCGATCTGCTGCGCGCTGTCCTCGTCGAGGGCGCCGATCAGCAGGAAGTTCGAGCGCTGCACGCTCGGGAGGCCTTCGGCTCCGAGTTGGTCGGCCAGCTCGGACGCCTCCGTGCGCGTCCGGCACGTGACCCGCACCTCGTACTCCGGAACGCCCAAGTCTCGCGACTCAGCGCGCTCCCGCGCCATCAGCTCGGCTCGCTCGGCCGCCCGCGCGGCATCGTCCTGCGGCAGCTGCCTGCCAGGCTCCTCCCACTGCTCGGCCGTGGGGTGCCAGCGGCGCAGCTCGGTGCTGATCTGCCATCCGTGCTGCTCGGCCTCGCGCCTGATCAGCGCCTCGGCGGCCTCGAGCTGCTCGCGGGTGCCGCCGTAGCAGAAGAGCTCAGCGCCCTCGGCGGAGACGATCACCCTGTCGTGGAAGCTCGTCTCGAGGTCGTGCTGCAGCTCCGAGGCGTTCAGTCGCCCCAGCGCGCTGCGGAGGATGCCGTGCTCCTGGAACTCGACGCGCAGGCGCCAATCGTCGTTCATCGGCGGGCAAGACTACCCGCCTGTCGGTTGACAGACAGGCTGGCGCTGTTAGGCTCGCAAGCAGGCGAAGGGAGCGGTCGTTCGAAAATGCAATTGAAGGGTGGTCAGCTGGAAACCGGTTCCGTGATCGGCGGCTACCGGATCGATGAACTGATCAGCCGCGGCGGCATGGGTGTGGTGTATCGCGCCACCAATGTCGCGCTGAACCGCATCTACGCGCTCAAGGTGCTCGCGCCCGAGCTAGCGGCTGACGAGCAGTTCCGCGAGCGCTTCAAGCGGGAGATGCGGATCGCGGCGTCGCTGCACCATCCGAGCGTGGTCGGTATCCACTACGCCGGCGATCAGGACGGCCTGCTGTTCTTCGTGATGGATTTCGTCCACGGCCACGACCTGCGCGAGGTCATCTCGCGAGGCGGCGCTCTCGATCCCGCCCGCTCCGTGGCGCTGCTCACCCAGCTCGCGGGCGCGCTCGATGCCGCTCACCTGCGGGGCCTCGTCCACCGAGACGTGAAGCCGGCGAACATCCTGATCACGGTACGGGACGGCGAAGAGCACGCCTACCTCACCGACTTCGGCGTCGCCAAGCGCTTCGATACCGCGTCTGATCTGACGGCAAGGGGCGCCGTCGTCGGCACCGTGGACTACATGTCCCCGGAGCAGATCACCGGCGGCGAGATCGACGCCCGCACCGATATCTATGCGCTGGGCTGCGTCTTCTTCCAGATGCTCACCGGCGAGGTGCCTTACGGGCGCCCCAACTCCGTGGCGAAGCTTTTCGCTCACGTCCACGACCCGCCGCCGTCGCTGGAGGGCTCGCTGGCCGAGCTCTATCCCCACTTCGGTTCGGTGATCGAGCAGGCCATGGCGAAGTCGCCCGACGATCGCTTTCTCAGCGCCGGCGACTTCGCCCGCGCCGCGGAGGCCGCGCTGAAGGGAATGAGCTACACGGGCAAGCAGACCGCGGTCGGGAGGGGCGAAGCGGCGCCGTCCGGCGTGCGCGACCACAGCGCTCCGCCAGAGCCGATCGTCGCCGCCGAGCCGACGGTCGCTCCCGACGTCGCACCTCTTCCGCGCGAGCCGGTCCCGAAGGCCTCGGCGGCGGAGCCTGACTCCGCGGCGGCCGCGCCTCAGCCCGCGGCGGCGCCGCCTCAGCCCGCGGCCGCGGAGCCTCAGCCCGCGGCCGCGGAGCCTCAGCCTGCGCCCGCGGAGCCGACCGCGCCGCCACCGGCGAGTGCGAAGCCCGCGGGAGTCTCCGAGGTGATCGCGCCGAAGTCGAGACCGGCGCGGGAGCCGGTGCCGGAAACAGTCGCGCCGCCGCAGCCGGTCGCGCCGCAGCCGGTCGCGCCGCAGCCGATCGCATCGCAGCCCGCCCCACCCGCACCACAGCCGGTTGCAGCTGCACCGTCGGCAGCCGCCAAGGACGCTCGCGAGCGTCGCTGGCGCCTCCCCGTACTGGCGCTGATCGTCGCCATCGCCATCGGAGCAGTGGTCGCGGTCATCTCCAGCTCCGGCGGCGGGGGCGGTTCGAGCACAAGCGCTTCGGGCGCGCGCTTCCAGGCCACAGCCCAGCCCGTGCCCACGAATCGCGTGACGGGGTCCGGAGCGGCGAGCGTGCAACTGAACGGCAACCAGGCGACCGTCAGCGTCAACACCAACGGCCTGCTCAACGGGTCGCCCCATGCCATGCACATCCACGCCGGTGGCCAGGGCACCTGTCCTCCCGCGTCGGCAGCTCGTCAGCACAACCACCACCTCTCGATCAGTACCACTGACGGCATCAAGTTCTACGGTCCGCCCGTCACGTCGTTGACGAACTCAGGCGACACGAGCTCCGCCAGCCGCGTGGACTTTCCGCGCTATCCGATCACCGGCAACGTCAGGTACAAGCGCACGATCACCTTGCCTTCGGGGATCGCGTCGGCCGTCCGCGCCGGCAATGCCGTGATCGTCGTTCACGGAATCGACTACAACGGCAACGGCATCTACGACAACGCGCTCGACCGCAGCGAGCTGAACAACGCCCTTCCGGGCGAGGCAACCGCGCCCGCCATATGCGGCCCGCTGTTCAGCTCCCCCAGCGCCAGGGCCCAGGCCGGCGCCAGCACGCGATACGTGGCCTCGCTGGCTCCGGCCGACAGCGCCGCGGCCGATGACGCGGTGCGCCGTGCTCTGCTCTGCCACACGCCAGCGCCGTCGCCCGGCAAGATCTCGTAGACCCTCGCCGGGCTGCAATCATGTAGGCAGTGGATTTCGACGATTCCAATCGCGAGAGCTTCGAGGACCTGGTGCGCTCGATCGCCGAGGAGGTGGGGCGCTCGGTGGAGCGAGCAGCGGATCGCGTCGACGTCGAGGAAATCGCTCACAGCATCGGTGTCGATCCCGATCGCGCCCGCGAGTGGGTGGACATGGCCGCGAGCTGGGTACGCGCGCAGGCCGACAGCCTGGGTGACGATCTCGCCTCACAAAAGCCACCGGCACCCGAGGAGAGGGCGAGCGAAGATCCCCTGCGCGGGGCAGCCGCACACCCCCTAGACCTCCCGAGCGACGAGCAGGGCGCGGCGCTTGCCGGCCTGGATTCAGGCCGCTGGATCGTCGAGCCCGGCAGCGAGGCGCTTGCCGCTCGCGGCGAGGGACCCGCGCCGAGCGACGCCCTCGACCTCTACCGGGAGCTGCGTATCCGCGACTGGATCACGCCGGATGGTGAGCTGACGCTCGCGGGTCGCCACGCGCTCAGTCGCTGGCTGGACGTGGCCAGCCTGCGGCGCTAGCGAAAGCCGACTCCGGCGAGGACCGACGCGATCGCGCTCGAGCAGCTCGCGGTAGAGGTCGATCAGCGACGCCGCCGCCTGGTCCCAGGTAGGTAGATGCGCAGCCGCTGCCGCGGCCCGTCGCTCCTGACGCAAACGACGCGCAGGATCACCGAGCAGCGCCACGGCGCGGTCGGCAAAGCTGCCCGCGTCATCGGCGATGAGCAGTGCCTCACGCGCAGCCGACGGCAGCCCCTGCGCGCCGACCGAGGTGGAGATGACCGCCTTCCCACGCCGCAGCGCCTCGATGACCTTGACCTTGATGCCTCCGCCGATCCGCAGCGGGCAGGCGATCGCATCTGCGGCATCGAGAAACGGCAGCACATCCTCAACCGTCCCTGTCACCCTGATGCGCTCAGCGGCCAGCGCCCGCACCGCCGGAGGCGGCGCGTTGCCGACGAGCCAGACGTTGACCTCGGGGATGCGCGCACGCATGAGCGGCAGCACCTCATGGCACAGGAACAGCGCCGCGTCGACGTTCGGCGAGTAGGCGAAGTTCGCGACAAGCGCCAGCACCGGCTCGCCGGGATGACCCACCTCTGCCTTCTCGCGCAGGACGCGCAGCATCGGCACGTGGTCGGCTCCATCAGGCACGACCGAGACCTCCTGGCTGCCGGTCATCTCGGTGACCAGCTGTCGATCATCTGCGGTCACGGTGGCGACCCGCGTCGCTTGCTCGCAACTGCGCAGCTCGGCAATTTCCGTTTCGATCATGCCCACCAGGACGTCGTCGTCGGGACTGGTCGCGGAGCGCTGCCGCGCCAGGTCGTACTCAATGTTCTGCTCCACCAGCAGCACCGGCACCTCGACCTCCGGGGGCACGTGCTGCATCAGATAGAAGCCCTCGACGTGGATCAGATCGAGATCGCCTCGCTGGAGCAGTTCCGCCACGCGCCGGGTCGCGGCGGGGCAGCGGTGCCGAAAGACCTGCGGAGCGCCCGCTTGCGCGGCGTATCCGTACGAGGCCTGCGGCGATGCCGCGAACACCTCGGCTGCGACGCAAAGGCGGCTTAGCTGCGCAGCGTTCTCGTAATCGTCGGCCGGAGTTTTCGAAACCACGAGTACGTGGACATCGAACCGCTCGCCCACACGCCGCAGCAACTCCAGCTCACGCCTCCTGCCGCGGCTGATCGGCGGCCAGCGGAGGTGACAGCAGACGAACAGGATGCGTGGTCTGGCGAGCACGACGACCGCTCACTACCCGCGCGTCAGCGCGCGGGCCCTGAAGCGCACGCGCATGGGTTGGGAAGCAACAGCCGCCGGCCGCGCCTTCAGGCGCCGGAGACGAACGGAAGGCGCTGTGTCATGCCGACCAGCTCGAACACTCGCCGTACCTGTCGTGACCCTCGCGTGAGCCGCAGGCGGGACCCGTGCCGCTCGGGCCGGGAATGCTCGATCAGCACATGAAGTCCACTGGAGTCGAGGAACGTGACGCGTTCGAGGTCGACGACGACCGTCCTCGTCTCGACCAGCTCCGCCGCGCGCAATCGCGCGTCGAGCACCGGCGCCGTCGTCAGGTCCAGCTCACCTTCCACGACCACGATCAACGCGTCGTCGTAGTCAACCGCGTAAATCTGGCAGTCAGTCATCGTCATGCCCGTCCCTCGCGGCGAGTCTAAACGCGCGAGGGAAGCGCGTAGCGGGCGGTAGTTGGCAACCAACGCTGATCGTTTTTCTGGCGCTGAGGAGTGGTAAATCTTGATTTGCGTCAGCTCTCTCTCCTCCCGACGCGACGAGGGCGGGCGGCCGCGACTGCGGGCAAGGCTGACCGCGTGCAGTCCGGCCGCCCGTTACTTGTGTCCTAACGCGTCGGACAAAGCCAAGGACCTCATCGACGACTCGCGCCCCCCCAGCGAGATTTCTGCCAAGCTGCTCTTGGAGATGAGCGCAGGCGCAACCGTCCGGCTGCTTGAAGCCGATCCGGATATCGGGCGGTTCCTCAGCGCCGAGGAGCACGAGCAGGCTCGCCAGCTGTCGGTACCAGTGCAGGTCATTCCACGTGGTGCGCTCAACAGTGACCGCCTGCTCAGTGAAGCCGACGCTTTCGCCGCAATCGTGCTCGACGGCGTCGTGCTCGTCCAGACGCAGCTCGGCGAGCACGCCGTTGCGCGGCTGCTCGGCCCCGGCGACTTCCTCTCGCGCTCGGGGACGGCGACCTCGCCGATGATCGCCTATTCAGGGTGCCGCGTCACGACGCAAACACGGGTGGCGCTCCTCGGCAATGCCGTCCTGCTCGCCGCTCGGCACTGGCCACGGATCGTCGCGGGCCTCCACGTCCGCATGGCCGATGAGTGCGAACGGGTGGCAACACAGCTCGCGATCTGCCAGCTGCCGCGTGTCGAGGAGCGGCTGCTGGCGATCCTGTGGCTGCTGGCGGAATCTTGGGGACGCGTCACGGCAGCGGGCACGTCGCTGCCGTTGGCGTTGACGCACGACGTCCTCGGCGCACTCGTGGGGGCGCGACGGCCAACCGTCACGCTCGCGCTCGGACAGCTCGCGAATCGAGGAGCGATCGTGCAGCAGCAGGAGGGCTGGCTGCTGCTCGAATCTCCGCCCCGTCCCGCGGAACACGCTGCCGAGGTGCTCGACGCATCTTTGATCGAGCGCCCGGGATCGCGGTGGGCAGACGACCGAGTGGAGGCCAGAGACCCGCGTGTGGACTGGCTCGAGCTAACCGAGACGGTGGCGCGGCTTCGCGAGCAGCACGCACAGCAGGTTGCGCTTCTCCGCGAGCAGCGCCGCAGGCTGGAACGCTCGCGCCGCGTGCATGAGCGATCGGTGAAGCGAATTACCGACGGGCCGCGCCGTCAGCCACGGTCTCCATCATGACGATGGCGCCCGATGCGCCGTTGTCGCTGCGCCCCTGAAGGGGGAGCACCGTTATCTTGCAGTCGAACTCGCGCCCGCGCCGGTTTGTCGCTTGCACGACGAGCTCCTCGCCATCGGCGCCGTTGAGGGTCGCGCGCAGTGCCGGAGTGAGCAGCTCGACCGGTAGACCGATGTCGAGCGCGAGCATGTTCTGGTCTTCCACCTCGTCAGGCGAGAGGCCCCACAGTTCGCGCGCCTGCCCGTTCCAGATCTGAACCCGCAGGTCCTTGTCTAGCACCGCCACCGCCAACCCCATCGTCGTCAGGATCGTCTCCAGGAACGAGTTCATGTCGTTGATCTCGGCGGACCGGTGCCGCAGCTCGTCGTTCATCGTCTCGAGCTCCTCGTTGGAGGACTGAAGCTCCTCGTTCATCGTCTCGAGTTCTTCGTTGGTCGATTGCAGCTCCTCGTTGGTGGTCTCGAGCTCTTCGTTGGTCGATTGCAGCTCCTCGTTGGTGGTCTCGAGCTCCTCGACCGTCGCCTGCAGTTCCTCGTAGGCGTGTTCGAGCTCGCGCTTTGAAGCCTCGAGCTCGGCCCTGAGGCGGTGCGCCTCAGTCACATCCGTATAGGTGAGCATCGTGCCGGCGTGCACGTCCTCACTTAGCAGTGGCACGAGCCGAATATCGAGCACGCGGCTCTCATCGCCGACGAGCCATGGCACTGACTTGATCTCGAGCGCCCGCGGCTCGGTCATGAGCAGCTCGAGGTGCCCGCGAAGCTCCACCGGCCGGTAGAACAGCTCGAGGTCGTTGATCGGCCTGCCGATGTCCATCGGGGTCAAGCCGAAGATCCTGCGCGCCTGCTCGTTGGCCATCACCCGCACCCGTTCGGCGTCTAGCACCACCTTGGGGCTGTCGCCCAAATCAAACGCCGCATCACGAAGGCTCTCGGCCACCGTCAACGAAGCGCCGTCCTGCGGATCGCTGGCAAGCGCCCGGATCGCCTTGCGCATGGTCGCCCTTGGCACCTTGCGGAACACCCGCCGCTTGAGGTCGACCGGCGTGAACAGCTCTGAGCGGGTGATCAGCATCTCGGACTTCCCGAGCATCAACACACCGTCATCGTCGAGCGCGAAGTGGAAGCGCCGCAGGATCTGCGACTGCGTTTCGGCCATGAAGTACATCAACGTGTTGCGGCAGACGAGCAGGTCCAGGTGCGAGATCGGCGCATCCTGGACGAGATCGTTGCGCCCGAAGATCACGCAGCGGCGAAGGTCCTTGCGGAACACATAGCGCTGATCGATGCGCTCGAAGAACCGCTCCAGCGCCTCTTGTGGAACCGGCTCGACCTGGCGCGGGAGGTACGCCGCATGGCGGCCCTCGTCCAGCGCCTCCTCGTCTGCGTCCGTTGCGTAGATCTTCACGCGCTCGCGAAACACCTCGTCGCCGAGGACCCGGGCGAGCACCATGGCGACGGTGTACGCCTCTTCGCCGGAAGCGCAGCCCGGGACCCACACACGTAGTGGCGCGTCCGGCGGACGCGCAGCCACCAAGCCGGGCAGCACCTCCTCCGCCAGGTACTCCCAGGCCGGCTCGTCACGGAAGAAGCTCGTGACGTTGATCAGGATGGTGTTGAAGAGGTTCGCGAACTCATCCGCGTGCAGTTCCAGGTAGTCGATGTAAGCCTCGTAGCTCTCGACGCCGACCTCCCCCATCCGCTTCGCAACGCGGCGCTCGATGCTCGAGCGCTTGTAGCCGGTGAAATCAAAACCGCGCCTCTCCTTTACGAACTCCAGCAGCTCGTTGAGGGTTGTCTGCGTGCGCGGGCTCATCCGGCCGCCTGCTCCTCGTCTTCGACACCGACGCTGCCGCCGTCGGCAAGCTTCGTCAGGGTCGTGGATGCCGCACGGCTCAAGGCATCGCGGACCACCTGTGCATGTTTTGAGGTCGCCTCGGCGCGGGCGCGAAACGCACGCGCGGATCTTTCCTGGCCGCGCGCCTGCGACTTGTCGGCCATGCGCTGCAACAGCACGCGTCGATCCTCGAGCGTGCGAATCGCCGTCCACAGCGCCGCCTCAACATCCTCGCCTTGCGCGTCAGCCAGGCTGGCTGGAGAGTAGCGGTGGCCTATACGGCACCGCCATTGCGTCACTCCCGCATCTATGTGCTCCGTGAGAACACCGCCGCACGCCGGACACACGGCGCTGACCCGGTCATCCTCATCCGGGTCATCTTGCGGCTGGCTTGCCCCGGCGCCGGCCGGCAGCTCGTCGCCCCTGACCATCGCTGTGATCGTAGCGGCGATCAACTCAGCGGGCACCACGGCGTCGACGTCGACGTTTGCCAGCGCGCTCGCCGGCATGCCGCCGTACAGGGCATCGTCTGGATCCTGCACAATCGTCGCGCCACCGCTGGCCTTGATCCTCGCCAAACCGGCGGTGCCGTCATCGCGGGTGCCGGTGAGGACGACGCCGACCAGGCGGCTGTCCCACTCCGACGCCGCAGTGCGAAACAGGACGTCAACCGCGGGCCGATGACCGTTCTCGGTCGGTCCGACGGTGAGTCGCGCGCGACCGTCCTCGACCACCAGATGCCTGTCCGGTGGCGCAACGAGAATCTCGCCGGCCCTCAGCGGATCACCGTCATCCGCGGCGTGGCATGCCAGGCGCCCCGCGCGCGAGAGGATGTGCCCCAGCGCGCTGGGGCTGCTCGGAGCGATGTGAACTACCACGCACACCGCTGCCGGAAGATCTGGCGAGAGGCCGGGAACGATCCTGGTGAGTGTCTCTACACCGCCCGCCGACGCGCCGATCACGACCAGCGCGTGGGGAGCCCGCAGCTGGTCGCTCGGCCCCTCAGATTGATCCGCCATCGCGGTTCCCCTCCACTATCACAAGCCTACGCTCTCCCTGCCGCGGGCACCAACGACTTTAGCCCGCTGCCGCCGCTAGGCACCGGCATCCCTCCGGGCAATGCGTCCCAACGGCAGCAGCGAAGCCAGGATCGCCGCGCCGGCAACGAGCCACAGCGCGGCGTACCCATGAGTGCTCGATAGCAGTCCCGAGCTCAGTTGAACCGCCGCACCCGTAAGCAGGGGTCCAAGTGTGATGCCGACGCCACGACTGAAACTGTAGAGGCCGGTGAGCGTTCCATGGCCCTCCCCGGGCATCATCGGGATCAGCAGCGCGTACGGCAGCGCCATCGTCACTCCGCCTCCGATCGCAATCAACGGCGTGACCGCCGCGATCGCGGCCGGGTTCGTGGTCACCACCGGCACGATCATGCCGAGCCCCCACATCCAGAGCGCGACTTGCATCACGCGGTGCGCGCCGAAGCGATCCCCGAGCTTTCCGCTCGTCGCGGCCGCCGCGAGGATCAGCACCGCCACCGCGCCGATGATCCCTGAAGCCAGCGACACGGAATGGTGGAGCCCGATCGTCAGCCACAGCACCACGAACGTCTTGATCGCGGCCAGGGCCAGCTCCCAGCAGGCATTCGCGACGAGGAAGGCGCGCACGCTTGGCCGCTGTGCGAGCAAGCGCCGGATCTCCGCCGCGGCTTCGCGGACGCGCAACGGCGCGTGCGTGTCCTGCTTCGGGATCCCCCGCCGGCGCAGCAGCAAGGCCACGAACGCCGTGATGCAGCCGACCATGATGAGGGCTGCGACCGCGAACGGCGCCACCTGTGCCGCGGCCAGCAGGACGCCTCCGCCCGCGAGCGCCAGCCCGGTACCGACGCCGCGGCCGACCGCCTGCGCGCTCTGCGCCCACCCCTCAATCGTGTCGTCAAGCAGGTCCGGGTACAGAGCGCGATACGGCTCGTATGCGATGAAATAGGCGATGAAGAACACGAGAACCGCGACGACCACGATCGTCAGCGAGGTGGCGAGGCCGATCCCCACCAGCGCCAGCGCCGCCACCGGCGCGCCGGCGAGGAGGAACGGCAACCTTCCGCCCAGCCGTGTCCGCAGCTGATCCGACCAGGTTCCGGCGATGATCGGCAGGAACATGGCTGCGATGCCTTCGGCGCCCACGATCAGCCCGATCACAACCGTGGAGGAGACGAAGTGGCGGGCGACAACCGGCACGTAGGTGGACACCACCGTGATCGCGAGCGCGAGCCCCAACGTGGGCAGCGCGAGCACCGCCAGTGATCGCTTCTCGAAAGCCGTCAGCGCTCGCGAGCCCTCCTGCTGCCCGGTCTGCGAACCCCGTGGCTGCCGGTGCTGCGAGCCGCGTGCGTGCTCGCGCTGCGAACCGCCTTGGGGCTCGCGCTGCGAACCGGCGTGCTCTCGCGGCTGGTCCTTGGTGGGGTGTGGCCGACGTTGCTCGCCGCGCGGGACGGTGGGCAAAGTTGGGTTCTCAGGCACGGACCTTCGCTACCCGCCTCGGCGGCGCGGACCACCTGTGGGCCGCCTCGCATGTAGCCGCGGCGACGCAGCGGTGACGCTGCCGATCGCCGTCAGCCCCCATGCGGCAAAGGCAACCCACGCCCAGACCTGGCCGAAATGCAACATTGGCGTCACCCCGGCCGTCGTCCCGAGCGAAACGCTCATCGCGGCATACATCCCCAGCGGGAAGATCGTGGCCCAGCGCCGGACGTCGTAGCGCCAGCGCGGCCATTGCAGCTCGGCGGCGAGAAGCACCGACAGCCAGACCATCGTCAGCGCCCACAGCACCAGGCCGATGGTGCGAAGCGGCGACTGAAGCCCGTGCAGCGAGGGCATGCGGCCAGCGGCATTGGCCAGCTCCGAACAGGCGAGTGTGGTGATGGCGAGTGCGCCGCCGGTTACCCAATGGTCCCCCCTGCCGCGACGCAGCTCTTCGAAGTCGAACCGCCAAAGCACGTATAGGTAGGCGGCACCGCCGGCCAGGAGCGGCACCAGCGCCGCGATCTCAAGCCACGCCAGGTGATACCGAGCGGCTAGCAGCGCGCCCAGCACCGTCAATGATTGAGGCGCAACCGTGAGCAAGAAGGACGATCCCCGTGCCGGTAGTGAGCGGCTGGCGAGCACTGTGGGTAGAAGGCCTGCGCACAAGCACGCGGCGAGGACGAGGAGCACCCAGGCCTGCCACGTCCAGCCCAGCGAAGATACGCGGACGCCGAGTACGGCAGTTGCGGCGACCGCCGTCAGCGCCGCCGGCTGCGAAGCGTCCTCACGCCAGCGCGACCGCGCGAGGCCTGCACGCCCGACGAACACGATCCCGAGCACGATCCACGTGAACGCCGCGATTACGAGCAGGACCCGTGACAGGGTCTCGGCGCTGACGTCGAGGGTCGCGATGGAGAGGATGCCGGTGGCCATCACGGCGCCACCCGCATCCGGTCCCACGCCCTTCAGGCGGCGCAGGTCTAATCCCCGACAACGCGTGGCTTCTGAACCGTCTTCTCGGGCGCGCCTTCGGGAAACACTCTGTCGTCGAATTACCCTGGTGGGGTGCGCCACACGCAGGCACCACCCACCCGCTGGTAGCGGGCAGACCGTGCGCGCGGGATAATCGTCTGGCAATGACGACCCGCAACGGCACGGCGCAGTGGCAAGGCGATCTCGAGAGCGGCGCCGGCACGGTGTCGGTCGCCAGTGGCCTGTTCGACGGGCAGTACTCGTTCGCGACCCGTTTCGAGAATCAGCCCGGCACCAATCCCGAGGAGCTGATCGGCGCCGCCCACGCCGCCTGCTTTTCGATGGCCCTCGCCAACATGCTCGCCCAGGACGGACACGTGGCCACGTCGATCAGCACGACGGCAAACGTGCAGCTGCGAAATGTCGATGGCGCGCCGACGATCACACGTATCGAGCTGGTCACCGAGGGCGACGTTCCCGGTATCGGCGAGGAGCAGTTCCGCCAGTACGCGCAGCGCGCCAAGGAGGGCTGTCCTGTGTCCCGGGCTCTTGCCGGGGTCCGGGAGATGGAGCTGGACGCCACGCTCAAACGCTGAGCGGCAGCGGCTGCGGGAAGCTACGGCCGGACCGCGATCGCGATCGCGTAAACCCCGCCCCAGAGCAACGCGCCGATGACGCCGAGTACGAAGCCGGCGGGGATTCGGTTGTCGGGATCGTCCCGCCGCGCCTGCCAGCCGAGCACGATCGCGCCCAGGCAGATCAGGATCCCCACGCCGAACATGCCCAGCGCCACACCCAAAATGCCCATGATCAGCGACCCGCGGGCCTCGTGGCGCCGTTGAGCGGCAAGACGCACCTGCTCCGGGGTCAGCGCACTCGCCTGCGCACCCGGCGTCAGCGTGCGCCGCAGCTGCGCGATGCGCTGGAGATGGCGCTGCGTCGGCCCGGCCGACGAATCGATCCGCGAGATCCGCCACTTCGAGAAGGCCAGGTCGGTGACGCGCTGGTGCATGCGACGTCGTCTGAGGAGCTCGCGCAGCTCAGCGCGCTGCAAGAGGCCGGCGTACGCGCGCAGCCTGGTCCCGTAGCCGACGATGACGTCGCGCTCCTCCGGCTTGATCACTCCCAGCCCGACCTCCTCGCCGAGCTCCTGCACCAGCACCCGCCGCTGGTAGCGGATCCAGTAGACGAGCACGACGAAGAAAACCACCACACAGCCGTAGTCGAACACGTGCAGCATGGTGGTGGCCTGGTGGCCCTGGCTGTTGATCCTGCTCAGCAGATCTGGCGGCAGCGGCTGGTCGCGGACTGCTGCCGCCGTGGCGTGCAGCCCGAACTGCGTCACCAGGACGAACGACACCAGGCCGTTGTGGATGGCGTGCAGCAACATCGCGATGCCCAGGCCCAGGAGCGGGAATCCGAGCTTCCCGCGCCAGCTCCGGCTCCACGTGGCCAGCCCCAGACCCGCGCCGAAGCTGGCGGTGTAGACGGCGTGGCCCAGAAGGCCAAGCCCGAGGAAACCGAGCCTGAGGTTGAGCACCCCGAGGCCGTACTGCGCGCCGTAGAGCAGGTCCTCGACGAAGCCGAAGCCGATGCCGATCGCCGCGCCGTAGACCATGCCATCGAGCGGCCCGTCGAACTCGCTGTACCCGCGCCTGCGCGCGGCGATCGTCGAGATCGCGAACGCCACGAGCAGCGCGATGCCCTTCGCGGGCTCCTCGTCCGTGGGGGCCACGATCGCCGCCCCCCACACCTCGCGGATGTCAGGTGACAGCGCCGCGAGCCGCGCGTCGTTCAGCGGTCCGGCGATCAGGATCGCGAATATCCCGCCCCATACCGCGAACAGCGCCACCAGCCATAGCGGCTCGCGCTCCCACACGTCGAGCAGCCTGATCAACAGCAGCAGCACGACCGCCTGGAGCAGAGCCGACAGCACGGCGTCCCCCGTGATGACTTGGCTGGCCATCGGCAGCGAAGCCTAATTGGCGGGCGCGGCGGCGCCCTCGTGAGAGAGAGGCTCCGCCTGGGCGGCGGAGCCTCTCTCTCACGCTCATCCCACGACGCGGGCCCGCACGGCGGCTTCGACGCGTTCGACAGCAGCCGCGATCCCGTCCTGCTCCCGCAGCCGCATCCCGATCGCCGCGGCCGCCTGTGCTGGAGCCTCGTCCTCGAGCAGCGTCATGACCGCCCGCCCGAGCTCGTCCGCGCTGGGGTGCTGCGAGATCACTATGCCGGCTCCGCGCCCGGTCAGGACTTCGCCGATCAGCGGCTGGTCGAGCATCGGGTGTTGCGGAACCACCAGCACGGGCAGATCGTGCGCAAGCGCGTACATCGTGGTCGCGTGGCCGCCATGTCCGATGACGAGTGAGACGTCGGCCATGACCTCGCCGTGATCGACGAACGACACGGCCTCGACGTTGGACGGGACCCTGAGGATCTCCGCGGCGATGTTCCTGTCGATGGTCGCGACGACCTCGACCGGGAGCTTCCCGAGCGTGTCGAGGATCTCCTGCATCGACTCCTGCTGGCCGGGGAACCAGACCGTGCTGAGGCTCAGGAGGACGCGATTGCGATTGCTTCGCGATGCCGGCGCGGCGGGCGGCTGAGCCACCCCGGTCCAGCGCACGTTCGGCGGAGCGTCTGCCTGGACGGGATCCAGTTCCCGGTCGGTCGCCACCAGTACGTCCGTCGCCGCCTCCCACAGCCTCCTCGGCTCACGCCCGTACGGCGCGCCCATCTCGGTGACGGGGCTCAGCGGGAAGCGCTCACCGAAGAATGCCCAGAAACTATGGACGACAATGACCGTTGAGAGTCCCCGCGCCTGCGCCGCCTGGATCGGCCCCAGCATCAGGCAATCGAGCACGGCGACGTCGGCATCCCACTCGTCCAGAAGCTCCTCGAGGTCCCGACCGGCCCCGGCGTCGCTGAAGGTCCTGAAGACATCCAGCTCGTCTCGGGGATCCACCCGCGACCATGCGACGGCATGCCGGTAGCCGGTGAAGTCGAGGCCGGCGGCGGCAAACTTCGCCCGCTGAGTCTGGTGTCCCAATACGCGAACCGCATGTCCGCGGCCCTGCAGCTCGAGTGCGATGTGCATGAGCGGCGGCACGTTTCCGCCGCCGTCCCACGTAACGACCAGGATGCGTGACATGTCAGTCCCCTTCCTCCGCCAGACGACGGATCATGATTCGAATTCGTTGTTCTGTCCGCGTTCGGCTGAGACCGAAGTCATGCCGAAGTAGCTTCCACGTGTATACGTCCGTGGCGACGATCAGAAGGTCCACGAGAGCTGCTCGGTCCTGGGCCTTTGCCAGCTGCGGCGCGAATGTCGTCTTCACCCAGTCCCGGTGCATGCGCCGGCCGAGGTCAACCTGTGCGCCGATCCTGGGATCGCTCCGCTCCTCTTCGAGCAGGCGCAGGACATGGCTCCCTCGCTTCTCGTAGTGGTCGACGATCACCCGCACAGCGCTGTTGACATCGCCGATCGGCGCTTCTCGCTCCTCGAGAACGTCTTCCCGCAGGCGCTCGAAGACGGCGTCGAAGAGCGCCTCGCGACTGCCGAAGTGCCGCAGCACCGTCCGGATCGTCACCCCCGAGCGCGCGGCAACATCGGCGAGACTGACCGTGACGCTGGCTCGGTCCTCGGTCTCGGCCACGGCAGCATTGAGGATCTCCTCCCGGGTCCGCTCCACAGCGTCGGCGCGGGCTCGCATGGTGTAGGCACGTCTCGTATCCACGTCACTGGTAGTTGACACCAAATTAGATTTGATGTCAAGTGCTTGTGACAGGAAAGTTGTCGGGATTCGGACCCGGACGGCTGCGGGCGCGAGATGCCGCACGCACCGGCGCGCCCGTGCGCCGCCCCCGCCCGCGATAGAGCTGCGCCAGCTGCAGGTCGCCCGCGAGCTCGATCGCCTTCTCGAGCATCTCCATGGACTGCATCTCCAAGGTGTGGGCGTCGTTCAGGTACTTGATCAGCTGCTGCTCGAGATCGCTGCTCATCGCCTCTCCTTCTTCACGAGCGCCTGGCCCCCCGGGCGGGAGTAGCCAGAACGTTGTTCGTGCGCGAACATCAAACTTGCGCCCCCTGCGCGCAGCCATCAAAATTTCGGCTGCGTGATTCGGTGCGCACAGGGCGAGCGTTGGTTCCCAACGCACCCCGAACGAGGTTAGTCTTCAAGATGACAGGCGCCTTCAACCCGGGCGTGAGCAGGAAGATGATGCCGGGAATGGAGCAGATCTCGACTGACCTCAGCGCTGTTCCGCACGCCAGCGGAATACAGCGCGCGACTGCCGCCAACCGGCAAATCCCGGCCTATGCCCCGCGCGCGATCGTCGACCTCGCGCCAAACCTCTTCGAACGAGACACGCGCGGGTCGGTGAATGAGCCTGCGCGGCCTTTGCTGGCGTCAGTCCTTCACCTGGAGCCGGGCTTCATCGACCTTTCGACGATCGCCGACGCCGATGATGACTGGATCGGACTGCTGATCCTCGACGGCTTGCTGCTCGTGGAGCTGCACGCGGGACGAGCCCAAACCGGCTGGCTGGCCGCGTCCGACGACATTCTGTGCCCGTGGGACATGGACGAGATCGCCTTGAACCACGACGTCGCATGGCGCGCGCTGACGCCGTTACGGGTTGCTCTGCTGGACCAGAGCTTCAGCATCCGGGCCGGCGGGATTCCCGCCCTGGCGCGGACGCTGGTGCGAAAAACTGCGCGTACCACCAACTGGCTGCTGGCGAAATCCGTGGTGCTGGCCTCGCCGCTCGTCGAGGAGCGAGTGCTGCTCGCCTTTGCGCTCTTCGGCGAGCGCTGGGGAACCGTCAACCGGGAAGGGGTCGTGGTCAAGCTCCCGCTGACCCACGCGCTGCTGGCAACCCTGTGTGGTGTTCGTCGGCCCTCGGTGACGGTCGCCCTGCACTCGCTCGAGGCGGCCGGCTTCCTCACCCGGACGAGCGACGGCCACTGGCTGCTGCGCCGGATCGACGGTCAGGAGCTGACCAAACCTCCCTCCTGCTGGCCGCAGTATTGCGATGCCCTTGGCCTGAACGCCACGGGCAACGGATCACCGGACGTCCGCGTCTCGTTCAAGTAAGCCACGGCACTAGCCGGTCACCGAGCCGGGTGGCCAGCGCGAGCGGGAACATCCCGATCCAAGCCAGGACCGAACGCACCCGGCCACGACTACGTGCCACCCGCGGCGCCAGCGCCG
>Ga0066662_10000388_pt1 | contig 19453 bp, 18 predicted proteins | sample GraSoiAngelo_111_FD_133939 | JGI IMG/M metagenome (GOLD analysis project Ga0066662, IMG submission 133939) | Grasslands soil microbial communities from the Angelo Coastal Reserve, California, USA - 14_0903_12_40cm | ecosystem: Environmental > Terrestrial > Soil > Grasslands | place: USA...
GAAGCGCGGGTGAAGCGCGCCGTCCCGTCCTTTCACCGATTCTTCACACAACGGAGCGCCGCGCGCCGAAGGCGAACGACCGGCGCGTGCGCATCCTCGTGGTCGAAGACCAGCGCGAGATCGCCGATGCCATCCGGGCGATGCTCGAGCGCCGGAAGTACGCGGTCGACGTCGCCAGCGACGGCGAGCGCGGCTACGACATGCTGCTGCGCGGGACGTACGACGCGGCGGTGGTCGACGTCGTGCTGCCCGGGCGGGACGGCTTCGCCATCTGCCGCGAGGCGCGCGCCGAGGGCGTGGCGACCCCGGTGCTGTTCCTGACCGCGCGCGACGCCGTCGAGGACCGCGTCCGCGGGCTCGACGCGGGCGCCGACGACTACCTGGTCAAGCCGTTCGTCGAGGACGAGCTGGCGGCGCGGCTGCGCGCGCTGCTGCGCCGCTCGGCGCTGCCCATCCACACCACGCTCGAGGTCGGCGATCTGGTCGTCGACCGCGGCGCGCGGGCCGTGCGCGTCGCGGGCAAAGAGGTCCCGCTCGGCGCGACCGAGTTCCGGCTGCTGGAGTATCTCGCCGCGAACGCCGGGATCGCGGTCACGCGCGCGCAGATCCTGGAGCGGGTCTGGGGCGACGACTTCGACGGCTCGAGCAACGTCGTCGACGTCTACGTCAGCGCGGTGCGCAAGAAGTTGGCCGCGGTCGGCGCGCGCGACCGCATCGCGACCGTGTGGGGAGTCGGGTACTCATTGCACGCGTAGTCGCGCGCCTGTGCGCGTCGTACCTCGCGATCCTGGCCGTCCTGCTGGCGGTCCTCGACGGCGTCGCGTTCTGGTGGCTGTCCGGGCGCGAGCACGATCTGCTGCAGCCGATCCTGTTCACCGACGTCGGGCGGTCGGTGTACGCGGACGTCATGCGCCGCACCGCGCTCGGGCTCGCGCTGCTCGACGTGCCGCTGCTGCTGCTGGCCGGGGTCGCCTCGTTCGTGATGGCGGTGGTCTCGGTGCGGCCGCTGGTCGAGGCCCGCGAGCGCGAGGCGCGTTTCGCCGCCGAGGCCGCGCACGAGCTGCGCACGCCGCTGGCGCGCATCGCGAGCGTCGCGCAGACGGCGCGCGACCAGCGCGACGAGGCGGCGCGGGACGAAGCGTTCGCGCGCATCGCGGCACTGGCCGTCGACGCGTCGGGGACGATCAGCGACCTGCTCGCGCTGGTGCGCGAGGAGCGCGTCGCGCCGAAGCTCTCGGAGCCGGTCGACCTCGGCGCGCTGGCGCGCTCGGCGGCCGACGGCACCCGTCACGACGGAATCGCGCACGACGTCTACGCCGGCGAGGGCTGCTGGGTCGAGGGCGACGAGCGGCGGCTGCGGCGGCTGGCGGAGAACCTGCTCGACAACGCGGACCGCCATGCGCGCGCGCGCGTGACGGTGCGGGTCGCGCGCGAGGGCGGGCGCGTGGCGCTGAGCGTCGAGGACGACGGGCCGGGCGTGCCGGCCGCGATGCGCGAGCGCATCTTCGAGCGCTTCGTGCGCGCCGACGACGACGAGCGCGGCAGCGGGCTCGGGTTGGCGATCTGCCGGGAGATCGCGCGCGCGCACGGCGGCGACGTCGTGCTCGAGGACCGCAGCCGGTTCGTCGCGCGGCTGCCCGTCTTCGAGGCGACCTGAGAACATTCTGAAAGCCGCGCGGGCGCGGCTTCATCGGCGCTTCACGAGCGCCGCCGAGGATCGGCTCGTGCGAATCGCTTCGCTCCTCCTGTTCTCCGCGCTCGCCGGGTGCACTCCCGGTGCGCCTCCCGCCGGCGCGGGGAGCGCCGCCGCGGCGACCACGACGATCGACGTCTCACTCACGTCGTCACCGGTCACCGCGACGGCGTACGGGAGCGCGGGCGGCTACACGCCCGCCGTCACCACCGTCGCGCTCGGCTCGACGGTGCGCTTCCTCAACACCGACTCGTTCGCGCACACCGCGAGCTCGTTCGGCGGCACGTCGTTCCCGCCGGCCTCGCCGCTGGGCGGCTCCGCGCTGAACCAGTCCGGCGGCACGCTCTCCGGCGGCTTCACCAGCGGCACGCTGGCCGCCGGCACCGCGTCGCAGTCGCTGCTCGCCGACAAGACGGGGACGTACCTGTACGGCTGCTTCTTCCACTACAGCGCGCCGATGCGGGGAGCGATCGTTGTCCAGTGAGGTCGCGCGCCGCGCCGCGCCCGCGCTGCTCGCGCTGATCGCGTGCGCGCTGGCCCCGCGGCCCGCGCAAGCGATCCCGATCTTCGCGCAGCGCTACGATCTGCAGTGCGGCGCGTGCCATTCGGTGCTGCCCGAGCTGAACCAGTTCGGCAACGAGTTCCGCAACCGCGGCTACCGCCTCGACGGCGTGCCGAGGCACGGCACGACGATCGTCGCGCTGCGCGAGCAGGTCGGCTACACGCCGACGCCGACCGACGGCACGACGCGCAAGACGGTTCCGGCCGGCGCGCTGCTCGGCGCGGTCGAGGTCGGGCACGTCGAAGCGTTCATGCACGAGACGCTCGGCAGCGAAGGCAGCTCGGCCTCGCTGTTCCTCGGCTATCTCGCGTACTTCAACCCGCGCTCGGGGACGCTGTACCGCGCCGGGCTGGTCGAGCTGCCGCTGGTGCACTCGCCCGCGCAGCGCAACGACACGCTGACGACGTACGGCTACGAAGGGACGCTGGTCGGGCTGAACGATCTGGCGCTCGCGACGCCGCGCTGGGCGGTCGAAGCCGAGCAGAACGCCGGCAACGCGCGCATCGCCGCGACGGTGTCGTTCGCCAACGCGACGGGCTCGGCGTACGGCGGCAAGCCGGTCAGCACCGGGCGCACGGAGTCGTTCAGCGCGCCGGAGCTCGGGCTGTTCGCGCGCGTCCCGATCACCGACGACGTGCGCGTCGGCGTCGATCTGCTGAGCGGCGTGCGTCGCATCTCGGCCGGCGGGCGCCCGTTCGACGATCCGTACGATCGTTTCGGAACCTCGCTCGAAGCGCGCCGCGGGCGACTGGAGCTGCTCGCCGAGCAGTGGTGGGGCCACGACGGCAACGGCGACGGCGCCGGCGGCGCGATCAACTCCGACGGCGGTTTCGTGCGCCTGCGCTGGCGGCTCGGGCAGCACGCGTTCGTCGGCATCCGCGAGGACGGCGCCGCCGCGCCGGCGGCGACGCGCGCGCTGTTGTGGTACGCGGAAGCGCACGTCACACCGCACGCGCGCGTGGTGATCCAGCAGCGCCGCCCGCTCCCCGGCGGCCCGACGTCGCTCGGCGCCGCGCTGACGGTCGGCGTTCCGTGGCCGCGCGGCAAGTGAGCGACGGCTTCGGCTGAGCACGAGCCCGCGGCGGGCGCGCGGCGGCGGCGAGCAGAAGAAAGCGCCTTCGACCGCAGACGACGGAGACGCTGATGCTCGCCACGACGCCCTATCGCTTCATCCTGCTCGATTCGTCGGACGACGGCGTCACGACCGTCACCCTGAACCGGGCGGAGAAGCGCAACGCGCTCTCGCTCGAGGTGATGCGCGAGCTGATCGGCGCATTCGAGGCAATCGGTGCCGACCGCGCGGTGAAAGCGGTGATCCTGCGCGGCCTCGGGCCGGCGTTCAGCGCGGGGCACGATCTGCGCGAGATGCTGGAGCGCAGCGTCGCCGAGTACCGCGAAGTCTTCGACGTCTGCGTGAAGCTGATGGAGACGATCCAGTCGATCCCGCAGCCGGTGATCGCCGAGGTCGCCGGGATCGCGACGGCGGCGGGCTGCCAGCTGGTCGCGACATGCGATCTCGCGCTCGCCTCGAGCGAGGCGAGGTTCGCGACGCCGGGCGTCAAGATCGGATTGTTCTGCACGACGCCGATGGTCGCGCTGACGCGCGCGATCGGCCGCAAGCGCGCGATGGAGATGCTGCTGACGGGCGAGATGATCGACGCGCGCACCGCGTGCGACTGGGGCTTGATCAACCGCGTCGTCGCGCCGGGCGAGCTCGAAGCGGCGACGCGCGAGCTGGCGAGCAAGATCGCATCGTCCGCGAGCTTCGTCGTCGGGCTCGGGAAGGCGGCGTTCTACGCGCAGATCGATCTCGACCAGCCCAAAGCGTACGCGTACGCGAAGGAGATCATGTCGATGAACGCGCTCGCGGAGGACGCGCAAGAAGGGATGGACGCCTTCGTCTCCAAACGGCGCCCCGCTTGGCGGACCTGATCGCGCGATCCGCGGGCCGAAACGCCGCTTGCCTGCTGAGCTGACGAGCGTTAAGCAACCTTAACCGGCGGGTAGACGGCACGACAGGAAACCGACAATCGATTTTCCAATCATTCGTTCGTCAGGTATGTGGGCCGCGTCGATGACGCGTCATGATCGTCGCCCACACCCGGTAGTAGGGCAACCTGCTACGCGACGGCAGCAAGGCCCGCTCACGCGGGTCTTGTTGTTTTTCTGCCGAGCCCGCTCGTGCTCGCTCGGCCCGAGACGGCGGGCGAGCGGTCCTCGCACTTCCGCGGGCGAACACCGCCGCCCGTGATCGTTCGACAGGCTCAGGGCGGGCTCTACCGCCGTCTGCTGCTGGCCGTGCTCGCGCTGGGCCTGCTCGCGTGTTTGTACGTCAGCGTCCGCCGCGAGCGGCACGAGCACCGCGCCAACCGCGTCGAGCTCGTCATGGACGACCAGGACTTCCAGTCGCTGGCGCGCTCCTACGCGTACGACCAGCGCGCGTTGCTGATCGCGCTGCGCCGCGCCGGGCTGACGTCGCTCGCGGTGCAGGAAGAGCTGGGCGGCCAGGTCTCGAGCTCGCCCAGCGCCGCGCTCTACGCGGGCTCGGTGCTGCTCGACCAGGCGAAACTGACCGGCTTCCGCGATCCGGTGTTCGCGCGGCTCGCGGAGCGCGGGCTGCGCGGCGACGAAGTCTACTTGGTCGCGTACGACGGCGCGACCGCGGCGCGCTACGCGCGGCAGCTCGCGCTGAAGTTCTCGCCGCGCGCGGTGCGCGTGCTGCGCTCCGGCGTTCCGGCGGTGTTCGCGATCCGCACGCAGGCGGACTACTTTGCCTCGGTCGGCCTGGGCCTGCCCGGCGACCGCATCGCGCTCGCGCGCGAGCTGGGCTTGAAGCTGGTGCCGCGGCTGCAGAACGACGAGCGCTTCAAGGCGCCGCAGATCGGCGCGCTGCTGGGCGGCGCGGTGCGCGGCCACGACGCGCACACCGTGGTGTTCTTCGGGTTGCGCAACCAGGTGCTGGGCTATCCGGACGCGCTCGACGACACCGCCAAGACGATGCGCGCGCTCGGCGCGGACTTCGGCACGGTCGAGACGTACGACGTGCGCCAGAACCAAGCCGGCAGCGAGACGCTGGCGAAGGATCTGCCCGACCGCACCGTGCGCGTGCAGGCGATCGCGAAGACGGAACAGGACAAGCTGCGGCCGGAAGAGATCGTGCAGCGCTACGACCTCGGCGTGCGCGAGCGCAACGTGCGTGTCGTGTACCTGCGCCCGTACGCGCACCAGTGGGGCGCGCGCTCGATCGAGGAGACGAACGTCGAGCTGGTGCGGCAGATCGCCGGCGGCGTGCGCGCGGCGGGGCTGCGCGTCGGCACCGCGTCGCCGTTCGACCGCTTCGTCACGCGGCCGTGGGAGATCGCGCTGGCCTCACTGGCAGTCCCGGCGGTCGTGTTGCTGCTGCTCGGGGAGTTCGGGATCGGCGGGCTGCGCTGGCTGATCGCGTTCGTCGTCATCGACGTGCTGCTCGTGCTGGCGGGGTTCGCGTCGCACCACGACATGGCGGTGCGCAAGCTGCTGGCGCTGGCGGGCGCGATCGCATTCCCGGTCGCCGGGTTCGCGGCGATCGCGTCCGCGTTCCGCGCGCCGCCGGCGCCCTCGACCGGCACGGCGATCCTGGACGGGATCCGCGTGCTGGCGGTCGCGGCGCTGGTCACGCTGGGCGGCGCGCTGGTCGTCGTCGGACTGCTGTCGACGCCGCTGACGATGACCGAGATCGACCGCTTCAGCGGCGTGAAGCTGGTGCTCGCCGCGCCGCCGCTGCTGTGCCTGCTGCTGTACCTGTTCACGCCGCGCTGGGGCTCGAAGCTGACGCCGCGCGCGCTCGGCGACTCGGCGGTGACGGTGCTGCCGCTGGTCGCGGTCGTCGCGCTCGCGGCGGCCGGCTATCTGGTGCTCGCGCGCAGCGGCAACCAGAGCGACATCGCGCCGTCGTCGTTCGAGCTGGCGCTGCGCTCGCACCTGACGACGCTGCTGCAGGTGCGGCCGCGCTTCAAGGAGTTCGTCGTCGGCTTTCCGGCGCTGATGCTGGTCCCCGCGCTGCTGCCCGCGCACCGGGCGCGCGCCGGCTGGCTGCTGGCGCTCGCGATCGGCGTCGGGCTGGGCGACGTGGTCGACACGTTCTCGCACCTGCACACCGCGCTCGCCGTCTCGCTGCTGCGGCTGGCGAACGGGGCGGTGCTCGGGATCGTCATCGGGGCGGTGGCGATCGCCGTCTACCGCGGCGCGGTGAGCGCGCTGGAAGGGCGCGCGAAAACGGTTCGCGCGCGCGAGCAAACGGTGTGACGCCGCGTTTCCTGCTCAGTGGCTACTACGGCTTCGGCAATCTCGGCGACGAGGCGCTCCTGCAGGTGATCGTCGAGCAGCTCCGCGCCCGCTGGCCGGCCTGCGCGATCGACGTGCTGAGCGGCGACCCGGCCGCGACCGCGCGCGATCACGGCGTCGAGGCGACGCCGCGGATGGACCTGGGCCGCGTGCGCGGCGCGATCGACCGCGCCGACGTCGTCCTCTCCGGAGGCGGCGGGCTGCTGCAGAACGTCACCAGCCTGAAGAGCCTCCTCTACTACAGCGGGGTGATCCGGGGCGCGGTCGCGGCGGGCAAGCCGACGATGGTGTTCGCGCAGTCGGTCGGGCCGCTGGACTTCTGGGGCCGCGCGGTGGTGCGCAACTTCTGCAAGGGGCTGGCCGGCGCGACGGTCCGCGACGAGCGCTCGCGGGCGCTCCTGTCATCGCTGCTCCCCGGGATCCCGGTCGAGCGCACCGCCGACCCGGTCTTCCTGCTCGAGCCCGGCGGCGAGCCGCTCGACCTCGCCGCGGAAGGGCTGGCCGGCGAGGACGCGCCGCTGGTGATCGTGTCGGTGCGCAAGTGGCAAGGCGCCGACGCGACGGCGCGCGCGCTGGCGACCGCGATCGACCGGCTCGCCGCGCAGCACGGCGCGCGCGTCGCGTTCCTGCCGCTCGGCGGCCCGCCCGACGCGGAGATCTCGACGACCGTGATCCGCCGCTGCGCGTCGACTCCCGTGCTGCTGCCGGACTACCCGCTGAACCAGGCGGCGCAGGTGATCGGCCGCGCCTCGCTGGTGATCGGGATGCGGCTGCACGCGCTGATCATCGCGGCGCGGCTGGGCGTCCCGTTTCTCGCGCTGCCGTACGACCCGAAGGTGACGGCGCTGCTCGACGACCTGCGCTACCCGGCGCGGCCGCTGTTCGTCCCCGGCGAGCCGGCGCCGCCGCCGAGCGAGATCGCGGCGCGGATCGACGACGCGTGGGAACGCCGCGGCGCGCTCGCCGCACACTTGCAGAGCGTGCGACCGGCGATCGAGCGGCTCGCCGCGCGCAACTTCGACGTGCTGGACGATCTGGTGACCGCACGGATCGCGCGCGGCGCAAAAGCGAGCGGTTCGGCCGAAGGCTGAAGCCGCCCGCCGCGCGAACCGGCTGCGTCACGGTGACGCGGCAGACGCTCGTTCTCGGCCGTTTGTTCGACATTCGCGTGGGCGTGCACGTCTCGTGGCTCGCCGTGTACGCGTTCATGACGATCGCCCTGGCGCGCGCGCTCGGCATGCTGCCGCAGCCGGAAGCGTACGCGTTCGGCGCGGTCTGCGCGCTGGCGCTGTTCGCGAGCGTCGTCGCGCACGAGCTGGCGCACGCGCTGGTCGCCCGCCGCTTCGGCGTGCGCACGAGCGCGATCACGCTGTTCCTGTTCGGCGGCGTCGCGACGCTCGAGGACGAGCCGTCGACGCCGCGGACCGACGCGCTGGTCGCGCTGGCCGGTCCGGCGATGAGCGCCGCGCTGGCAGTGCTCGGCCTCGTGCTGATGGTCGGGCTCGACCGCGCGCTCCCCGGCGGCGCGCTGCGCGACGCGCTGGGCCTGCTCGGCACGTACGTCGTCCTCGCGAACGGCGTGCTCGCGGGTTTCAACATCCTGCCCGCGTACCCGATGGACGGCGGCCGCGTGCTGCGCGCGCTGATCTGGCGCCGCACCCGCAACCGCGACGCCGCGACGAACGCCGCCTCGCGGGTCGGCATCGCCTTCGCGCTGCTGTTCGTCGCCGCCGGCGTTCTCGTCGTCGCCGCGACGCACGAGCTCCTCTACGGCTGGTATGTGATCCTCGGCGCGTTCCTGCTGCGGCAAGGCTCCTCGCAAGAGCGCGCAACCCGCACGACGCCCGTCACGCCGGACGGCGAAGCAATCGCAGCCGCGTAGGCGGCCGATCGGACCTGATCCGGCACTGACGATGCGCGGGGGGAGCGCGCTACCCCTACGGCCGAACTGCTCCCGTTCGATGTCCGAGACGACCGCGCGGGACTACCGCTCGACGCTGAACCTGCCGAAGACCGATTTCCCGATGCGGGCCGAGTTGCCGAAGCGCGAGCCCGACCGCGTCCGCTGGTGGGCCGAGCACGGGACGTATCTCAAGCGCCTCGAGCGGAACCGCGCGGAGGGCGGCGCGGAGTTCGTGCTTCACGACGGGCCGCCGTACGCCAACGGCGACCTCCACATGGGGACGTTCCTCAATCGCGTGCTGAAGGACGCGCTGGTCAAGATCCACCTGCTCGCCGGCGAGTACGCGGATTTCGTCCCGGGCTGGGACATGCACGGGCTGCCGATCGAGCGCGAGACGCTCAAGCATCTGAAGCTCGACTTCCGGCAAGCGGATCCGATCGAGCTGCGGCGGGCGTGCCGGGAGCGCGCGCTGTACTGGCTGGGCCGCCAGCGCGAGCAGATGCTGCGCATGGGGACGTTCGGGCGCTTCGGCGACCCGTACATGACGATCGCCCCGTCGTTCGAGGCAACGATCGCCGAGACGCTGGCCGATCTCGCCGAGAGCGACTATCTCTACAAAGGCCTGCGCTCGACGCTGTGGTGCGTCTACGACGAGACGGCGCTGGCGGAAGCGGAGATCGAGTACAAGGACCACACCTCGCCCTCGGTCTACGTGCGGTTCCGTGCGAACGATGTGCAGCGCCGCGCGCTGCTGGAGAAATTCGGGCTCGACGACGACGGGACGCCGGTCTCGGTCGCCATCTGGACCACCACGCCGTGGACGCTTCCGGCGAACGTCGCCGTCGCGCTGAAGCCCGACGCGACGTACGGTGTGTACCGCGTCGGCGACGAAGACATGATCGTCGCCGAATCGCTCGCATCGGCCGTGCTGCCGCGTCTCCAGAAGGGTGAGCGAACGCTGCGCGCCGAGGCGCCCGGCTCCGCGCTCGACCGGCTGGCGGTGCGGCACCCGTTCCTCGACCGCGACTCGGTTATCGTGAACGCGGAGTACGTCGAGCTGGAGACCGGAACCGGTGCGGTCCACACCGCGCCCGGTCACGGCGCCGACGACTTCGAGACGGGCGTGCGCTACGGCTTGCCGGTGATCAACCCGGTCGACGCCGCGGGCCGCTTCACCGCGGAGGCCGGACCGTACGCCGGGCTGCAGATCTTCGAGGCGAACCAGCGCATCGTCGAGGACTTGCGCGCGTCGGGTGCGCTGATCTCGGCGGAGTCGTACGAGCACAGCTATCCGCACTGCTGGCGCTGCAAGAATCCGGTGATCTTCCGCGCGACGGCGCAATGGTTCATCGGGATGGACCGGCACGAGCTACGGCAGCGCGCGGAGGCCGCGGTGCACACCGTCACGTGGCTGCCGGCGTGGGGCGAGACGCGCATGTCGCAGATGGTCGGCAACCATCCCGAGTGGTGCGTCTCGCGGCAGCGCGTCTGGGGAACGCCCCTGCCCGCCGTCGTCTGCACCGCGTGCAACGAGCCGGTGCTGAACCCGCAGCTCGCGCGGAACTTCGCGAAGGCGATGCGCGCGCGCTCCTTCGACGAAGGCAACGCCTCCGATCTGTGGTGGACCGCGCCGCTCGAAGCGTTCGCACCGCCCGGAATCACGTGTCCCGGCTGCGGCGGCACCGCGTTCGAGAAAGAGCGCAACATCGTCGACATCTGGTTCGAGTCGGGCGTGACGTGGCGCGCCGTGCTGGTCGAGCGCGGGATGAAGTACCCGGCCAGCGCCTATTTGGAGGGCGGCGACCAGTACCGCGGCTGGTTCCGCTCGAACTTGATCACCTCGGTCGCCGTGCGCGACCGCGCGCCGTACGAGCAGGTGATCTCGCACGGCTGGGTGGTCGATCAGCACGGCCACGCGATGCACAAGTCGGCCGGCAACTACATCGCCGCCGACGAGGCGATCGAGAAGTACGGCGCCGACGTGCTGCGGCTGTGGGTCGCATCGACGGAGTTCACCGGCGACGCACGGCTCGGCGCGAAGCTGCTCGACAACGTCGCGAACGTCTACAAGAACCTGCGCTTCCGGCTGCGCTACTTCCTGAGCTCGCTGGGCGGCCTGACGCCGGGCGGGATCGTCCCGCGCGCCGCGATGGAGCCGATCGACCGCCTCGCGCTCACCGCGCTCGACGCGTTCGCCGCGCGAGTCGTCGACGCGTACCGGCGCTTCGACCTGCACGACGCGTACGTCGCGATCCAGCAGTTCGACAAGGAGGATCTCTCGGCGTTCTACGTCGACGCGCTGAAGGACCGGCTCTACTCCTCGGCGCCGGACGCGGCGCGCCGGCGCAGCGCGCAGTCGGCGCTGCTCGAGATCTTCCGCACGATGTGCGTCCTGCTGGCGCCGGTGCTCTCGTTCACCGCGGAAGAAGCGTGGCAGCACCTCGCGCCCGAGCTGCGCGGCGACGCGGAGTCGGTGTTCGACGTCGCGTTTCCGCAGCCGGCTGCGCTCGACGATGAAGGCCTCGCGGCGTGGGCGCTGCTGAAGGAGCTGCGGGCGCAAGTCGCGGCCAGCGAAGGCGTACGGGACTTCCAGCTCGACGCGCAGGTCGAGCTTCCGTACGCGGCGTTCGACCGGCTCACGGCGCTCGGCGACGGCTTGCGCGAGGCGCTGGTCGTCTCGTCGCTGCGCGGTGTGGCGCCGTCGGCGAACGGCGCCGCGACCGTGGTCGTCGTGCCGGCCGAGGGCGAGAAGTGTCAGCGCTGCTGGAAATATCTCCCGCTCGGTACCGATCCGGCCCACCCGGCGCTATGCGCTTCTTGCGCCGCCATCGTCCGCGACTTGCCGGCCTAAGCTCGACGCGGGCCGATACTGGGACGATCGGCCCGCTGCAAGAGGGAAGCGGAATATGCTGTGGTCTGCCTCCGGACCGTGCCACCCCGTTGGCACCGAACGTGCGTACGATGCAGCCGTGGCTTATCCGCTTCCCGCCGGCGTGTCGGCGCTGATCCACCCGGACGACGAACCGATCATCGCGATCCTCGAGCAGTGTGCCGAGGACCGGCGCCGACTGGGCCTGCCCAGCTACACGCGCGACGATCTGGACCGCCTCTTCCAAGTGCTCGACGCGCCGGCGCCCGAGGTGACATTGCCGCCGAACGTCCTCGCGTTCGCCGCGCCTCGCTCGCGCCGGCGCCGCGGCGCCAGGTGATGACCCGTTCCACTCGATTTCATTTGTCCGCTTCGTCGAAAAAGTTGGCCGAATGGTACCATGCCATAGCGTGAAGTGAGCAGAACGCGGCGGTAACATTGCCAGGGCTCTACGCGGAGCGGGTTCGCGCTGGAGGGTCACATATGGAGGCGTTCGCGCCCACCGATGCCGCCGCGGCGTTCTATGTCTGCGCGCTGGCTTCATACGACGACGTCAAGGCGATGCTCGTCCGAGCGGACCGGATCGGTACGGCCGGTTTGCTGCTCGCGGCGACGGCATGGCAATGCGAAGGCGACGTGTTGCGGGCGGAGTCGACGCTTCGCCGCGCGGCCGACAGGGCCGCGGATGACGAGCTGCCGTACGTCGTCGATCTGCTGGCACCGCTGCTGATCTCGCGCGGGATGTTCACCCGTGCCGCGGCGGTCGTCGCGAGCACGGCGTCGCCCGCGCTCCAGATCGGCCGGACGGCGCTGCAAGCCGTCATCGACGCCGCCAACGGCGCGGTGCGGCCGGCGGAGGAGCGAGCCGCGGCGGTACGTGAGGCTCTGCCCCACCTCGACGACGACGTGCTGCGGCTGCGGATTCACCAACGGCTCGCGCTCGCCGCGTACTATCGCGGCGTCCCCGGAGAGGCGCTCGAAGAAGCGGCCCAAGGCCTTCGCCTGGCGCGTCTGCTCGGCGCGCACCGTTTCGCCTGTCAGCTTCATACCGTGATGTATGCGACGCATTATACGTGGGCCGGCGACTTCGACGCAGCTTGGCACCATGCGGTCGCGATCGGGCGGCAGGCGGAGCTCGGCGGCGACGTTTCGTTCGGCGCCTTTTCGAGAGTCGCGCAATACGAGCTGGCGGCGGAGCGCGGTGACGATGCCGAGACGCTGCTGATGCGTTCCAAGCTCGAGCGCGATCCGCTCCCCGAGCAGTACCGCGAACGCTTCGCCGCCGGTATCGCCGATGCGCTGCGTTTGGCGTGGGCCGGAGAGTTCGCGACGTCGCGCAACGTGCTGACCGTTCTCAAAGATACCAGCGGCCGCACGGACGGCGAACGCGCCCTGTGCCGCGCCTTGCTCGCACTCGTCGCGGTCGCCCTCGGGGATGACGATGCGGCCCGCCGGCTCAGCCGCCAAGCCATTTCCAACTCGGCGCGTCCGGAAAAACGGATCGTGGCCTACGAGCTGCGGTATCGGCGGCTCGCGCGCGCGCTCGCGTCGGTCGTAGGTGACATGATCGGAGACGTCGTCCGCGGCCGGCGAGCGGCTGAGGCACGGTTCCTGCAAGACGATCCGAGCATCAAAGCGCTGCTTCGCGTGCCTTCGGGCGGAGTGCTGAACGACGTCCCCGCGAGCGTGCGCGGGTACGCGCGGCTCCTGTTGATCGCCCGTGACCGTGTCACCGCTCGCCCGTCGCACGGACCGCTGACCGCGGGCGAGGTCGACGTCCTGAAGATGGTGGCATCCGGGAAGACCGCACCGCAGATAGCCGCGACGCTCGGTCGGAGTCCGCACACCGTGCGCACCCATATCCGGAACGCCAGCATCAAGCTCGACGCTCACGGCCGATTCGAGATCGTGGCGCGGGCGCGGCAACTCGGATTACTAGGAGAAAACCTAGGCTCTTAAAGGCTCCGCGGAGCGTCTACCTAAGTCTGGCCTCGCGGTGAACCGTCGTTCACCGATACGGTTCGGTGGCTTACCACCGCATTCGTCTACGAGGTACTTACCGTGCTGACCGCGCTCGCGCTCGCTATCGTCATCGTCGCAATCGTTCCACCGACCTGCGGCTGACCGCAGCGGCTCCGAATCGGCGTTGAAGCTCCTTCGGCATCGCGCCGCGGGAGCTTCGACGACGCGTCTACCCAAGTCTCGCCTCGCGCCTCTTCGACCTCGGTGCTATCGTGCGATGGTCTCACCATCCGCAACGAGGTCTTCGCATGCTCGATCTCTCGGCCGAACTCGACCCGCTCGTCATCCTGCTCGATTTTCTCGTCGGTGAATCCGTCGAGACGCTCGCGCGAAAGAACCGTCTCCCGAACGAGCACGTCGAACAGGCGTTGCGCGTCGCCCTGAACAGATACGGATTCGACGCCGAGCTCGCCCGATGACGCCGAGAGCGTCATGCGGCGGGCAGGACGCCGTCGCGGAACGCTTCCCAGCGGTTCTCCTCGATCGCCGCGCGTGCCGCGCGGACCAGCCACGTGACCGCGGCGACGTTGTGGTAGGAGAGCAGACGCTGCGCGAGCGTCTCGCCCGACCGGAACAGGTGTGCCAAGTAGGCTTTCGTGTAGGTCGCGCAGATGCGGCAGTCGCAGTCCGGATCGGGCGGGCCGAAGTCGCGCACGTTGGCCGCGTTGCGCACGTTGTACTCGGCGCCGGCGCGCGTCAGCACGCGGCCGTGCCGGCCGCTGCGGGTCGGGTAGACGCAGTCGAACAGGTCGATGCCGCAGTCGATCCCGGCCAGCAGATCGCGCACCGTGCCGACGCCCATCAGATAGCGCGGCTTGTTCCCGGGGAGCAGCGAGGCGGTGAAGCGCGCGACGGGGTCCATCTCCGCGCGCGACTCGCCGACCGACAGACCGCCGATCGCGTAGCCCGGAAGATCCAGCCCGACGAGCTCCGCGGCGCTGCGCGCGCGCAGATCGTGATCGAGGCCGCCCTGCACGATGCCGAACAGCATCGTGCGACCGGCGTGGCGGCGCGCCGCGGCGCAGCGCTCGGCCCACGCGGTCGTGCGCGCGACGGCGCGCGCGAGCTCCTCACGCGGCGAGGGCAGCTTCACGCACTGATCGAGCGCCATCGCGACGTCGACGCCGAGGTCTTCCTGGAACGCCACGACGTTCTCCGGCGTGAAACGGTGCGCGCTGCCGTCGATGTGCGAGCGAAACGTCACGCCGTCCTCGTCGATCGTCCGCCGCGACTCGAGGCTGAAGACCTGGTAGCCGCCGGAGTCGGTCAGAATCGGGCCGTCCCAGGCCATGAAGCGGTGGATCCCGCCGGCCGCGACCAGCGTCTCGCGGCCCGGGCGCAGCCAGAGATGGTATGTGTTCGCGAGCACGATGCGCGCGCCCAGCTCGTGCAGGTCGCGCGGCTCGAGCAGCTTGACGTCGGCCAGCGTCCCGACCGGCATGAAGCACGGCGTCGCGACGTCGCCGTGCGCGGTGGTCAGCGTGCCGCGCCGCGCGCTGCCCGATGTCGCATGCAGCGCGAAGGTGCCGATCACGACGGCGGGCGGCGCAGCAGCGCGAGCGTCGCCAGGTACTCCGGCGGCGGCTCGCTCTCGAACGACAGCATCTGCTTCGTGCGCGGGTGCTTGAACCGCAGGCGCCAGGCGTGCAGCGCCTGTCCCGGCAGCGGCAGGCGCGAGTCGCTGCGGCCGTAGACCGGGTCGTTCACGACCGGATGGCCGAGCGCCGCCATGTGCACCCGGATCTGGTGCGTGCGCCCGGTCTCGAGCCGGAACGTCAGCTCGCTCGCGCCCTGCAGCTTCTCGCGCAGCGCGTAGTGCGTCACCGACGGCTTGCCCTCCGCGCGGATCGCGTATTTCATGCGGTTGCGCGGGTCGCGGCCGATCGCGCCGCGGATCGTTCCTTCCGGATCGTCCGGGACGCCGGTCACGATCCCGCGGTACTCCCGCTCGATGTAGCGCGCCTGCATCGCGCGGCCCAGCGTTCCGAGCGCGTCCTCCGTCTTCGCGACCAGCAGCAGCCCGGACGTGTCGCGGTCCAGCCGGTGCACGAGCCCCGCGCGCAGCCGCTCGCCGGGCAGGTCGCGCGCGTGCGCCAGCAGCGCGTTGACCAGCGTGCCGTCGACCGCGCCGTGCGCTGGATGCGTCACCATCCCGGCCGGCTTGTCGACCACCAGCACGTCGTCGTCCTCGTAGACGACGTCGATGGCGATCGCCTCGGGCTCGGCGGCCAGCGGCCGCGGTCCCTCGATCGCGTACTCGACGCGGTCGCCGCTTTCGAGCAGGGTGCTCGGTTTGCCGGAGGCGCCGTTCACGGTCGCCGCGCCGGCGCGCAGCGCGGCCGCGACGTGCGAGCGCGAGTATCCCGTGAGGCGGGTCAGCAGCACGTCTAGCCGGGTGCCGGCGTCGGCGTCCTCGACCGCGTGCGTCAGGCGGCGCGTCTCTCGCGGCGGAGCGAAGCGAGCACGAGCAGCGCGACGCCGATCGTGATGCACGAGTCCGCGACGTTGAAGACGTTCGGCCAGATCGTCCGGAAGTCGATGAAGTCGACTACCCACTGGTGCTGGAAGCGGTCGACGATGTTCCCGATCGCGCCGCCGACGATCATCCCGAACGCGACCCGCACCAAGTTCGAGTGCCGCACCGCGTCGCGGAACGCGTAGGCGAACACGCCCAGCACGATCAGCGCCAGCACGATCAGCAGGACCGGCGAGTTGCCGAACAACCCGAACGCGCCGTTCACGTTCTGCACGTAGGTCCACCACAGCAGGTGCGGGATCACCAGCCGGCTCTCGCCGGGGAGGAACGAGTGGAGGATCAGCGTCTTCGACCAGCGGTCGAGGACGAAGACGAGCAGCGCGACCAGCCAGAGGACGTACACCGGACGGCCGGTTCGCCCGCCGGCCCCGGGTTCCCACCCCGTGTGCCGCGGATCGTCCGGCTCGTTGAACTCCGGGCGCAGATCGGGATCGGCGTGCGCCCAGCGGTCGCCGAACTCCGCCGCGAGCGCCGCTTGCCGCTCCGCCAGCAGCTCCCAGTTGTAGAGTGAGCCCGGGTTCTGGGCGACCTCGACGAACGGCACCTCGCGGCCGCCGCTGACGCCGCTCTCGACGCGCGTGACCGTCGCCTTGCCGCCGCGGAAGTCGTCGGCGCCGTGCGAGAGGTGCAGCTCGGTCTCGACGTACACGACGTCGCCGGGCTTCGGGACGTCCATCGCGCGCTAGATGCTCGGCACCTTGACGTACTGGTAGAAGAAGCCGGCGACGCGCCCGAATGTGCCGGTGACGATCACCAGGCCGGTTGCGACGAGGAACACCCCGGCACCGATCTCGATCGCGTTCAGGTAGCGCTTCACCCGGTTCAGGACTCCCAGCGACTGCGTGATCGCGGCGGCCGTGATGAGCAGCGGAACGGCCAGCCCCATCGAGTAGACGAACAGCAGCAGCGAGGCGACCGCGTACTGCTCCTGCGTCGCCTTGAGGATGATCAGCGAGAGGATCGGCCCGATGCACGGCGACCAGCCGCCGGCGAACCCGATCCCGACCAGGAACGAGGCGAAGAACGAGCGGTTGACGCTGCGCACCTGGATGCGCTTGTCCATCATCAGCGCCGGGATCTTGAACAGCCCGATCATGTTGAGCCCGAGGATGATCACGATGCCGCCGCCGATCCGCGCGATCCACTCCTTCACCGTCGCGCCCGCGATCTGATCGGAGGCGAAGAACGAGCCGAGCGCGCTGGCCGACAGCCCGATCGCCATGAACACGACCGTGAACCCCGCCACGAAGCACAGCGCGTGCAGCATCACGCGCGCGCGGCTGCCGGCGTCCGACTGCGCCTTCAGCTCCTCCAGGCTCGAGCCGGTCAGGAACGACAGGTAGGCCGGGATCAGCGGCAGCACGCACGGGGAGACGAACGAGACGATTCCGGCGAGGAACGCGGTCAGGATGTTGGCGTTGGCGCTCACGGTGCTCCCATGGTAGACGGTCTCTAGACCCGGCCCGGGGTCGTCCGGGTGGCGCTGGCCGGCCGGGCGCCGAAGGGGAGTCCTCCTTCGCAACTTCGCAACTTCGCAAAGGTTGCGAGCGTGCGCGCCGTATCCCCCGCCGGGTGAGCCACTGGTTCGTCTACCCGAACATCGACCCGATCGCGTTCCACCTCGGGCCGGTCTCCGTGCACTGGTACGGGCTCTCGTATCTGTTCGGGTTCGTCTGCGTCTTTCTCTGGATGAACCGGCCGGAAGGCCGCCGCCGGCTCGGGCTCACCACCGACCAGATCCAGGACTTCCTCGTCTATGCGCTGATCGGCGTGCTGGTCGGCGGGCGCGCCGGCTTCGTGATCGCCGACGTCATCACGAAGCACAATCTCTCCGAGTACCTCGCGCACCCGCTGAACTTCATCGCGATCTGGCAGGGCGGGATGGCGTTCCACGGCGCGCTGATCGGCGTGATCGTCGCGATCGTCGTGTTCCTGCGCAAGCACCCCGGGCTGACGTTCGGCGTGCTCGGCGACGAGGTCGTCGTGCTGCTCTCGCTCGGCATCTTCACGACGCGTCTCGTCAACTTCATCAACGACGAGCTGCCCGGCAAGCTGTGCATCCCGGACAAACCGTACTGCATCCTGTTCCCGGCGTACTCGGACGGCTACCGCTATCCGTCGCAGATCTTCGAGGCGATCCTCGACATCCTGACGCTGCCGGTCGTGCTGCTCGTGTACCGGGCGCATCCGCCGCCGGGCGTCGTCGCCTGGACGTGGTTCACGATCTACGGCGTGACGCGCTCGATCGCTGAGATCTGGCGCGAGCCGGGCTTCACCGTGCTCGGGCTCGACGGCGGGCAGTTCGTCGCCGTGGTCCAGATCTTCGTCGGGATCGGCATGATCGCGCTCTCCTACCGGCGCGCGCGCGGGACCGCGAGCGCCGCGCGGTGAAGGATTCCCTCCGTGATGCACCTGGCCGGCGGAACCGTCGCCGAGCGCGTGTCGGCGCTGCGCGAGCGCGTCGACGAGGTCACCGTCGCCTCCGGCCGTGAGCGCGGCTCGGTCGCGATTCTCGCGGTCACCAAGACGCAGCCGCGCGAGGCCGTGCTCGCGGCGCTGGGCGCCGGGCTGCGCGACGTCGGCGAGAACTACGTCCAGGAGGCGCGCACGAAGTTCGCCGGCCTGCCGCCGTGCACGAAGCACTTCGTCGGCCACGTGCAGACGAACAAGGCCAAGGCGATCGCGGGGCTGTTCGACGTCGTGCAGAGCGTCGACCGGCTCGAGGCCGGGCTCGCGCTCGCCAAGGCGACGCGCGACGCCGGGCGCCCTCTGCGCGTTCTCGTGCAAGTGAACGTCTCGCCGACGGAACGGTTCGGAGCGGCCCCGGCCGACGCGCCCGCGCTCGCCGCGCGCCTGCGCGCCGAGGGGCTCGACGTCGACGGGGTGATGGCGATCGGGCCGCTGGAGGGCGACGTCGACGCGGCGTTCGCGGCGGCGCGGTCGGCGTTCCAGCGGGTCGGCGGCGCGACGCTCTCGCTCGGGATGACGGACGATTGGGAGCGCGCGGTGCGCCACGGCTCGACGATGGTGCGGCTCGGCACGGCGATCTTCGGCCCGCGGCCGGCGAAAGAGAGGAGCTTGACATGAGCCTGTTCGGGAAGCTCGGGACCTGGCTGACGGTGCACGAGGAAGAAGAGGACGAGCTCTACGCGGCCGACGAGGTCGGCGCGAAGCGCAACGTCGTCCCGATCGGCGAGGCCGCGCGCCGCGGCGGCAGCTCGGTCGCGGTCTTCGCGCCGCGCTCGTTCGGCGACGTCACCGAGATCGCCGACGCGCTGCGCGCGCGCCAGGTCGTGATCGTGAACGTGCAGGGCGCCGACCGCAACCTGCTCCAGCGCGTGGTCGACTTCACCTCGGGCGTGGCCTACACGATCGACGGCCGGATCCAGAAGCTCGCCGAGGCGATCTACCTGGTCGTTCCGTCGGGCGTGAGCGTCAACTCCGCCGGCGTGAAGGAACAGCTCGACAACGACGGCCTGCTGGGGATCAAGGACTTTCGCTGATGGCGAGGATCACCGTCGTCGACATCCAGCACAAGAGCTTCA
>Ga0066662_10000389_pt1 | contig 19428 bp, 13 predicted proteins | sample GraSoiAngelo_111_FD_133939 | JGI IMG/M metagenome (GOLD analysis project Ga0066662, IMG submission 133939) | Grasslands soil microbial communities from the Angelo Coastal Reserve, California, USA - 14_0903_12_40cm | ecosystem: Environmental > Terrestrial > Soil > Grasslands | place: USA...
GATGCGACTCAAAGCCCGCTCTCAACGCAAACCATCGCTGCATCGCAAACCGTGAATGGCAAGCTGCCTTATGATCTTGGCGGAGCGAGCGTCACGGTCGGCGGACGCGCAGCGCAGGTTCTTTCCGTCTCATCATCAAAGATCAGTTTCGTAGTTCCGTCAGGACTTCCTGCGGGCGATACGGAAGTGATAGTCACATCACAGGAGGGCTATGTTTCGCGCGGCGTCGTGACTGTTGCTCCCGTTGCTATGGGGATATTTACAAAGAGCGGCAGCGGGACGGGCGATGCAGTTGCCATGGATTCAAACGGTCTTGTGTCTGGTCCGTTCGATGTGACCATGGCTTATACTTCGAGCCAGGACAAACGAAACCGTCTCATCCTGTACACGACAGGACTGTGCAGCGGATTGACAAACTTTGATAGCTCTAATGATGTGACGGTGTATGGCGTTTCTATCCCGAACCTTGCCGAATCAATCAACGTTGAGGCGCGCACCTCAAGCGGTCAGGTCTTCAATCTGAAGGTTGAATACGCAGGAACGCAAGGCTCTTGGATCGGATTAGATCAAGTCAACGTCGTTCTGCCGCCTGAATTGAAAGGCGCGGGCACAGTTGAACTGACGCTCGTTGCCGGAAGCCTTCGCAGCAACACCGCGACGGTGAATATAAAATAGAGCCAGAGCACGAGGCGGAAGAAGAAGCGAGCAAGGGATGGAGCTTTAACCAGTCTTCCAGAATAGGGGCGGCCATTGCGTCGCCCCTAACTTTGCCGGAAAATATTTTCTTAAAATCGCGCCGGTCCGGCCTTCAGGAAATATTGGCGAAGGTATTCCAGTCGTCCTCGGTGCCATTGAAAACGTCCGTGTCAACGGCCGAAGCCACGCCGTCAACTTCCGTCGTCCCGAATTGCCAGATGTTGTAATTGCTCCAACCCGCAGGAAGGTTTCTCGGTCCTGTCGCAGCCGCGAGGTTTTTAGGATAACGAGCAATCCAGAGCGGGGACGTTGTGCCTAAGCTATTAACCTGTACGAACGTGTTCCAGAAATACGCGCCCGTGTAGATCATAGGTGGTCCGCCGCGCAATTGAGTCAGCTGAGCGACGAAAGTCTTCACCCAGTTACCTACGTCAGCAGCCGAGTGATTGTCGTTGACCTCCATGTCGAGCGCGAGTTTAAGATCGCCCGCTCCAGTCTGACCGACTGTTTGCGAGAAGAACTGCGCCTGCTGGTTCGCATCAAAGCCTGCGTGTCCGAAGTGGTATGCGCCGCGAACAAGTCCAGCCTGTTTGATGGCCTGCCAGTTTTTTGAAAACGTAGGGTCAACGCGATTTGGACCATCCGTAGCTTTGCAGATGCCGAACTGTATGCCGCTCGCTTTCACCTTATTCCAATCCACAGTGCCCTGATAGTGCGACACATCAATACCTTTAATAAGATTGGGGTCACTTAAGTCCATTTGTTTTTCCTTTCTTCATCAAAACTGGTTGATGACTAGAGCGTGGCGAGTGATTATATGTAATGCCGGAAAATGTGCAAGCTATTTTTTCTCAACTGTGAAACGACATTTATGCCTGAATGAGAGCGAGCACGAACCCTGTTAAATTAACTCTTCCGAACTTTTTTGATTGTGCGCTGAGCATGATTTGAGATAAGCTTAAAGGAGGTAGAGGCCGTCGGCCTCTTCGGCCCAATTAAGCACTTCGCCAATTGGTTTTGTTCGGGGAGATTGCCCCTCCCTGCGCAAAAACGTTTCCCGCAAAGAGCAGAAGATGAGTGTCTCCGTTCCCCGAAATCTCTGGAAGCCTCTGACAATCATGGCCGCGCTCGCCTTCGTTTACTACGGCGTGCTCGCAAAACTCGGCTACGATTGGTGGACCGACGAGAACTACTCGCACGGCCTTCTGATTCCTATAGTCATAGGCTACATACTCTGGACAGAGCGCGAGCGTCTCGGTCTAGTCAAAGCACGCCCGTCGCTTTTGTGGGGTGCAGGATTAGTAGGCTTAGCTTTGATGTCTCTGTGGGTCGGAGTCGCTGGCGCAGAGCTTTATGTTCAGCGCATGTCGCTGATGCTCGTGCTCGCAGGTGTGGTGATCTACTTCTGGGGATGGCGTTTGCTTTCCCTCTTACTTGTTCCCTTCGTACTGCTCTTTCTTGCGCTTCCAATCCCTGCAATCATCTTCAATAAGATTGCCTTCCCGCTTCAACTCTTCGCCTCGCGCTGTGCGGTCTGGGCAATGCGGCTCTTTGATATTCCGGTCCTGCGACAAGGCAACGTGATTGAGTTGATGCCGAAGGGCGCGCGTGAGACTAAAAAGCTCGAGGTCGTAGAAGCCTGTAGCGGCATTCGCTCGCTTATGACCTTGCTGACGCTCGCAGTAGTCTTCGCATATCTCACGCGCCCGAAGAATGATGATGATGGACAGGGCGGCGTCTTGCGCAGGATGAAGAGCTACGGTTTCTGGCGAGCCATCATCATCGTCGCTTCGGCTGTGCCGATTGCGATCCTGACTAACGCGCTGCGCGTCAGCGGCACAGGCATACTCGCTCATTACTATGGCACACAGATAGCGGACGGCTTCTTTCATTCCTTCTCCGGCTGGGTCATATACATTGTCGCCTTCCTGATGCTCTTCGGCGTCGGCTGGTTACTGGACCGCATTGGGGGAAGAGGCAAAGGTGATAAAGGCGGAGGGCAGGCGAAAGCTACTGCGAAAGTGTCAAAGATGACGAGTGTTGAATCCATTTCGGCGACGCCTTCAGCAGCGCCCGCGCCCGTGAATGCAGTTCCGGCGAAAGGAGTCGAATAGGGTTGGGAATTAATTTGAAAGACTCCTGGCGCTTTCTTTTCATGCTTGCGCTGCTCGCCCTTGGCGGCGGCGTCATACATCTTTGGGAGCGCGCAGGCGAAGCGAGCGTGTCCCGTCATCCTTTGCGCGAGATGCCTTCGCAGATAGGTTCTTGGCGACAGGCCGGAGCGGACCAACGCTTCGACGAGCAGACAGAGAGTGTGCTGCGCGCGGACGATTACATCTCCAGAATCTACATAAGAAATGACGGGCACGTGGCATCGTTCTATGTAGGCTACTATGCGACGCAGCGAAACGGCGCGACCTATCACAGTCCTCTGAACTGCTTGCCAGGTTCTGGTTGGGAGATGAGCGACCCAGCGCCCGTAACGATTACTCCAGCGGACAGCTCACCTAGCTTTGAAGCCAACCGCTACATCGTTGAGAACGGCGACGACAAGCAGCTTCTGATCTACTGGTATCAGGGGCGAGGCCGGAAACTGGCGAGTGAATACTGGGGCAAGATTTACACCGTGATTGACAGCATACGCCTGCGCCGCTCGGACGGAGCAATGGTTAGAGTAATGATGCCACTCGGCATGTCTGAAGAGGAGACATTACATGCCGCCCAAGACTTGGCCGCTCAGGTCGCGCCCGTGCTTCCGGCATTCGTGCCGAATTGAAAACTCGTAATGAAGAAATCATACATTCTCAGGAAGCGAGGGGCGATTGGTCATTTCCTGATAATGTACCGACTCTGACAAAAAATGAGGAGAGTAAGGAACATTTAACGAAAAGCCAATGCGCTCCGCGCGTGGATTCGAGAGAAAAACAGCGGCTTTGCCCGCCGCCTCTCTCGATCAACCGTAAGGAGCATTGAAACTTAAATTTGCGAGAGAGCGGTTTGCCCCTGTCCCTCTCGCAAACAATCTTCCGCCAGGGAGTTTTAATTACAGATGAATCAAAAAGAGTGCACCCCCAGCCGACGCTACCCTATAGCCTTTCTCATAACCTTGCTCGTCGCAAGCCTACTGCTTTCGGGCTGCAAGAATAATGCAGCCATGAAGGCCGAGTACGTCAAACGCGGCGAAGCCTTTCTCAAAGACAGAAGATTCGATGAAGCCTCAATAGAGTTTCGCAACGCGCTTCAGATTGACGATCATCTGACAGCAGCCCACTGGGGACTTGCTCAAGCCTTCGAGGGCTTGCAACGCTGGCCGGAGATGTTGGCTGAATTGAAGAGAACCATTGAACTCGACGGCAATAATCTGGACGCCCGCGTGAAACTCGGCAACTACTACATGGCTCCTCTCAAGCGAACGCCTGAGATGATCGCAGAGGCCGAGCGTCTTGCCAAAGAGGTTCTGCAAAAAGACCCGAACCACATTGAAGGCCACATACTGATGGCTACGGTCCTGTTTGCTCAAGGCAAGCGCAACGAATCAGAAGCGGAACTCAAGCACGCTCTTGAACTCAATCCGAAGCGCATCGAGTCAATCCTGAGCCTTGCGCGCTACTACACGAACGTTCAGGACATGGGCAAGGCCGAAGAGACTTTCAAGCAGGCCATAGCTGTGAATGAAAATTCCGCGATGGCTCATTCGGAGTATGGAAAGTTTCTTGTTCAGGCAGGACGAAGCGAACAGGCTGAGGCGGAGTTTCGCCGCGCCATCGAAGTCGAGCCTGCGAACCGCGATGCGCGCTTCGTTATCGCAAGCTACTATCTTGTCAACAAGCAGTTTGATAAAGCAGAAGCAGCTTACAAAGCTTTGGCGGACCTGGACAAAGATAGACCGGAGGGGCGCGCAATCCTCGCGGACTTCTACTCGTCGGTCGGGCGCTACGACGACGCTGTAAACATCTACAAAGAGATAGTCGCAAAATCGCCTGACTACTCGCGCGGGCACTATCGTCTGAGCGAGATAATGCTACAGCGCGGCGACTTGCAGGGCGCGAGCGCTCAGGTCGAAGAGGTATTGAAAGCAAACCCTCACGATATGCAGGCGCTCATTATTCGCTCGCGGATACACATGCAGAGCAGCGACCCCGACGGAACTAAAAAAGCCATCGAAGACCTCAAAGAAGTTTTGAAACAGGAGCCTAATTCGCGCACGGGACTCTATGTCATGGCGGACGCGAATTTCCGGTCCGGCAAGATTGAACAGGCGCGCGCCTTCGCCGGAGACCTGGTCAAGTTCTATCCAGATTATCTCCCCGCGAAGCTGATGCAGGCGCAGATAAACCTTGCGTCGAAAGACCCTGTTGCTGCTGTGACTCAATCGAACGAGTTGCTTAATCTTCTGGACAAGTCAGCGCCCGATGCCGACACGTCGCCGCAGATGCTTGCAGAGCTTCGCGCTAAAACCTTGACCGTGCGTGGCACGGCCTACTTGCAGATGGGCAAGACCGCTCAGGCTCATGCGGATTTAACGGCGGTGCGTGACATGGCTCCGAGCGATCCTTCTTCATACATCAATCTCGCAAACGCCTCGCTAGCGGAAAAGAAAGTGGATGAGGCCGTAGCTCTTTATGAACGCGCTCTGGCTATTGACAGCGTGAACTTTAATGCGCTAAATGGTCTGGTTCAAATTTACAACAGTCAGAATCGTCTGGACCTTGCGCAATCGCGCCTGGATCAGGCCATAAGCCAACAGCCCAATAATGCCTCGTTGCATTATCTGAAGGGAGAAGTTTTCGACATAAGTAAAGATGCTCAGCTTGCTGAAGGAGAGTTCCGACGCGCCCTTGAGCTTGATCCGAATTACATGCCCGCTTACTCAGCCCTTGGCACGCTCTTTACTTACACGAATCAGCAGGATAGAGCCATCGCAGAGTATCGAAAGATACTTGACCGCAATCCCGATAATGCAGGCGCATACGTTCTGATTGGAATGCTCGAAGACAGTCGAGGCAACACGGACGCGGCAATTGATAGTTATCGGAAAGCCGTGGCGATTGATCAGAATTCGGAAGCCTGGGCGGTTGCCGCGAACAATCTCGCGTGGATTTATGCGGCGCACAATAAGGGTAACTTGGACGAAGCTCAGGCGCTCGCGCAGAGTGTAGTTCAAAAGTACCCGGACGTTCCCGGCTTCGTTGATACATTGGGCTGGATCTATTACAAGAAGGGTCTGCACGGACCAGCCGTCGAGCAGTTGCAGAAAGTTGTTGCGAAGGTTTCCGATAGCGCTTCGTACCGCTTTCATCTTGGAATGGCGCTCGCCGGAAAAGGCGACCATGCGGGCGCGCGGCGCGAACTCGAACAGGCTCTGCGTCTGGGCGAGAAGCAGCCGAGTTTCGCAAACGCCGAAGAAGCTCGTAATACTTTGAAAACGCTTTGATGGAAACGCCGCCCGTTTTAGCTTTTTTACTTAACGGGAGGCTTTCCCCCTGAAACCGCTTTCCGCGTTTACATGCAAAGGCTTGCTATTGCCCGGCGAGCTTTCAGCTAATGAAACCGATGGCGGGGCTTTAAGGTAAGACTAAGGAGTGCCGAACATGAGTCTGCAATTTCGCCAGAGAACTCCGGGCGAGTACGCCCGCATCATCTGGAAGCGCAAGTGGCTTATCATTCTTCCGGCCATAGCGATTGCTTCTGCCATCACACTTGTAGTTCTACGTCTCCCGGACATCTACGAATCCCACACTCTGATCGTCGTCAAGCCTTCGACGATTCCTGAGCCGCTCGTTCCCACCTCTTCCGAAGACACTTTGACCCGCGAGCTAACGAGCATCTCTCAGATCGTCACGAGCCGAAGCTCTCTTCAACCTCTGGTTGAAAAGTATCACCTTTATGAAGCCGAGCGACAGCACGGGCAGCCAATGGAGTCTGTCGTCGAGAGTATGCAGAAGGACATCAAAGTGGAGGTCAGTTCGAGCAAGGAGAAGACCAACGGCTTCAGCATCTCTTACAGAGGACGTGACCCGCGCATAACGCAGGCTATAACGGCTGAGCTTGCCAGCAAGTACATTGACGCGCAGACCAAAGCCTCGCAGAACGCTGGAATTTCGACCAAGCAGTTCTTCGACCGCAACGTCGAGCAGGCCAAAGCGGAACTGGACGAAGTTGACCAGCAGCGCCTTGAGTTCATGCGACAGAATCTATCGCACCTGCCGGACGGAGAGCCGATACTCGGCACACAGTTGACCGGACTCTACGAGCAGCAGAAATCGCTCATCACAGAGATAGGCCGACTGCACGACCAGCAGAACACCTTGAGCCAACGCTACGGCGATCTGCAAAAGCAGCGGCAGCAGAATATTGAAAACATTATAGAGGAGGGTAATAACCCGAAGAGAACGCCGGAATATCTACAGCTTATGCAGCGCGAAGATGCCCTCGAAGCTGAGATACGAAACATGAAGCAAACGCTTCGAGAAAAGAACCCTGACTTAATTAATAAACAGCAGGAGCTTGATTCAGTTCGGGCCAGAATGCAGCAAGCCATAGACGAGGGCAAGGCCATAGCAGAGGAGAAGAGAAAGCGCTACGAGTCGCAGATTGATCCGAGCATTAACGCCGTGCAGTACGAGACTGAATACGCCAAGAGCGAGATGGCGCGTCAACAGAAGATGCTGGATGAGACAAACTCTCAGATAAGCTCTATCCAACAGCGCATCAACGACATTCCGGGCGCGAAGGTCGGACTCGAAGCTCTTGATCGTGAGTACCAGACGAAGAAGGCGAACTACGACGCGCTTCAGGCTCAGCAACAGAAAGCAGATGTCATCGCAGGGATGCAGACCAATATGCAGGGCGAGACAATCGAAGTGGTTGACGCGGCGAACCTGCCAGAAGCTCCCGTCGCGCCGAAGCGCCCCGTGCTTATCCTGGCAGGCATCATGCTCGGTCTCTTCGTCGGCATCGCCTTTGCAGCAGTCTTTGAAGTCCCGCGCCTCTTAACGATTCAGACGGCCAGCGATGCAGAGCACTACACTGGGCTTCCCGTACTCGTCTCAGTGCCCGAACTTCTGACGCCGGAGGAAGCGAGCGTCATTCCGCGTCGCCGCATGATGCTCGTCGCCGCCGGAATCGTCGCAACCATTTTGAGCATCCCCGTGATCGCCTACGGGCTGAAGTTCACGCACATACTTGACAGATTTATTTCATGAGGGATGAAGGATGAGGGATGAAGGATGAAGTAAAACCATTCTTCATTCATCACTCATCCCCTACACCCTCATCCCTTCGGAGACTGCCGTGTACAGAGAATTCTACGGACTTAAAGAGTTGCCATTCGCGCTGACGCCCGATCCGCGCTTCATCTACTTTACGCCGTCGCACACGGAGGTGATGGCGAACCTGCACTACGGGATTGAGAGCGGCAAAGGCTTAGTGGTCGTCACGGGCGAAGTCGGCACAGGGAAAACTACAATCCTGCGCTGGATGATGCAGCGGCTGGACCGAACGGTTTTGGTCGCCTACGTCTTCAACCCCAGATTGACCGTGCCGGAGTTTTACCAGCACATCACTACGCTCTTCAACGTGAAAGAGTGGGAGACGAAATCGGAACTTCTAATCGCATTAGGGCGAACACTCGAATCGCGCCACTCGCGCGGGCTTCGCACTGTTCTAATCATTGACGAAGCGCAAGGGTTAACGCCTTACGTTCTGGAAGAGATTCGTCTTCTCTCAAACTTTGAATCCGACACGGCCAAGCAGTTGCAGATTGTCCTGACTGGTCAGCCGGAACTGCGCGACGTTCTGAATGACCCGGACTTGCGGCAGCTAAAGCAGCGCGTTGCGCTTCGCTGCGAGATTAAGGCTCTGCCGAATGTTGAAGAGACCGAGCGCTACATCACTTCGCGCTTGTTGGTAGCAGGCGCGGACCGCACGGACATCTTCTCGCCCGGCGCGATTGACTACATCTTTCGCTGCTCGGAAGGCATACCGCGACAGATAAACAATCTCTGCGATAACGCTATGCTTTCGGGCTATGCCGCAGGCGAATCAATCATAGGGCGCTCGATAATCGAAGAGGTCGCGGACCAGTTTGACATGCTGCCTAGAAACGACAGAGGCCGTCAGATGGGCGAGGAGCGCGAAGCGCCCGCAAGAATTTTCACCGCCGCAGGCCGCGCAGAGTTGTGGGCTGCCGGAACAGGCGCTACTCAACAAACAGAAAACGCTTCGTCGTCTCTCGCCATGCACGAAGAGGCGGAGCAGCGCGCAGGAGCAGCAGGAACAGATGAGGTCAGCGCGGCCTTTCGTCGCTCTGGACTTATGGGGGACAGATAATGGGAAGAGTTTACGATGCATTGAAACGTGCCAGCACCGCAAAGGATGAGAACGGCGCTGGTCGAAAGAAAGAAGATCAGAAGCGCCGCAACGGAACGGCTGCCGGTAGAAAACTCTCGGCAGTCCTTCCCGTAGTGAATGGGGACGAGCATCCTTGGGATAGCTCGCCGCTATTCTCTCGCGCGGCGCACGAGTCAGCGTCCACTGCGCACACCGAGGAACGCGCCGGGTCGGCACTCTCCGGCGTTACAGCTTCGCGTGCTGCTGGGGCAACTTTGGACGCTGCTGGGACGGCGCGCGCCCTACCGGAGTTTATGTCTCTGGACATCTCCGCGGCGCGCGTCGAACCTCATCTGATAGCCGTCACGCAACCGCGCTCGGCCTACTGCGAGCAGTTCCGCTCGCTTCGCACGCGAGTGCTTCAAGCGAGCGAGCGTAAAAAAATGCAGGCCTTTGTAGTCACCAGCGCGGGCGTTGCGGAAGGCAAGACCCTGACGGCTTTGAATCTAGCGTGGCTGCTGGCGCAGACGGACGGCGTGCGCGCTCTCATAATTGACAGCGACCTGCGGAATCCTTGCGCGGCTGACTATCTTGGAATTGAAGACGCCATAGGACTCTCCGATGTCCTGTCAGGCGAAGCGACTCTGGAAGAAGCAATTCTGCATCTGAATCCTTCTGGTCTTTATATGATGCCCGGAGGCGAAGCGCGCGACGACGTTGCGGAGATTCTCTCCGGTCCAAAGTTCGGACAACTCTTGGCAGAGCTTCGCCGCATGTTCGACTACATAATCATTGACGCGCCGCCTTTAGGAATCTTCACGGACGCGACCGTTCTGATTAACCGCGCGGACGCAGCGCTCCTGGTCGTGCGCTCAGGCAAGACTCGCTACGCTGCGCTTGACCGCATCATCGAGCAGTTGCCGCGCGAGCGTCTCTTGGGCGTAATCCTGAATCGCTCGGACGAACAGTTGGATGAAACTTCTTACTACTATCAGCGGCGTTACTATCGTCGTGAAGATAAGGGGATCACGAAGTCTGCAACGCAGGCTGAGATGAAAAATGCTGAGGAGGTCATCGTAGCAGGTTGAGACCGCGCCGCCTCAATGCACGAACGGTGCTTTTAATCATCGTCGAAGCAGGTCTGCTTTTCGGCGGGCTAGTCGTCGCTGTGTATCTGAGGCTTGATGGAGCAGACGCCGAGCGTGAGCTTATTGAGAAGCACGGGTTCTACAAAGCTGCGCTCGCAACACTCTTCTGTTTGAGCGCGTTCTATCTATACGACCTATACGACTTCATCATCATGCACGACAGGCGCGAGCTTGTCCTTCGCATGATTCAGGCGCTTGGATTAGCTTGGGTCGCGCTTGCTCTTACCTTCTACGCTTTCCCCTACCTGATGATAGGGCGCGGCGTAACATTGATCTCTCTGCCGCTCGCGCTCTTTCTGATGATCGCGTGGCGTCTCTGCATTCACTGGTTTCTTGGGCATCCAGATATTGGCGAGCGCATTCTCATCGTAGGTTCAGGACCATTGGCAATTGAGCTTGCGCGCGAAACTTTGCACAGGCCGGACGCGGGCTTCCGCATAGTTGGCTTTGCCGACAGCGATCCTGAAAAGCTTGGCAAGAGCTTAATTAATCCGCGCGTCATCGGACTCACTTCAGAACTCGATGACATTGTTCGACGCGAAAACGTGGACCGCATCGTCGTGGCAATAGCAGAGCGGCGCGGACAGTTTCCTACGGACCAGCTTTTACAACTCAGTCTTTCCGGCAACGTCTCAATCGAAGAGGGCGCGTCCTTTTACGAAAGGGTTACGGGTCGCGTGCACCTGGACATGGTGCGCCCCTCCTGGCTCATCTTTTCCGGTCGCAAGCGTCAGGCTCGGCTCAACGCCCTGGCGCGCATCGCGCTTCATCGCGCAGTCGCGCTTTTCGGCGCAATACTTTCACTCCCCGTAGCAATATTGACCGTGATTCTCATCAAGATAGATTCGCGCGGGCCTGTGTTCTACAAGCAGGAGCGCGTTGGTAGAAACGGTCGCCCATTCACACTGATGAAGTTTCGCTCTATGCGCGCGGATGCTGAGAAGAACGGACCTGTGTGGGCGCGTGATGCGGATGATCGCGTGACGCGCGTAGGGCGCATCATGCGCAAAGTCCGCGTGGACGAGATTCCGCAGTTCTGGAACATACTGAAGGGCGAGATGAACTTTGTCGGACCACGACCCGAACGTCCGCATTTCATAAGCCAGCTTGCGGAAGAGATTCCCTTCTATGAGCAGCGACACCTGATCGCGCCCGGTCTGACAGGTTGGGCGCAGATAAAGTATCCGTATGGTTCTTCGATTGAGGACGCTCGACAGAAGCTGCAATACGATCTCTACTACATAAAGAATCAGAGCCTCGCGCTCGACGCCGCGATTCTCTTTGAGACCGTCAAGACGATTCTCTTCGGGCGCGGAGCTAGATGAGGAATTATTTAATGGGGTTTTGGAGGTTTGAAGTTATGAAGACGAAACACATGCTTAAGTCAGTTGCGCTAATGCTCGCGCTTCTCTTGGCGTCTGTCGCTTCCGTGCTAGCGCAGGAAACAACTTCGGCGCAGCCGCAAGAGAAGGAGCAGCGCGGAGGCGTCATGGGCAAAATCTTCGGGCAAGGACCGAAGACGAAGGATGAGCAGCAGAAGGTGGACGCGCCCGCGAAGACATCTTCTCAGAGCCAGGAACGGCTCGAAGCGGACGACACGAATCCGCTTCCTTCCGACGTTCCAGCCGACATGCAGGCCGGACGACGCGGGCAGGATTCTGAGGAAGAGGCTGCGATCCTCCCCTACTACAACAACTTTCTTTCGAGCTATCACATCGGACCGGAAGATGTCATCTCTGTAACAGTTCTCGGTCAGGAGCGCTATTCCAAAGCGAACATCACGGTGCCGCCCGATGGCAAGATTAGCTATCCGCTCATTCCCGAAGGCGTCTTAGTCGTGGGCAAGACGACGCAGCAGATTCAGGAGGAGCTTACGAAGCGTCTTGACGAGTACATCATTGACCCTCAAATAACAGTCTCGCTCGATAAGGCAGTCTCCGCGACCTACTCCGTGATAGGCGACGTTGCGCAACCGGGCGTAAGAACAATGACGCGCCGCTACAGCATTCTGGACGCGCTCGCAATGGCGGGCGGCATACTCAACACGGGCGACAAGTCGAAGGTCGTCATCCTGCGCAAGCAGGCCGACGGCAACGTGCATCCCATTCCGGTCAACGTGAAAGATATTGAGCGAGGCCGGGCCAAAGAGATGGCCTTTCTAGTCCCGGGTGATCAAGTCCTCGTTCCCGGCAATCGCTTTAAGAAAGTAAAGCAATGGGGTGATCTACTTTCCATCGTCAGCTTTGCGAAAATCTTCGCAGGAGGATGGTAAGAAGAAGGTAAAAGGAAAAAGGTAAAAGGCAAAAGTAAGCGTTGAATATTTTTCTTCCCTTTTACCTTTTTCCTTTTACCTTTTGCCTTTCAAACGCGAGCCTATATGGTAAAAAGAACTATTCAATCAGCGACGCCGCTGGCCCGATTCATCACAGATCGTTTGCGTGAGCTTGGACTCAAGCAGGTGGACTTTTGTCGGCAGACGGGATTCGATCAGGGGTTGCTGTCGAAACTGCAATCCGGCGTCATCACGACTGTTAATCTGGAGAGCGCTTTGAGGCTCGCGGACGGCCTTCGAGTTTCGCCCGCGCAGATTCTCTCGATGCTCGGCAAAGAAGACGCGCACCACCTTTTGAAGAAACTCTACGGCAACAACGTCTGCGCGCAGTGCGCCAGCGAGACCGCAACGCCCGAACCCGTCCAATCAATTACCGTAGCGGCACAGCAGGCTTTCATTTTAGGGCGCGACATGACGCCCGTACTAGTAATGCTCCGGCATCTCTCAACCACAAGACGCGCAACAGCAGAAACGACAACAGAGCGCGCAAGCCCGCAGCGGACATTCGTAAAATGAGAAGAGTGGTCAGTGGTCAGTGGTCAGTGGTCAGTTGGTGGCGAGAGAGTCGCCGACGCAGATTGCTGCTTACGGTTTATTGTCTGTTTCTTACTGCGTTCTCCGTTTCGGCTAACGCGGCTGCCGCTTGGACCAAGCAGCGTTCGGGTTCATTCGCGTGGCTGCACGCGGTCTATTTTCTGGACGAGAACCGGGGCTGGGCTGTCGGCAGCAAAGGCGTTCTGCTTGCGACTGATGACGGCGGCGAGACATGGAGCACAATTCCGCGCCCGACGGACGACGCTTTGCAGGATGTCTATTTCTCGGATGAGCAGAACGGGTGGCTAGTAGCGGAGCGAAGCATTTACGATCTGAAGACGAACGACGAGCCGCGCACTTATCTGATGCGAACGATGGATGGCGGAAAGATTTGGAAGCGTGTGAACGTCATAGGCAAAGATGTGGATGCTCGTCTTGTGCGCGCTCTCTTTACGAATGAAGGGCGCGGCTGGGCTTTCGGCGAAGGAGGCTTGCTCTATACGACGCGCGATGGAGGCTTGAACTGGGAACGTCAACTTATTCCGACGCGTCATCTTCTGCTCGGCGGCTGGTTTCTAAACGCGACGCAAGGCTGGCTCGTTGGCGCAGGCGCAACCATTTTGCAGACGACGGACGGAGGCTTAACCTGGCGCACGACCCTTCTGCTTAATGAGGCGGGAAGCAAAGATGTCGCGGATGCTCAGCACGTGCGCTTCAACGCAGTCTCTTTCGCTGACCGCTTGCACGGTTGGGCGGTCGGAGCGCAAGGGCGCATCTTCATCACGAACGACGGAGGGCGCTCGTGGCGCGAGCAGCAGTCGAATGTTAGGGCAGACCTCTACGATGTGAAATTTGTGAATGCGGTCGAAGGCTGGGCCGTAGGCGCTGAGGGAACTCTGATTCACACTCTGGACGGAGGCTTGCGCTGGGTCGCAATGTCTAGCGGCACGACGCACGCGCTCGAACGTCTATGCTTCACGGGCCGCACGCGCGGCTGGGCTGTAGGCTTCGGCGGCACGATCATCGCTTATGCGCCGACAGCTTCGGCACAGCAAACGCCGAAGCTGAAAAGCTGGAACTGAAAAAATTGTCTGAGATGAGATGGTATGAAATCTTCTGCTTCAAAAGCCTTTTGAGTTAAATGGAAGTAATGAGCGTTGCTTTTGTAAATAATAAGTTGCAAGCGATGGGCGTGGGAGCGGGTCTGTCCGCGTTGAAGAGCCGCGCGTTGGATATAGCCGCTGGCAGCGCACTCATGTTGGTTGCTCTCTTAATAGGATGCTTTCATGTTCACAGTTCCGGCGCTTTATGGCCGGATAGCCCGCAGTACACCAATGCTGCCGCGATGATTCATGATTGGCTGGCTTCGGGCAATTTCTTTCACCCGTTCACATTCGCTCAAAACAATTATGCTCAGTATCCGGCTTTTCATCTGCCGTTTCATCCTCCTGCTTATCCGTCATTGCTCGGACTCTTCTTCTTTACGACACACGTCTCTTATCTCTCGGCTCGCGTCTTCATAGCGATTTGTCTGGGTGTGGCAGGATACTTCTTCTACGCTATCCTGAAGAAGTTGGAGATAACCCGCATCGCAGCCTTCGCCTGTTCGCTGGTGCTGCTGACGACGCCTGAGATTGCGCGCTGGTCCAGGGACACTATGTCTGAAGTCCCTGCGCTCGCTTTCATCATGGCAGCCTCGTATCTCTTCATCCTGTGGCTCAGGACGAACAGGTCTCTTTACTGCTTCGCGGCTTTCGTGCTGGCAGAGATTGCGTTTCTTTCTCGTGTGACGACGGCAGGCGTTCTTCCGGCCTGGTTTCTCTTGATGATCTTTACAGGAAGCTTGCGCCGCTTGCGCTCGCGCCCTCTGATCTTTTCCGCCTCCGTGTATCTTGTTCTGAACGTCGCATGGACTATCTTCGTGAGCAGGTTTGCGAAGTATGAAATGGGCGCTGGTGACGGTTCGGCCACGACTCAGTCCGGCGGACTTGTCACCGGTTTATGGAATTCCACCTATTTCTATGCGACGAATATGCCGCGCATGGCCGGATGGGGATTGATGATTCTAGCGCTGTGCGGGATTGTGTATGCCTTCTGGCTTAGAAAGCGAACGACGCTCTCTATGTTCACGCTCGCCTGGTTCTTGAGCGGCATAGGCTTCTTACTCACGCTGCGTCTAGTACCTGAGCCCAGATACTTCTTATTCGTTCTGCCCGGAGCTGCCTGCGCCGTCGCAATTCTTTTCAGTTCAAACGCTCATCGCCTGGTCCGTGCTTACTTCGCGCCCATACTTCTCTGTCTTTGTCTTGCTGCGAACGTGATGGCTCTAGCATATATTCCGCGTGGACTGGTCGGCTACGAGCCTGTGGCGGAGCGACTTGCCAGCTCAGATAAACAGGGAAACATCCTGGTGCTGTGTCCGTTCAGCCAGGATTTTATCTTCCGCTTCAGAGCTGGTCGTCCCGTCGTAGAAAGAAGGATTGTGCGCGGTGATCGCACGCTGGCTATCAGGCTTAGCGATTACGGAGGATTCTCAGGAGGCTTCAGCGTCAAGACTGTCGTTCTCGCTCACAACAAAGAAGATGTCCTGAGCGTGATGCGTCGTGGCCGCGTCCGCTATCTTCTAACCTACGCGCCAGACGAACGAGAGCAATATGAACGCACCGAAGAGATGATTCTGGCGCATGAGGTGGCACAAGCTTCGCCCGACAGCTTCTCCTTGCTGGAGAGGTTTCCCTTAACGATTGATTTCGAGGGCGAGAATTTTCATGGACAGGTTTTCCTCTGGGAGTTCAAAGAGGAATTGCCCGAAGGTCCAAGCGAGCTACCGGTTATTGTGCCAACAGCAGACATGGTGATTAATGCCAAATAATTTTAGAGTGAGAATATCATGGATGCGCATGAAGTATTCACATCGCGTAATGAGTGAGAGTTTACAGATGAGCTTTCGCCGCCTGCTCAACGTCGCGCTCATTCTTACCTGCTCTGCTCTCCTGGTGCACGCGCAGAGGAATGAAAGCGCAAGCCCTGCAACTCAAACATCTTCTTCTGGTGCCGCTAAGCCCTTGACTGCTCCTGTCGGCGGAACAGAGCGGGAAGACGCGCAGGCGTCTGCCACAACCGGTGAAACAAAAGCGCCAGATCGCATCACAGCCCTACGCTCCATGATTAAAGACGCAAAGACTGATTCTGAGCGAGCGCGTCTTCATCGTCTGCTCGTTGATTATCTGGTTGCGCTCAATAGAAAGAGCGAGGCCATTGATGAACTGCGCGCGATGTCGCGCGAGGATCGTGTTGACCCCGTAGGTTTTTATAATCTAGGCAACGCGCTTGCGCGGCTCGAAGACACGGACACAGCGATTGATGTTTATCGAAAAGCCATAAAGCAGCGGCACGGCAACTATTCGCACGCGCTCAACAATCTTGGCGTAGTGCTACTGCGTCAGGGACGTTGGGATGAAGCACAGGAGGCTTTAGAGTCCGCGCTCAAGCTTGAGAACTTTCATTACGGCGAGGCGAGCTACAACATGGGCCGCCTTTATGCTGCGCGCGGCGAAGCGGACCTGGCTATACGCGAATGGACTCGCGCGCTCGTCGTGCAGCCGGACCACGCGGACGCAGCCGTTGCTCTGGCTCGCGCGCTCGCTGAAGACGGAAGCCCTGAGCGAGGGCTTGCAGTTCTGGACGCTTTCCTCGCGCGTAAGGCTTCTAGCACGGAAGTGGCGGACGCGCGCCGTGAGATTCTATTTAACAGCGGAGAGGGTGAAGCGACGAGCGCCAGCAATATTTCAAATACCGCTGCCACTTCTGCTGCGAAAGTTGCGAACGTAAAATCCGACAGCGGCAAACATTCGTTGGCAACTACGCCGACGCTCACTGTGGATCAAGAGACTTATGATCTGCTTGGGCGCGCACGTGCGGCGCGTGCCGATGGTCGCAATGAAGAGGCGGCCACGCTTTATCGTCGCGTGCTCTCGCGCAAGGAGGGCTTCTTCGCGCCCGCTAATCTTGAGCTTGGTTTTGTTCTGAGCAGTTTGAAACGTTACGACGAGGCCGCCGCAATGTTCGAGACGCTCGTCGCTCGTGAAGGCGCTCGCTACCCCATTGCCTATTATCATCTTGGTCGGAAGTACGAGTTGCTTGGAAAACTTGATCTCGCCGCAGGAGCTTTTGAGAAAGCGGCGGCAGCTTTTGATGAAACCAACCCGCAGTTCCTTCTGGACCTCAGTCGCGTGCGCGAGTTGGCGGGCAACTACAAGGCCGCGCTCAAGGCTATGGAAGATTACGTGAGCATCAGCCAGAAGATCGGTCACGTTCCCGAATGGACGACCGAGCGCCTCGCGGAACTTCGTCAGAAAGCAGAGACGAAGTAAGGCAAAAGGAAAAAGGTAAAAGGCAAAAGTTGAAGAACGTAGAGCGAGCCTCTTCTTCTTCCCTTTTGCCTTTTTACTTTTTCCTTTTGCCTTGATAAGATTCTTCTCGTTACCCCGCTTAAATAAGTTCAATAACACTTGAGGAGGATTCTGTCATGAGTCTCTTTCGCCGACGGGTGTTTCTTGTCGCGCTGTCAGTCTCGTTAATCGCTATTTCTATGACCGCAAGCCGGACCAGCCGCGCTGCTTTCACGCCGCCTGAACAGGCAACAGACCCTGACCCTTACGGTCTCTTTGTTGATTCTCCTCAAAAGACAGTCTCTTCAGGCTTCGACTTTTCCAACCTTGATAAAAGCGCAAATGCCTGCCAGGACTTCAACCAATTCGCAACCGGCGGGTGGATGGCGCATAACGCGATTCCTCCGGCCTATTCCGTCTGGGGACGCTTCACGCAGTTGGACGAGCAGAACCTGAGCGTGCTGCACGACATTCTGGAAGGTCTCATAAAGAAGAAGAATCTTGCGCCCGGCAGCAACGAGCAGAAGATCGCAGACTTCTACGGCTCGTGCATGGACGAGGCGACGATTGAAGCCCAGGGCATTAAGCCGCTCCAACCGGAATTCGACCGCATCGCTGCCATCAACGACATCTTGAGCTTGGAAGACGAGATAGCGCGACTCCACATGCACAGAATCCCTGCCGTCTTTGGCTTCGGCTCAGCGCAGGACTACAAAAACTCTAAGGCTGTGATCGCCCAGGTAGTGCAGGGCGGACTGGGATTGCCGGATCGTGACTACTACACAAAGGATGATGCGAAATCTAAAGAGACGCGCGACAAATATGCGGAGCACGTCTCGCGCATGTTCCAGTTGATGGGCGATGACGCGGACAAGGCTGCGGCAGAGTCCAAGACCGTGATGAACATAGAGACGAAGCTTGCAGAGACTTCTCTGACGCGCGTGCAGACGCGCCAGGCCGAATCCAGATACCATCCGATGATTAAGGCGGACCTTCTTGCCTTGACGCCGCATTTCGATTGGGGAAGATATTTCCGAAACATCAATCTGCCGGAAGTTGATAAGGTTAACGTAGCGCAGCCCGATTTCTTCAAAGGCGCTGACAAACTTCTGACCCAAATTCCGGTCGAAGACTGGAAGACCTATCTTCGCTGGCATCTGGTGAATTCGGCGGCCTCTACGCTCTCGTCAAAATTCGTCGAAGAGAACTTCAATTTCAACGGCAAGTACCTGCAAGGTACGACCGAAATCCTGCCGCGCTGGAAGCGTTGCGTTGCCTCGACAGACCGCGCGCTAGGCGAAGCGCTAGGCCAACTCTACGTTGACAAGACTTTCACGCCGCAGGCAAAGGCTCGCGCTCAGGAGATGGTTAAGAACTTAATCGAAGCTCTCAGAAGCGACCTGACAACGCTCAGTTGGATGTCTGAGGAGACGCGCAAGCGTGCGATTGGGAAATTGGATGCCTTCACTCGCAAGATAGGATTCCCGGACAAGTGGCGCAGCTACGAAGCTCTTCAAATAGGCAAAGGGGCTTACTACAACAACGCAGTCTCAGCCGGAGAGTTTGAGTTTCAACGAAGCCTCGGCAAGATAGGCAAGCCTGTTGACCGGACAGAGTGGGGCATGTCGCCGCCAACCGTTAATGCTTACTACAATCCTTCAATGAACGAGATAGTCTTCCCGGCTGGCATCCTTCAGCCGCCCTTCTACGACCCGAAGGCCGACGACGCATTCAACTACGGCGGCATAGGCGCGGTCATAGGCCACGAGATGACGCACGGCTTTGACGATCAGGGCGCGAAGTTTGACGCCGACGGCAATCTTGTGAAGTGGTGGACGGATGAAGATTACACGAAGTTCACGGCACGCACAGATTGTGTGGTCCATCAATTCGACTCTTACGAAGTCGAACCTGGCCTTCATCAAATAGGCAAGCTTGTGGTCGGCGAATCCGTCGCGGACCTCGGCGGGCTGACAGTGGCTTACGCTGCTTATCA
>Ga0066662_10000390_pt1 | contig 19420 bp, 15 predicted proteins | sample GraSoiAngelo_111_FD_133939 | JGI IMG/M metagenome (GOLD analysis project Ga0066662, IMG submission 133939) | Grasslands soil microbial communities from the Angelo Coastal Reserve, California, USA - 14_0903_12_40cm | ecosystem: Environmental > Terrestrial > Soil > Grasslands | place: USA...
ACCATGGGGCCGCTGCACAACATCTCGTTCGAGGTCGGCATGGATGCCAACACCGAGAACCGCTACTTCGGCGCCGCCAAGCGCGACGTCGTCGCCGGCCTGCAATTCGCCTTCGACCTTCCCTACAAGGGCTACTTCAACGTCGCGCCTTTGGTCTATTGGGAGTTCTACAACCACAACTCGTTCGCGCAGTGCGGCAGCGGCTTTTCCGGCCCCGTCGCGGGCGTGAGCTGCCTGACCGACGGCAACACGTCGTTCAAGCCGACCTGGGCGGTGGAGACCAACTACTACATGGACCTCGGCTTCATGCCGGCCGAGTACCAGTTCTTCTCGATCAGCGGCCGGGCCGGCTGGTATGGCAAGAAGGGCACCGACACCGAGCCGTTGCCGTTCAGCGTCGCTAACGGCGTCTACAACACCGCGGTCGAGTTCAACTCCGAGCCGATCCGCCTGACCTTCGACGCCTCCAAGGCGGTGTGGGGCAACAAGTACTCGCACTTCGTCGACATCTGGGTCGCCTACCGCTACTGGCAGAACAAGTTCGGCCTCGACCACGACCGCGCCTTTGCCTGCACCGCGGTCGTCGGCGGCCGCACCGTCAGCAACGGCTCCTGCACGGAAAGCTCACTCTATTCGGGCATCACCGTGAAGTTCTGATGTCTTCACCTCTCCCCGCTCTTTGCGGGGAGAGGTCGACGCGCATCGTCAGATGCGCGGCGGGTGAGGGGCGAGGCACGGTACGGCGGAATTGTCGTAGGGTGGGCAAAGGCGCTCTTGCGCCGTGCCCACCATCTTGTTTTCGGCGTGCGGATCTATGGTGGGGACGCTGGCGGTCGCTTCGCGTCCGCCGGCTTTGCCCACCCTACGGCCTCCACGCCCCCTCATGTACCGCCGCGGCTTCTTCTTCCAGCAGCGGCCCGATCACTTCGGTCGGACGCTGGCCGCTTTTGAAAACCTCGCGGCAGGGCAGATCGAGCGTCGGATTTTCCGGGTGGTTGCCGGTCAAGCCCCGCAAACCCTGCTCGCTCAAGCCATAGACCAGCCGCCCGATGCCGGCCCAGTAGATCGCGCCGGCGCACATCGCGCAGGGTTCGGCCGACGAATACAGCGTGGAGTCGCGCAGCGCCTCGGGAGCAAACGTGGTGCAGGCTTGCGTCGCGACCAGCCGCTCGGCATGCGCAGTGGCGTCGCGGGCGGGCATGTAGCCGTTGCCGGCTTCGAGCAGCACGTGGCCGTCGCGATCGACCAGGATCGCGCCAAAGGGGTGATTGCCATGAGTCCGCGCACGGCGGGCGACGTCGAACGCGCGTCGCAGGAAATGGGCGTCGCCTTCGCCGGCGTCGATCAATGGCCGGCCATGTGCCGGCCGATCTCGGTGAGGTCGGCCTCGCTGGCGCGGGTTTCGTGGACGAACTCGCCGTGGAACATGACGACCAGACGATCCGAGAGTTCGAGCAACTCGTCAAGGTCCTCGCTGACCAGCAGCACCGCGGCGCCGCGGTTGCGGGCCGCCATGATCTCGGCGTGGATTTGCGCGACGGCTGCGAAATCCAGCCCGAAGCAGGGGTTGGCCGCGATCAGCACCTCGACGTCGCCGCCGAGCTCGCGCGCCAGCACCGCGCGCTGCACGTTGCCGCCGGACAGCGCGGCCACCGGCGTGTCGGGGGTGCGGGTCTTGATCCTGTAGCGCGCGATCTTCTTCTCGGCGTCGTCGCGGAACGCCGATCGGTTCAGCCACCACCCGCCACTCGCAAATGGCGCGCGGTCGAACTCGCGGAAAGCGATGTTGTCGGCGACGCTCATGCCGCCGACACAGGCGTTCTTCAACGGCTCCTCGGGCAGCAGCGACATCCTGTGGCGGCGCATCTCCTCGCGGCTGGCGCGATAGAGGTCGCCGGCGACGCGGATCTCGCCGCCCTCGGCCTCGCGTTGGCCTGCCAGCACCTCGACCAGCTGGCGCTGGCCGTTGCCGGAGACGCCGGCGATGCCGACGATCTCGCCGCCGCGCACGCTGAGCGACACGTCGCGGACCGCGAACGCGCCGGCATCGTCGAGCGCGTTGAGCTTCTTGAGCTCGAGCCGCGTCGCGCCGGCTTCGCCGGTGCGCGGCGGCTGCACCGTCAATTGCTCGGCACCGATCATCATCCGCGCCATGCGGTCGGCGGTGAGATCGGCGACCTGGCCTGCGCCGGCGAGCTTGCCGCGGCGCAGGATGGTCACCTCGTCGGCGAACGCCATCACCTCGCGAAACTTGTGGGTGATCATCAGGATGGTCAGTCCTTCATCGACGACCATGGCGCGGAGCATGCCGAGCACCTCGTCGGCCTCCGCCGGGGTCAGCACCGAGGTCGGCTCGTCGAGAATGAGAAAGCGGCGCTTCAGATAGAGCTGCTTCAGGATCTCGCATTTCTGCCGTTCGCCGGCGGAAATGTCGGAGACCCGCGCATTCAGCGGCACCTTGAACGGCATCCGCTGCAGGAACGCCTCCAGCTCCTTCTTCTCTTTTCCCCAGTTGACGAAGGCCGGCACGTCGTCGCGCGCCAGCACCAGGTTTTCGGCCACCGTCATCGCCGGCACCAAGGTAAAATGCTGGTACACCATGCCAAGCCCGAGCGCGTGCGCATCCTTCGGATTGGCGATGGAGCGCTCGCGGCCGCCGACCAGCACGTCGCCTTCGGTGGGGCGGTAGTAGCCCATGATGCATTTCACCAGCGTGCTTTTGCCCGCGCCGTTTTCGCCTAATAGCGCGTGGAACGAGCCGGGGCGCACTTTCAGCTCGACGTTGTCGAGGGCTGTAAAATCGCCGAACCGCATGGTCATCGCCACGGCGTCGACACCGAGCGCGCCGTCAGGCATTGCGGTCTCGCCGATGATCACGACAAGGCTCCGATCAGCGCCGCGGAGCTCGCGACCGCGCCGAACACGCCGCCCTGCATCTTGATCATCTTCAGCGCGTGGTCGTGGTTATCCTTGTCGGTGGCGGCGCAGCAGTCCTCGATCAAAACGCATTCGAAGCCGCGGTCGTTGGCTTCGCGCATCGTGGTGTGGACGCAGACGTCGGTGGTGATGCCGGTCAGCACGAGGTTGTCGATGCCGCGCAGCCGCAGCATCAGCTCCAGGTCGGTGGCGCAGAACGAGCCCTTGCCGGGCTTGTCGATGACCGGCTCGCTGGGCAGCGGCGCCAAGTCCGGGATGATCTCCCAGCCCTTCTCGCCGCGCACCAGCACCCGCCCGCACGGGCCCGGATCGCCGATCCCGGCGCCGATCTGGCGCGAGCGCCAGCGCTTGTTGGCGGGCAGGTCGGTGAGGTCGGGGCGGTGTCCCTCGCGGGTGTGGATGATATGGAAGCCCTGCGCGCGCATCACCGCCAGCAGCTTCTTGATCGGCTCGATCGGCGCGCGGGTCAGCGAGAGGTCGTAGCCCATCTTGTCGACATAGCCGCCGACTCCGCAGAAATCGGTCTGCATGTCGATGATCATAAGCGCGGTGTTGTCCGGGCGCAGGTCGCCATTGTAGGGCCAGGCATAGGGCTCGGATTTCAGGTAACGTTCGGCCATGCTCATCTCGTGATCGACAGTTCGGCGGGCGCGCCGGTCAGTGTACGCTTCGGCGAGCAGGTGATGATCATGATCGCAAGCGTCAGGATATAGGGCGCGGCGTTGAACAGGTGATAGCCGGAGGTGACGCCGACGGACTGCAGCGCCGGCCCGAGCGCGGCCGCGCCGCCGAAGGCGAGCGAGGCCCACAGGCACAGCATCGGATCCCAGCGGGCGAAGATCACCAGCGCCACCGCGGTGATGCCCTGGCCCGAGGAAAGCCCTTCGTTCCAGCTGCCCGGATAGAACAGCGACAGGAATGAGCCGCCGATCCCGGCCAGGAAGCCGCCGACCATGGTGGCGCGCAGCCGGATCGCCAGCACCGAATAGCCCATCGCGCGCGCCGCGTCGGAGCTTTCGCCGGCGGTGCGGATCAAGAGCCCCCAGCGCGTGGTGCGGAAGGCCCAGTACAGCAGCGGCGCCAGCACCAGCCCGAGCAGGAACAGCACGTTGATGCGCAGCGCGGCGCGCACCTGGGCGATGTCGCTCCACCAGCCGAAATCGATCGCCGGCAGCCGCGGCGCGGTCGGCTCGATCAGCGGCTTGCCGAGGTAGAACGCCAGTCCCGTGCCGAACAGCATCAGCGCGATGCCCACCGCGATGTCGTTGACCCGCGGCAGCGAGCAAATGCCCGCATGCAGCGCGCCGAGCAGCGCGCCGGCGATGCCGGCGGCCAGGACGCCAAGCCATGGCGAGCCGGTGAGATATGAGATGCCATAGGCGCTCATCGCGCCCATTACCAGCGTGCCTTCGAGGCCGAGATTGATGCGGCCGCTGCGCTCGGTGATGCATTCGCCGAGGCTGACGAACAAAAACGGCGTGGAGACGCGGATCGCGCCGCCGAACACCGCGAGCGGCACCGTCCACAGACCGATGGTGCCGTCGGCCATGTCAGGACCCTGCTTTCAGGAAACGCAGGCGGCCATAGAGCGCATCGCTCCCCAGCACCGCGACGAAGATGATGCCCTGTAGCACCAGCACCGACGCATCGGGCAGACCGAGCCGGCGCTGCAAGAGCCCGCCGCTGGCGCTGATGCCGCCGAGCAGGACCGCGACCGGAATGATCGCCAGCGGGTTCTGCCGCGCCAGGAAGGCGACCAGGATCCCGGTGAAGCCGTAGCCGGCGGCGAGGTTGGCATTGGCGCGCCCCTGTACCGCGGCGACCTCGACCATGCCTGCAAGGCCCGCGCAGGCGCCGGCGATGAAGCAGACGGTCAGCACCAGCCTGCCCACGTCGAGGCCGACGATCCGCGCGGCGCGAACGTTGCCACCGGCGACGCGGGCGGCAAAGCCAAACACGGTGTGATAGATCAGCACGTAGGCGGCGACCGCGGCGACCAGCCCGAATACCAGGCCCCAATGGACGTCGGTACCGGGAATGCTGCCGATCATATTGACCGCGCCGATCTCGCGGGTCGACGGCTTGTTGAGGCTCGCGGGGTCGCGCATCGCCCCCTCGACGAGGTGGTTGAGGACGGCAAGCGCGATATAGACCAGGAGCAGGCTGGAGATGGTTTCGTTGACGCCGCGATATTGGCGCAGCCCGCCGGCGAGCATGATCCACAACCCGCCGCCGATCATGCCGGCGCATACCATCGCCAGCTGCACGACGAGCGGCGGCGCCGATGACAGCATCAAGGCTGCCGCAGTCGCGGACAGTGCGCCGATCAGCAGCGCACCCTCGCCGCCGATGATCACCATCCCGAGCTGCGCCGGCAGCGCGGTGCACAGCGCGGTCAGGATCAGCGGCGCGGCGCGGGTCAGCGTATTCTGCCAGGAGAACCAGGTGCCGAAGGCGCCCTGGTACATGTAGAAATAAAGGTCCAGCGGGTTCTTGCCGAACAGCGCGACGAAGCCGCCGAACACCGCCAGCGCGGCGAGCAGCGCCGCGCCGGGGATCAGGATATATTCGATGCTGCCGCCGAAGCGCTGCAGAAACCCCGGGTCGGCGGCCGGCGCGAGCGCCGGCGCCTCCGCGGAATCCGCGACTTCTGAGCTCACGAAGTCGCCCCGATCACGCCCTCCACCAGGTAGTCCATTTTCTCGAGCTCGGGATCCTTCTGGCCGCGGTCGGTACCTGAAGCAATCGCGGTCTTGCCCTTGTTGTCCATGATCGGGCCCTTGAAGATCACGTAATCGCCGGCGACAAGCTTCGCCTTGACGTCGTCGGCGTGCTTGCGGGCCTCCGTGGAGACCATCTCGCCATAGGGCGAGACCTTGACGATCTCTTCCCTGAGCCCGCCGCGATAGAAGTTCGGGATCGCCTCGCCGGCGGCGATCATCTTGACGAATTTTGGGTACAGCGCCTCCCAATTCCATTCCGCGCCGGTCAAATAGGCTTTTGGCGCCAGCGGCGACTGGTTGACGTGATAGCCGCACACCATGGCGCCGCGGCGCGCCGCGTTTTCGACCATCGTCTTCGGCCCGTCCACATGGCAGGTCAGCACGTCCACGCCTTGGTCGATCAGGCTGTTGGTGGCCTCGGCTTCCTTGACCGGCATCGACCAGTCGCCGGTGAAGATCACCTGCGTGGTGGCCTTTGGGTTGGCCAATCTCGCGCCGAGCGTGAACGCGTTGATGTTGCGCAGCACCTGCGGGATCGGCTTGGCGGCGACGAAGCCGAGCTTGCCGGTCTTGCTCGAATAGCCGGCGACGATGCCGGAGATGTATTGCGCCTCGTCGATATAGCCGAAATAGCTGCCAGCATTCTTGGGGTCCTTATCGCTCCACAACCCGCCGCAATGCTCGAAGCGCAGCTTGGGAAACTTGTTCGCCATCTTGATCATGTGCGGGTTGTAGTAACCGAACGAGGTCGGAAACAGCAGCGACGCGCCGTCCAGGTTGATCATCGATTCCATGGTCTTCTCGCAGGCGTCGGTCTCGGCGACCTTCTCCTCCTCGACGATCTTTAAGCCCGGCAGCTTCTTCAGCGCCGCCGCGCCCTGCGCATGCGCCTGGTTGTAGCCATAGTCGTCGCGCGACCCGACATAGATGAAGCCGATGGTGGTGTCGGCCGCGAGCGCGGCCCGCGCACCGAGCGCGCTGCCAGCCGCGAGCGCCGCCCCGCCTTGCAACAGCTGCCGTCGTGAAAACCTGCCAAAATCCATTGTGAAGCTCCCCTTGGCGGACCTTGCCGCCGCTGACATTGCGGCCGCACCACGCGCGAGGCCCCTGCGGGCCATGTCGCAATCTTCGTGCCAACGCTCATTGTTTAGGCAAGGCGGGCCAAGCAACTGACAGGAATGATCTATCTCGAAATTAGCCGCGCCGTTCAAAACTTGGGCAGCATGCGTAGCGATTAAAATTTAATCTACGTCCCGGCGTTGTATGCAAGGGAGTTAAGCAATTCTTGAGACGAGGGCTGGCGACCGTTATGGCGTTGGACTTGTATCGCGCTTTCGAGGAGCGTGCGGCCGGTCCGCATCAAGCCGGGAATAGATGAGCGAGATGGAAACCGCGGGAAGCCTGAAAGCCGCGTTGCCCGGCGATGAGATCGTTGCGCGGATCAACGAGCTTGGAAATATCTCCGAGGCGCCCGGGCAGTTGACGCGCATCTTCCTGAGCAAGCAGCATCGCGCCGCCGCCGATCTTATCCTCCGCTGGATGCGCGAGGCCGGTATGCGCGCGCATCTTGACGCGATCGGCAACGTCTGCGGCCGCTACGAAGGCGATCGCCCGGGGTTGCCGTGCCTGATGCTGGGCTCGCATTACGACACGGTGCGCGACGCTGGCAAATGGGACGGGCCGCTGGGCATCGTCACCGCCATCTCCTGCGTCGCCGAGCTCAACCGGCGCGGCCGGCGCCTGCCGTTCGCCATCGAGGTCATCGCTTTCGCCGACGAGGAGGGCGTCCGCTTCGCCTCCACCTTGCTCGGCAGCCGCACGGTGGCCGGCACCTTCGACGAAAGCGTGCTCAACAGCCGCGACCGCGCCGGCGTCTCGATGCGCGAGGCGCTTGAAGTGTTCGGCCTCGATCCCGGTCACATCGGCGCCGCCGCGCGCGCGCGCCGCGAACTGCTCGCCTATGTCGAGCTGCATATCGAGCAGGGGCCGATGCTGGAGGCCGAACAACTGCCGGTCGGCGTCGTCACCGCGATATCCGGCGCGACGCGGCTGGCGGTGACGCTGACCGGCATGGCGGGACATGCCGGTACAGTGCCGATGGCGCTGCGGCGCGACGCGCTCGCCGCCGCCGCCGAATGCATCACGGCGATCGAAGCATCTTGCCGCGCCGACACCGGCCTGGTCGGCACCGTCGGTGCGATCGATGCGAAGCCTGGCGCCACCAACGTGATCCCCGGGCGGGTATTCTTCACCATCGACATGCGCGCGGCATCCGACGCGCATCGCAGCAAAGCGGTGGCGGAGGTGGTGCGGCGGATCGAAGCCATTGCGAAGCGGCGCGAGCTGGCGCTGCAGGTCGAGGTCACCCACGAGAACCGCAGCGTGCCCTGCGCGCCCTGGCTAAAGAGCCAAGTCGCAGCGGCAATCGCGGCGGAGGGGTATCGCGTGTTCGAGCTGCCGAGCGGGGCGGGGCATGACGGCATGGCGATGGTCGACATCGCCGATATCGCGATGCTGTTCGTGCGCTGCCGCGCCGGCATCAGCCATCATCCCGACGAGCATGTCGAGGTGGCCGATGCCGCCGCCGGCGCCCGTGTGCTGCTGCGCCTGATCGAGAATTTTCGGCGATCGTAGGGTGGGCAAGGGCGCGCCTTCGCGCCGTGCCCACCATCTTTCTTCCTCGACGTTGGGACCGAATGGTGGGCACGCCCCCGGGCGCTCGCGCGCCCGACGGCTTTGCCCACCCTACGTGCTACCCGGCCGTCACATCCACCAGTTCGTCCCCATCGAGCACGCGGCGTGCGGTGACGCGGTCGAGGTCGCCTTCCCAAGCCGCAACCACGACGGCTGCCACGCAGTTGCCGATCAGGTTGCCGAGCGCCCGGGCCATGCCGATGAACCAGTCGACGGACAGCACCAGCACAAGGCCGATCGCGGGAACGCTCGGCACCGCGTTCAGCGTAGCCGCCAGGATCACGATAGCCGAGCCCGGCACGCCATGCGCGCCTTTGGAGGTGACCAGGGAGACCCCGAGCACCAGCAGCAAGTCGCCGAACGACAGCGGCGTGTTGGTGGCCTGCGCGATGAACACCACCGCCAGCGTCAGGTAGATCGAGAACGCATCGAGATTGAACGAATAGCCGGTCGGGATCACCAGCCCCACCACCGAATCCTTCACCCCGAGCCGTTCCAGCTTGCGCATGATCTGCGGCAGCACCGCGTCGGAAGAGGCGGTGGCGAGCACGATGGTCAGCTCTTCGCGGAGATAGCCGAGGAATTTGAAGATGTTCAAACCGGCCAGCGCCATCACGCCGCCGAGCACGCCGAGCACGAAGATGGTAACGGAAACGTAGAACAGCACCACCAGCGAGACCAGCTGCTTGAGCGAACCGACGCCATATTTGCCGACCGTGTAGGCCACCGCGCCGAGCACGCCGAGCGGCGCCAGCCGCACGATCAGCCCCATCGCGCGGAACAGCACGGTGGAGACCGCGTCGATGATATTCCCGATGCGCTCGCCCTTCTCGCCGCCGACCAGCGCCAAGCTGACGCCGAACAGGATGGCGAAGAACAACACCTGCAGCACGTCGTTGCGGGCCAGCGCATCGAACGAGGTGCTCGGAATGATGTTGAGCAGAAAGCTGCCGATGCCGCCGCCCTGCAGCTTATGCGCGTTGTCGGAGACGGTATTGAGCGCCTTGCCGTCGAGCGTGGCGGGGTCGATGTTCATGCCGTGCCCGGGGCCGAACAGGTAGGCCAGCAGCAAGCCGACGATGAGCGCGACGGTTGTCATCACCTCGAAATAGATCAGCGCCTTGACGCCGACGCGTCCGACCTTTTTCAGGTCGCCGGCGCCGGCGATGCCATGCACCACCACGCAGAATACGATCGGCGCCACGATCATCGAGATCAGCTTCAGGAAGGCGTCGCTGAAGATCTTCAGCCCGACGGCGAAATCCGGCGCCGCCATCCCGAGCGCGATGCCGAGCAGCAGCGCCGCAAGGAACTGCACAAACAGCGAGGTATATAACGATTTTCGCGCGATGGGCGTTGCGGCGATCACGGTTGACATCGGTCCCCTCCCGGTCGGCTTCAGCTGGCGGAGCAACAAATGTGCCAGTTCGACGCAGCCGCTGTCCGAAGCTGCCCGTACAGGACTATGGCACGAAATCGATTTCAAAGAGCGCGGTCGCGGCGTAGCTTAGCCTGGGCGGCGGATATTCGTCTGCGGCACGGAGGCTTGGCATGAGAGCGCTCATAGGTGTTGCAATCGCGTGCCTGTCCCTCGCCGGCGGCAGCGCCGCCGCACAGCCCGCCAGTATGGGATGCGCGCCGGAAGCATCCATCAGGGGCTCGCAGACGTTGCGTTGCAAAGGCGGGGTGATCATCGTCGCCGAGAACGGCGCGCGGTTCACGCTGCAGGACCGCGACGGGAACGGACGGGTGGATTCGGTGGAGCTCTCCAGCAAGGCATTGCTGCTCGAAGTGCCGAAGAAGTCGGGCGGCAACCGCTTTCAGGTGATCACGCCGCAGGCGATCGCGGCGGTGCGCGGCCCCAGATGGGCGGTGGACGCGGCGGATGCGAAGACCTCGGTGGTCGTGGTCGAAGGCCGGGTCGCGGTCGGCCGCCGCAAGGGCAGCCATAGCGTGACGCTCGGGCCCGGCGAAGGCGTCGACGTGGAAGCCGCCGGCCCGCTCACGATCAAGCGCTGGCCCGCGGCGCGCGTGCAGGCATTGATGGCGCGGCTTGGCCGCTAGGCCGGCCAATGCGCGCCTCCCGCCTGCAAGTGCCGCTCGCGCTGCTGCTCGCGGGAGTTTGGGGTTTCGTGCTGTATTTCGCGCATGGCCAAGGTCATTTGGGATTCCTCGACCGGGTCGAATCGACCATCACCGATCTTCGAACCTTGGTGCGTGGCACCAGGGTGCCGCCGGACTGGGTGACCATCGTCGCCATCGACGACGCCTTGGTGAAAAGGGGCGGCAGCTATCCGCTTCCGAGGGGGGACCTTGCCAGGATCGTCGAAGCCATCGCTGGACTTGCGCCGAAGGTCCTGGCGATCGACTTGCTGCTGGTCGACCGCGGACCAGAGGAGGGCGACGACGCCCTGGCGAATTCCCTTGCCGCCCGGCCTGCGGTCATCGGTGCGGCGGCGGTGTTCCCGGAGGCCAGTCAGTCGGTTGGCGCGGAGAATGACGGACCATTGGCCCGCCTGCCGCGCGCCGACCGCTTCCTGCTGCCGCTCGGCAAGTTCGCGGCGCGTGCGGATATCGGCATCGTCAATGTCGCGACCGACCGCGGCGGTGTCCCTCGTGCCATCCCGATGCTGTTTCGAACCAGCGACAGGATCGAGATGGCCTTTCCGCTTCGCGTCGCCGCGCTGGCCATCGGCAAGGAGCCCGCCATCGAGCCCGATGGCGTGTTGCTGGGCGATCGATTGGTGGCAACCGACGTCGATCACGTCCTGCCGATCTCCTTCTACGGTCCGCGCCGGACCATCCCGACGCTGAGCGCTGCCCTGGCGCTGTCCGGCGAGCTTGCCGCCGACTCCATTCGAGATCACATCGTCATCGTCGGCGCGACCGTGACCGGCGGCGGAGACTTTTTCCCGACGCCGTTCGATTCGGTGATGCCAGGCGTCGAAGTCATTGCCACTGCCGTCACCCATCTGATGGCCGGCGACGGGATCGTGCGCGACCGCGCCGTGCGGATTTTCGACGGCGTGGTGGCCGTCGTGCTGCCGATAATCCTGGTCGCCTTGCTGGCATGGCGCCGTACCGGGACCGGGCTGATCGCGGCGGCCGCGGTCGTTGCGCTCTGGACCGCGGCGAATTTCTTCGCGTTCACGCGCGGCATCTGGTTCAACGCCGCGGTGCCGATTGCCGCGGCCGCGCCGCCCGCGATCCTGTTCGCCGCGGTGCAGCTCTGGTCGGGCCGGCGGCGCGCGCAATATTTCGCGATGCGCAGCGAATTGCTCGAGCAGTTTCAGCCGCCCGGCATCCAGCAATGGCTGAGCCGCGACCCGAATTTCCTGCAACAGCCGGTACGGCAGAACGCCGCCGTCGTATTCATCGATCTGTCCGGATTCACCTCGCTCAGCGAACGGCTCGGCGCGGAAGCGATCCGCGAGCTGTTGAAGGGCTTTCACGCGCTGGTCGACCGCGAAGCGGTCGCATCCGGAGGCATGATCACCAGTTTTCTCGGCGACGGCGCGATGATCCTGTTCGGCCTGCCGGAAGCCGCTTCCGATGACGCCTTCAGGGCGGCCGAATGCGCGGTGGGGCTCTGCGTCAGCGCCGAGGAGTGGCTGACGTCGCTGGACGCCGCCGTCGCGTCGCGGCTCGGCTTCAAGGTCGGCGCGCATTTTGGCGAGATCGTAGCCTCCAGGCTCGGCGGCGGCAGCTATCACCACATCACCGCCACCGGCGACACCGTCAACGTGGCAAGCCGACTGATGGAAGTGGCGGCGCAACGCCGCGTCGCGCTGGCTGCCAGCAACGAATTGCTGCGCACCGCGGGCCGCGACTGCGCGCTTTATAAATCGGGGATCCTCATTGGGCCGCGCGAGACGCGGATTCGTGGCCGTTCGGGCGCGGTCGCAGTTTGGCTGTGGCGCAGCGACCTCGCCGCGCAAGGCGGCGAGGGGCTGTCGCCGTGGTAAGTCACTGCACCGCGATGTGCGAGACCTTGACGATCTCGGTGAGCCGCTGGTGATCGGCTTTCATTAGCTCGGCCAGTTGTTGCAGCGGCATCGGCTGGCCCGGAATGTCGGCATGCGACAGCCGCTCGATCACCTCGGGCGCCTGCAGCGCCGCGTCGACCGCGTCGTGGATGCGCTTGACCAGCTCGTCCGGCGTCGCCGCCGGCACATAGATGCCATACCACGGCAGGTAGGCGGCATCGGGGTAGCCCGCTTCGGCGACCGTCGGCACGTCGGGCAATTCCTTCACGCGCTCCTTGGTGAACACCGCGAGCGCCTTCAGCTTGCCGTCGCGAATATGGGGGAGGGCCAGCGCCAGCGAAGCCACCGTGATCTGGATCTCGCCGGTGATCAGGTCGATCAGCGCCTGCGGCTGGCCCTTGTAGCCGATATTGGCGACGTCGATGCCCGCGGTGCGGAACAGGTTCTTCGCGGTCAGGTCGATCGAGGAGCCGATGCCGGGATTGCCGAAATTCATCTTGCCCGGGCTCGCTTTGGCTAGCTCCACAAACTCCTTCAGCGTGTTGACCGGCATGGCGACCGGCACCACCGCCGCGCTTTGATTCCACACCAGGAGGCCGACGCATTTGAAATCGCGCAGCGCATTCCACCCCGCATCCTTGTAGATCGACGGGTTGACCAGCACCGCGGGGCCGGTCACCAGCCAAGTGTAGCCGTCGGGAGTAGAGCGCGCGACCTCGGCGGTGCCGATATTGCTGTTGGCGCCGGGCTTCGCCTCCACCACCATCGGCTGCCGGAAAACCTTGCCGACGCCCTCGCTGACGCTACGCGCGACGATGTCGACGATGCCGCCGGCGGGATAGGGCACGATGACGCGGATCGGCCGCGTCGGATAGGGAGCCTGTCCAGATGCCGATGCGGTGGCCGCAATGAGCGCAACGCCTGCGATCAGGCGCCCGATGCGGTTTGTCCTCATCGCATCCCCCGCTGCTTTCGGCTTCCGATATCGCCGGGCCGGATTTGCCGCTATAGCATCGCTTATCGGCACTGAATGGGGAGCCGTCAATGGACTTCGATCTGTCGGAGCGCGCGCGGCAGTGGCGCGATCGGCTGCAGGCCTTCTTCGATTCCGAGGTGCTGCCGCGCCATCGCGACTGGTCGCGTGAGGTCGCGGCAAGCGGCGAAGCGTCTTTCATGCCGGAGCTGCAGCGGAAAGCCCGCGACGCCGGCCTGTGGAATCTCGCGCTGCCCGAGCTTGCCGATCACGAATCGGGGACGCGGCTCTCCAACCTGGACTACGCCCCGTGCGCGGAGATCATGGGCCGCCTGTTCTGGGCGCCCGAGGCGTTCAACTGCCAGGCGCCCGACGTGCCGAACATGATCGCGCTGCAGAATTGCGCCAATGACGCGCAGAAGCGCCGCTGGCTTTTTCCCTTGCTGGAAGGGCACACCCGCTCGGCCTTCGGCATGACCGAGCCGGACGTGGCGTCGTCGGACGCGACCAACATCGCGACCACGATCCGGCGCGACGGCGACGACTACGTCATTCGCGGCCGAAAATGGTTCATCACCGGGGCCGCGCATCCGCGCTGCAGCTTTTTGATCGTGATGGGGGTCAGCGATGCCGGTGCCGCGCGCACCGGCCGCCATTCCTGCGTCATCGTGCCGATGGACGCGCCAGGCGTTCGCTTGGTGCGGCCGCTGCGCTGGATGGGTTGCACCGACCATACCGCGCCGATCGGCGAGATCGATTTGGACGACGTACGGGTGCCGGCGGAAAACCTGCTCGGCAAGGAGGGCGAAGGATTCGGCGTCGCGCAGGTGCGGCTCGGGCCGGCGCGGATCCATCATTGCATGCGCTCGATCGGGCTGTGCGAGGTGCTGATCGAGCTGATGCTGGCGCGCGCCGCGGAGCGCACGGCGTTCGGCCGCGCCATCATCGACTACGACACCGTGCAGCGCTGGATCGCGGAATCGCGGGTCGAACTGGAGCAGGCGCGGCTCCTCACCTACCGCTGCGCCTGGCTGCTCGACCGCGCCGGCCATCAGGGCGCCTGGCGCGACGTCTCGCTGATAAAAGTGTCGGTGCCGGCGATGCTGCAGCGGATCGCGGATCGCGCGATGCAGGTGTTCGGCGCGATGGGCGGCTCCGACGATACCCCGATCCATCAGGCGCTGGCCTGGGGCCGCCTGCTGCGCATCGGCGATGGGCCGGACGAGGTGCATCTGCGCCAGATCTTCAAGATGGAAGCCATGCCGCCATGGACGATCGCCGAGTCGCCCTACGTGTTGCCGCGTCCGGCCTGATCGGCTAGCTGATTGCCAATGACAGCACCGATCAAAGCAACCGCGCTGCGGTTGAATGCCAAGGCCAAGAATGCGGAATCGCTGGCGCCGGCCATCGAGCAGCGCGTCCTGACGCACGGGGCCGACGCCGTGATCGTGGAGGTCAAGGCGGCGGGGGTCAATCCGTCCGACGTCAAGGCCGCCACCGGGCTGATGCCTTACGCGGTATTCCCGCGCACGCCGGGGCGCGATTTTGCCGGCGTCGTCGTCGACGGCCCCAGTGAATGGATCGGCCGCGAGGTGTTCGGCTCGTCCGGCGATCTCGGCATCCGCCGCGACGGCACCCACGCCACGCATCTGGTCGTCGAAGCCGCCGCTTTGGTCGAAAAGCCGGCATCGGTTTCGATGGAAGAAGCCGCCGGCATAGGCGTGCCGTTCGTGACAGCGATCGAAGGCTTTCGCCGCGCCGGCATGCCTGTGCCGCAAGACACCGTGCTGATCATGGGGCTGAACGGCAAGGTCGGCCAGGCCGCGGCGCAGCTCGCCACCTGGCGCGGCGCGCGCGTGATCGGCGTGGTGCGCAAGGACGAGGCTTACGAGGGACACGCGAACGCCCCGGTCGAGGTGATCAATTCGGCCGCCAGCGACGTCGCCGCGCGGGTGCGCGAGCTGACCGGCGGCAAGGGCGCTGACATCGTGTTCAACACGGTCGGCGATCCCTACTTCCAGGCCGCGCACAAGGCGCTGGCGCCGGCCGGCCGGCAGATCCTGATCGCGGTCGTGCACCCGGTGGTCGAGTTCAACATCCTGGAGTTTTACCGCGGCCGGCACACCTATGTCGGAATCGACACGCTGGCGTTTTCCTCTGCGGCGAGCGCGGAATTGCTGCGGGAGGCGCTGCCGGGCTTTGCCGGCGGTCATCTCAAGCCGTACCCGATTTTGCCAAACGCGATCTACTCGCTTTCGGAAGCTAAAGCGGCCTATCTTGCGGTGATCGGCTCGTCGCGCGAACGGGTGATCTTCCGCCCTCGCGCCTAAAGCCAAGAAAAAAATTCAGGGGGAAACGATGGCGCAACTCATCAGTGGCGAAATGCCGAAGGAGGCGTCCGCCTCGGTCGTCAAGCAGCACGCCGCCACCCGCGCGTCGTTGCCGTTTTCCGACACGCGCGATTTCGATGATGCCGCGCGCGGCTTCCTCGGCACCCGCGAGCACGCGCGGATCGTTTCCGAAGGCGGGCGCGTGGTGTGGGGCCTCGAACCTTACGATTTTCTGGCCGAGCAGGAGGCGCCGCCGACCGTCGATCCTAGCCTATGGCGGCAATCGCGGCTGAACATGAACCATGGCCTGTTCGAGGTGGTGCCCGGCGTCTACCAGGTGCGCGGCTTCGACATCGCTAACATGACCCTGATCGAAGGCGAATCGGGCGTCGTGGTGGTGGATACCCTGACCTCGATCGAGGGCGCGCGCGCCGCGCTGGAATTGTATTACGAGCATCGGGGAAAGCGTCCCGTCGTCGCGGTGATCTTCACCCATACCCATACCGACCACTGGGGCGGCGCGCGCGGCGTCATCGACGACGCCATGCTCGCACGCGGGGTGCCGATCATCGCGCCCGACCTGTTCATGGAGCACGCGGTCTCCGAGAACATCATCGCGGGGCCGGCGATGCTGCGCCGCGCGCAATACCAGTTCGGGCCGTTCCTGAAAAAAGGCCCGCGCGGACAGGTCGATTGCGGGCTCGGCAAGTCGATGGCGGCAGGCTCGGTGGCGCTGTTGCGGCCGACCGACCTGATCAAGGCGACCGGCGACAAGCGCACCATTGACGGCGTCGAATTCGAATTCCAGATGGCGCCGAACAGCGAGGCGCCGGCGGAGATGCATTTCTTCGTGCCGCGCTACAGGCTGTTGAATCTTGCGGAAAACTGCACGCATAATTTCCACAATCTGCTGCCGTTCCGCGGCGCCGACGTGCGCGACGCGCTCGCCTGGTCGAAATATCTTGGCGAGGCGCTGCAGCTGTGGGGCGGCAAGGCAGAGGCGATGTGCGGCCAGCATCACTGGCCGGTATGGGGCACGGCGCGCGTCGATGCCATGATCGCCGAGCAGCGCGACCTCTACAAATTCGCGCACGACCAGACCTTGCGCCTGATCAACCACGGCCTGACTGCGACCGAGATCGCCGAGACCATCAGGCTGCCGAAAAGCCTTGACGGCGCCTGGCACGGCCGCGGCTATTACGGGCATATCCGGCACAATGTGAAGGCGATCTACCAGAAATATCTCGGCTGGTACGACGCCAATCCAGCCAATCTCGACGCCCTGCCGCCGGTCGAAGCGGGCAAAAAGTACGTGGAATACATGGGCGGCGCGGAGGCGATCCTGGCGCGGGCGAGAAAAGATTTCGAGCGCGGCGAATTCCGCTTCATCGCGCAGGCGCTGAGCCATCTGGTGTTCGCCGAGCCCGACACCGCCGCTGCCCGCGCGCTGTTGGCGGACAGCTTCGAGCAGCTCGGCTATCTCAGCGAAAGCTCGACCTGGCGCAATGCCTATCTGTTCGGCGCGCAGGAATTGCGCGAAGGCATCCCGAACGCGCCGGCGCGGCCGCCGATGCCGCGCGAGACGGTGGCCGCGCTGCGCACCGGGCAATTGTGGGACATGCTGGGGGTGCGGCTCAACGGTCCGAAGGCGGAAGGCAAAACCATTTTGCTGAACTGGGATTTCAGCGACACGAAAGAGCGATTCGTGCTGCGGCTGGAAAACTGCGCGCTGACCTATACAGAAGGCGCGCAAGCCGCGCAGGCGGACGCGAGCTTCACGCTGCCGCGCACCCTGCTCGACGAGGTCATCGCCCGCAAGGCGACGTTCCCGGAAGCGATGGCGGCGGGCAGGATCGCGTTCACCGGCAACCCGGTGAAGCTTGCGGAGTTGATGGCGCTGATGGACGAGTTTCCGCGCATGTTCGAAATCGTCGAACCAAAGAAAACGGTGGTGACATGAGCAAGAACGGCAAGAGCGCGGCGAACCGCATCACCGGCCGTTCGGCATTCCTCGCGCTACTCAAGGACGAGGGCATCACGCATCTGTTCGGCAATCCCGGCACCACCGAGCTGCCGATCATGCACGCGCTGAAGGAACATCCGGAGCTCACTTACGTGATGGCGATGCAGGAAAGCCTGGTGGTCGCCATCGCCGACGGTTTCAGCCGCGCCTCCGGCCGCCTGGTGGCCTGCAACGTCCACGTCGCGCCCGGGCTCGGCAATGCGATGGGCTCGCTGTACAACGCAAAGTTCACCGGCACGCCGATGATCCTGACCGCCGGCCAGCAAGAGCAGGGCCACGGCCTCACCGAGCCGGTGCTGTACGATCCTTTGGTGCGGATCGCCGAGCCGCTGGTGAAATGGGCGGTCGAGGTGACCAGGCTGGAAGACCTGCCGCGCATCGTACGCCGGGCCGCCAAGGTCGCGACCACGCCGCCGACCGGGCCGGTGTTCATTTCGCTGCCCGGCGACATCCTGAATTCCGAGGCCGGCATCGAGCTCGGCCGCTCGACCCGCATCGACACGCGGGTCAGGCCGTCGGATGAATCGCTGCACGCGCTGGCGCAGCGCATCCTGCAAGCGCAACGCCCGGTCATCATCGTCGGCGACGAGATCGTCAAAAGTGATGCGCTGGCGGAAGCAGCTAGCTTCGCGGAAACGCTCGGCGCGCCGGCCTGGCAGCAGACCGCGCCCTACGGCGCGCATTTCCTCTCGGAGAGCGCGTGCTTCATGGGCCCGCTGCCGCGGGTGCAGCCGCAGGTGCGCGAGATTCTGTCCCCCTTCGACCTGATGATCGTGCTCGGCGGCGATCCGTTGCGGATGTCGGTCTATAGCGAGATCGATCCGCTGCCGGAAGCGCTGCCGATCGTGCAGGTCGGCTTGGTGGATTGGGACCTGGCGAAAAACTATCCGGCCGAGATCGCGGTGAAAGCCGACATCAGGGAGACCTTGCGCGCGCTGGTGCCTGCTTTGAAGGCAGCCGGGGGCGCGGCGCTGGAAAGCCGCGCAAGCAGCGGCATCGCCGCCCTCGCATCGAAGAACTGGAGCGCGAAGCGTACGAAACTGGTCGAGCAGATTTCGCTTAAAGCTGATAACTCGCCGATCGATCCTGACTGGTTGGCGCTGCAGGTGGTCGAGGCGATGCCGCCCAACGCGATCCTGGTCGACGAGGGGCTGACCGCCTCGCGCTACATGAACGCCTTGCGTGCGCATCGCGACCGCTACGGCTATCACGGGCTTGCCTCGGGCGGGATCGGCTGGGGCTTGCCGGCCTCGGTCGGCGTCAGCATCGCCAATCCGGAGCGCCCGGTGGTGTGCTATTCCGGCGACGGCAGCGCGATGTATTCGATCCAGGCGCTGTGGACCGCGGCGCATCACAAGCTGCCGCTCACCGTCGTGGTCGTCAACAACGGCGGCTACCGCATCATCAAGCAGCGCCTGCTCGCCTTCCACCAGGACGACCATTTCGTCGGCATGGACTTTGTCGATCCGCCGGTGGATTTTACGGGCCTCGCAAAGGCACTCGGGCTGGAGGCGATCCGCGTCACCGATGCAAAGGATGTGCCCGCGACGCTGAAGTCCGCCTTCGGCCGGCGGGGCGCAAAGCTGATCGAAGTGGTCGTGGAAGGATCGGTGAAGGCTGGCTGACAACAGCCTCGTAGCCAAGCCATGATCTGCAAGCCACACATTCCGGCGTCATCCTGAGGTGCTCGCCCGCTTGGGCGAGCCTCGAAGGATGGCGGCAGGCGCGGTGCTCGCGGCGATCCTTTGAGACGC
>Ga0066662_10000391_pt1 | contig 19406 bp, 17 predicted proteins | sample GraSoiAngelo_111_FD_133939 | JGI IMG/M metagenome (GOLD analysis project Ga0066662, IMG submission 133939) | Grasslands soil microbial communities from the Angelo Coastal Reserve, California, USA - 14_0903_12_40cm | ecosystem: Environmental > Terrestrial > Soil > Grasslands | place: USA...
GTGGAAGTCCTCGATCGTCGCCAGACGGTCCACCAGCCAGTGGTGGAATGAGTCGATGGTCTGCCGGGGCGCCTCCAGCAGCAGGTCGTCCTTGGCGTCGTAGTAGTAGTGCACCGTCCCCGCCGAGACTCCGGCCTGACGTGCGATGTCGGCGGTGCGCGTCGCCTCGATCCCGCGGTCCGCGATTACGGAGAACGCTGCCTGGACAAGCTGTCGGCGGCGCGCGTCTTGGTCCTTCCTCCGTGCCACGCGGTGATTATTGCGAATCCGACCAAAGAATTCAACGCGCCACCAGATGTCTGTTTGACTCCAGTTCTGGCGTCTGATTGAATCGTCACCCAAGGAATTCAGACCCAAGGGAGACCGGTCATGGAGCGAGGTATCTGGATGCTGGCGTCGGTTGTTGCGGCGGCGTTCTTGGTCATCGGCTGCGGCAGCGGCAGCGGCTCGGGGACCGGAAGCCCTGCGAAGAGCAACCCCGACACGCTGGTAACCACCACCCCGGCGCCGTCGGGCCAGATCTCGAAGTTCACCTGGGCTCTCAGCTATGAGCCGACGTCGCTCGACTACGCCTACGCGTACAACTACGCCGAGAACACGGTGCTGTCCAACGTCTGCGAGAGCCTGATGCGCCTGACGCCCGACTACAAGATCGCGCCGTCGCTCGCGACGTCGGCCACCCATCCGAACGCGACCACCTGGGTCTACAACCTGCGCTCCGGCGTGCACTTCAACGACGGCACCACGATGACCGCGGCAGACGCCGTCTACAGCCTCGAACGCCAGATCAACCCCAAGGTGGGCTCGTACTGGGCCAGCTGGTGGGCGAACGTCAAGACCATCAAGCAGACCGGGCCGATGCAGGTGACGATCGCGCTGAAGAAGCCCGACGTGATCTTCCCGCAGATGATGGCGACGCCCGCAGGCACGATCGAGAGCAAGGCCTATTTGATGAAGGAGGGCTCCAAGTACGGCACGCCGGACGGCGGAGTGGATTGCACCGGCCCCTTCTCGTTGAAGAAGTGGAACAAGGGCCAGAGCATCGTGCTCGCCCGCAATGCGAACTACTGGGACACGAGCCTCCAGGCACACGCCAACGAGGTGACGTTTGCCTTCCTCGACAACGAGGCGACGCGTGCCAGCGCGCTGCAGAGCGGTCAGGTCGACGGCACGTTCGAGGTGCCGCCAACCGCCATCAACAGCCTGCTGAACGCACCGAACGGCAAGCTCTATTTCGGCCCGAGCATGCAGTCCTACGACGTCATCGTCTCGAGCTTCAAGGGGCCGCTCGGCAACGCCGACATTCGCCGCGCCCTGTTGCTGGCGCTCGACCGCCAGGGGATCGTGAACGCAGCGCTCGGCGGACGCGCCCAGGTGCTGCGCGCCGAGGTCGCACCCTCGTCATGGGGATACTCGAAGACGATCTTCCAGCAGGCGTACAACGCCCTTCCCGCACCGGCCATGGACATCGCCGAGGCGAAGAAGCTGGTGCAACAGGCGGGGGCGCCCACGAAACCGATCGTCCTCGCCACCCTGGCCGGAGACAGCCAGCTCTCGATCATCTCGCTGGCGCTTCAGAGCGCAGCCAGCAAGATCGGGCTGAGCCTCCAGATCCGAACGTTGCCGGTCGCCAAGTATGCGACGCTCTTCTTCGACCCCAAGGCGCGGGCTGGGCTCGACATGTTCCTGACCGGGTGGTACACGGATGTTCCGGAGCCCCTGAACATGTACAGCACGATCTTCATGACCGGGGGCGGCTCGAACTACAACGGGTACTCCAACCCCACCGTCGACCATCTGCTCGGCCAGGCCGACCAGACCGAGAACCTCGACGCCCGCGCAAACCTGATCACCCAGGCGCAGACGACAATCGTCCATGACGTGCCATGGATTCCGCTGTATGCCCCTGACGTCCGTGTATTCCTGAACAGCAGGATCAGCGGCGTGCCGACCACGTTCGTGTACCTGTATTACCCCTGGGCGGCGACGATCGGGGCGCGCTAGGCGTCCGCAGAGGCGCCTCGATGACGCTGGCGAGACCACCCTTCGACGGCCTGACGTGCCTCGCAGAGGAGACGGGCCCGACGCCGCTTGGCCCCGAACCGGAACGAGCCGAGAGCGTCACCGTGCGGGCGCACGACGGCACCTCGCTCGCCACGGATGTGTACCTGCCGGCAGGGCGAGGGCGGTTCTCCGCCGTTCTCTGCAGGCTGCCCTACGACAAGACCGGGGACCACGCGTGGATTCCGGCCGTGGCAAGCCGGCTCGTGGACGCAGGATTCGCGTTCGTCGCTCAGGACGTCCGTGGCAAGGCACGAAGCGACGGCGCCCGCGAACCGTTCGTGCACGAGGCCGCCGACGGGTCGGCGACGCTCGACTGGATCGAAGCCCAGCGATGGAGCAATGGCCGGATAGGGATGTGGGGGCAGTCCTACTACGGGTACACGCAATGGGCCGCAGCCATGACCGGGCACCGCGCGCTTCGCTGCATCGTGCCTCAGATGACCGCGACCGCGATCGGCCGGGAATGGATGTACCGCCAGGGCGTGTTCCAGCTGCAGACCATGGCGGAGTGGGGCGTCTGGGCCTGGACGGATCGCCCCATGCTCGGCTTCACGATCGACTGGCGGGCGCTCCCAGTCCGCGACCTGCCCCAACTCTGGTGCGGGCGCACGAATCCGGCGCTTGAGACGTGGCTCCTGAACGGCCCACGATCCGGGTACTGGGCGCGCCTGCCCGCGGGCCAATGGGAGCCCAGAAAGCTGCGAGCGGCGGTCATGTCAACCGGGGGATTCTGGGATGTGTTCCAGCGAGGGCAGATCGACGATCACCTCCGCCTCGCGTCGGTCAAACCTCCGTCCCTGGCGCACCTGCGAATGGCCTCGCGCGACCACTTCGGCAGCGAATGGGTCCGGCACGGGGAGCGAGGGCCCGATTACGAGCACGACCCTGAGCTGCTGGACGAGGCGCTCGACCGCTACATCGGGAACGCCCCCGACTGGTACCACGCCTGTCTGAACCTGCAGGAAGCGCCGCAGGTGCGCAGGGTGGAGTTCCAGATCGCCGGCGATGACTGGCATCACGCCGACAGCTGGCCGCCGCCGGATGCGCGACCCCGCACGTTCTGGCTTCGTCCCGGGGCGCTCTGCGACCAGCCGGGCGCGAGACGCTCGGTCGGCCTGGGCTACGACCCCGAAAACCCGGTCCCGTCACTCGACGAGAATCCATGGCGAACGCTGTTCGATCCGTCCGACCGCCGAGAGATCGCGCTCCGCGATGACGTCGCCGTGTTCGACAGCCAGGCGTTTCGCGAGCCGCTGATGCTCGCCGGGCCCACCCGTCTGCGTCTTCCCATCGAGGCCGAAAGCTCAGCGGTTCATGTCCATGCTCGGCTCGTCGACGTTGCGGCCGGCGGCAGCGCGCGTCTGCTCGGCCACGGCGCGGCGCAGGTGCTTCGGGGCCGCCGGCGCACCATCGATCTCGGCCATCTGGCGATCAGGCTCGAGCGCGGCCACCGGTTGCGGCTCGAGCTCTCAGCCACCGACTTCCCGCGCTATGCGCGCGCCGGCGTGGCCGGCGACTGGCGCACGGCGACGTCCCTGACACCCGGTCGTCTTCGTTACACCCTCGACCACGGGGCGACGTTACAGGTCACCACTTTGGCGCACCCGACCGGCCGGGCCTGAGTGGCCGCCAGGTCAGCTCGCAGGACCGGGCAGTCCGGTGGGCAACGGTCTGGCTTCAGCCCGCTCGCCGATGTGCCGAATACACAGTCACGATCCATGCAGCGCAGCAACGACACGCGGGTCTACTTCGTGCAGGTTCGGCCGGCTGGGTCGAGGCGTTGGCAGACGCAGGCGATCGGGGGCTCGGAGGATGAAGCCCGGCGGCTGGCTCAGCGCGACTGGAGCTTGCCGATCGCCAAGGCACGCGGAGAGCTGCGCGTGATCGGCGACGCCGAGCTGGAGCGCCACGGCGGACTGGTCGCGGTGATGGAGGCGATCGCCTCGTTTCACGCCGAAGCGCTACGTGCGTGCCGCTGGGTGCCGATCGCCGATGAGGTCGTATCGGGCCGGCGCCGCACCCACTGAAGGACGTCAACCGCACCCAGCCCCGTGCCGCCCCGCGGTTTGTGCGAGGTGTCTAGTCGGAGCTCACGCAGCCGCCGGTCGCTGTTCGTAGCACGGCGGGGGCAAGGCAGAACGGAGCGAAGACCGTGGGGCGCCGAGGTGGAACCTGGCGTGAGGGAACGGTGGTGGTGGTTGGTGCGCCCGCGGTCCAGCGCTCCGTCAGAGTGATCGAGCCGGGCCGTCTGGTTCGTAGCCGCCGGCGGCCATGCAGGTCAACGCTGTGGCGCACGAGACTGACGGTTGAGACATCTGGAAGACTTGTGGGAGAAGCGGCGTACGTTGTCCCGTCCAGGAGCCGTTCTCCAACCGGTCGGCGAACAGTCGGCCGCCGGCATTGGTGACGTACGAACCGGTCGCGGTGCAGACGCCCGGCGACGGGCAGGAGACACCGTAGAGGCCGCCGCCGGGATTGGGGACGGCGATCAGGCGCCACGCGGTGCCGTTCCAGCGCTCGGCGATGGCTCCGTTTTCCGTCTGGCCGCCATCGTCCGAAGTTCCGCCGACGGCGATGCAGCGCGTGGGTGCGGTGCAACTGATGGACGGCAGGTTCGAGAAGTCCTTGCGCGCGGGATGGGGCGTGGGCTGTACCGCCCAGCGGTGGCCGTTCCAGTGGTCGGCGATGGGCGTTGCCAGGCCCGACGCGAAATGCTGCTCGCCGGTTGTCGTGCACCAGGCCGGGCTGAGACAGTCGATTCCGCCCAGGAAGGTCTGCACAGCACCGTCTGCCGGCGGCACGGGAAGGATGTGCCACGTGTGGCCGTTCCATCGCTCGGCAAACGGCACCTGACCCCCAGAAGCTGTTGGGTAGCCGCCGACCGCCATGCAGAAGCTCGTGGACAGGCACTTGACCCCGGCGAGGCCCGCCCCCGGCGTTGGGGTCGGGATCTTCACGATTCGCCACCGGGTACCGGCCCACTCCTGCGCCATGGTGCCGGCCGCGGACTGGCCGACCGCCATGCACCACCTCGCGTTCGGACAGGAAACGCCGTTCAGGTTCGAGCCCGCCGGGCTCGGCGTTTCCTGGAGCCGCCAGCGACGCCGGTCCCAGCGCTCGGCCACGGTTGAGAGGCGGCCGCCCGTCGGCCCCGCGGTGCCGACCGCGGTGCATACGCTGGGCGCCGCGCAGGAGACGCTGTTCAGCTGGGTCTCCTCCGGCCCCCGTGGACTGGGTGCGTGTCCCGGCTGCCACCTGGTGCCATCCCAGTGGTTGACAAGGACGGTGGGAGTGCCGGTACCACCCGCCTGCCCGACCGCGAAGCACGACGAGGCGCGCAGGCACGCGACCCCGGCGAAGTAGTTCCCCGTGTCGCCGTCAGGGACGTGCGTCGCTGCCAGCCGCCAGCGCGCGCCGTTCCACTGCGCGGCGAGGCTCAGGAAGTCGCCGTTCGCATTGAGGTACGCGCCTACCGCCGAGCAGCGATCGACCCTCGCGCAGGAGACGGCGAACAGGCCGCTGAACTGGGCGCCGGTCGGGCTGGGCGACGGTTCGACCCGCCACCGCGACGCGGTAAGCCGCTCCACCAGCGTGCCCTCACTCGATCCGCCCACCGCCACACAGCTGCCCCCAGGCATGCACGTTGCGCCGCTCAGGAACGCGTACGAGGCCCCATCCGGCGCGACGGACGGCAGGACCCGCCAATGTCCATCGCGCCAGCGCAGGCTCAACGGCAGGTCTGTCCCCGAGCTGTCCACATAGTCGCCCACCGCGAGGCAGCTGGACGGCGTGCACGCGATTCCGCCCAGTCCTGTGAACTGCGCCCCCGACGGCACCGGCACCGCTTGCCGCGACCACGTACCACCGTTCCAGCGCTCCACCAGCGGCCCGGCATCCGTCGAACCCACCGCAAAGCACGACGACGAGGACCGGCAACCAACCCCGACCAACATGCTCGTACCCGGGCCGGTCGGCGTCGGGACGATCCGCCAGCCGGCCCCATTCACCATCTCCGCGAACGTGCGAACAGTCCCCCGCGCGTCGATCGTCTCGCCAACCGTCATACACGCGAAGCTGCCCCAACAGGCGACGCCGTTCAGGATCGTTGCGCGGGCAAAGCCGGCATTCGCGGGGCGCAGGATCCGCCACCGCACACCGTCCCAGCGCTCCGCCAGTGCCACCCCGCGGCCGGACCGCGTCAGGTGCGTGCCAACCACGATGCAATCCGAAGCGCCTCGACACGCCACACCAGACCCCTGCCCGGTCCCCGTCAACGGATTGGGCGACCGAACAACCATCCACCCGGATCCGCCCCGCGCGGCCGTCGCGGGAACAACCAGCAGGCACAGCACCCCGGCACACGCTAGTGATCGAACCAGGAACCGCCGCGAAAGACCGAATCGCATGAGAACACCTAACCTCGCGGAGCGAGCAGCAGACACCTGCAGGGGAAGCAACACTCCCACCCAAGTGCCGAATGTGTCAACCGGTGGGCACCTTCAAAGCCACGGTGGTATCACGGCGCAGGCGCACCCCCACGCTGTAGGATCGCCGCCCGTGCAGCCGCCCTACGAGCATCCGATCGGCGTCTCGCTTGGCGACATGGTGCCGCCGGAGCGGATCGGCGAGCGCGCGCGAGCACTCGAGAAGCTCGGCTATTCGCACCTGATGATTCCGGAGGACTACTGGTACGAGCCGGCGCTCGTCTGCGCGACCCTGGCGCTCGGTGCCACCGATTCAGTGCCGATCGGGACCAGCATCGTCTCCGGCCTGGTCCGCCATCCGGCCGTCCTGGCCATGGAGATTGCAGGGATCAGCCGTGCCTTCCCAGGCCGATTCCGACCCGGCATCGGGCTGGGACTGCCGGACTGGCTGAGGCAGATGGGGCTGATGCCCGAGAAGCCCGTCGCCGCGCTGCGCGAAAGCGTCGGATCGATCCGGAGGCTGCTCGAAGGCGAGACCGTCACCTTCGAGGGCAGCCGCTTCACCCTCGATGGCATCGCCATCACCCACCCGGCGCTCCAGCCCGTGCCTATCGCAATGGGCGTCAGCGGGCCGATGCTCCTGCGGCTGTCCGGCGAGCTCGCCGACACCACCTTGCTCGCGGCATCGAGCGGTGAGGCCTACATCCGCTACGCCCGCTCGCAGGTGGAACGGGGACTCGCGAAGTCCGGACGCGAACCTGCGGCGATGCGCTACTCGACCATCGCGCTGACCTGCGTCGACGCCGACGGCGCCCGCGCCCGGGCGCTGGCACGACCGGTGCTTGCCTCGTTCCTTGGCGAGTTCGGGACGAACACCATGACCGACGCCTACGGCATCTCCGACCAGCTGCAGGACATGATCGAGCGGCTCGGCGCCGACGGCATCAAAGCCGAGATGCCGGCGGAGTGGCTGGAGGACCTGACGCTGGTCGGATCACCGAGCGAGGTCGAGGCGAAGATGCGCGCCTGGCTCGACGCGGGCCTCGATTCGATCTGCATCTTCTTTCCCGAGCCCAGCCTGGAGGAGCAGACCATCCAGCTCGTCGCCGAACACGTCATCCCTGCGTTTCGGTGAACGGCGCCATCCCACGGTAGGGGATCGGCTCGGGACTGGCATAGGCCCCGGCTGAGCTGGTGCGCAGCCCCGCACGCCAAAGCGCGTGCGCGAGCAATGCGCCGAAGGCGACTCCATCACAGACGGGCGCACCGGTGCGCTGTTGCACCGTGGCGGCAACATCGGCCATGCCACCGCACGCAAGCACGACCGCCTCCGCGCGCCGAGCGACGAGCCGCCCAGCCGCCGCGACGATCGCGTCGGTGGTGGCCGGGTGGCCGCCGCCCTGCTCGGACACCGGGATGTCCAGGGCCTCGACGGCGAGCAGCCGCTCGGCAACCCCATACCGGCGGGCGGCTTCCTCGATAGCCGGGACGCCGCGAGCCAGCGTCGTGACCACGCCAAAGCGGGTGGCGACCAGACAGGCGGCGCGGAATGCCGCCTCGCCCATGCCGACAACGGGCGCATCGGTCAGCTCCCGCGCCGCATCCAGGCCCGGGTCGCCAAAACAGGCAACGAGGTAGGCGTCCTGCGGTGGTAGCGAGCGCAGCAGCGCGAGCATCTCTGCAGCAGCGACGACGGCGTCCGCGGCGCTCTCGATCGAGGCGGGACCGCGCTCCGGCGATGCCGCCAGCACCTCGCTGCCCTCCGGCAGCACGCTGCGGGCCACGCCGGCCATCGCCTCGGTGTGGCCCCGGTCGGTGTTCGGGTTGAGCAGGCCGAGGCGGAACATCGTGAAGCTATGCTCGCACACCATGGATCTCGGCCTCGAGGGGTGCACGGCGATCGTCAGCGGAGCGTCCTCCGGCATGGGCCGGGCCGCGGCCATGGCGCTGGCCGCCGAGGGCTGCAACGTCGCGCTGTTCGCTCGCCGGGGGGACCTGCTCGATCAGGCGGTGGCCGAGGTCGATGCGCTGCCCGGAAATGCCGGCGGGCTGGCGGTGCCGGGCGACTCGACGGATCCCGACGGTCTGTCTCGCCTGGTCGCAGCCACCCGTGGGCGGTTCGGCGGTGTTGATGTCCTGGTCAACAACACGGGCGGGCCTCCCGCCGGCGACTTCGGCCAGTTCGACGACGAGGACTGGCGCTCGGCATGGGAGCTGACGCTGATGTCCACGATACGGCTGACGCGCCTTGCGCTCCCAGCCCTGCGTGAGAGCGGACGGGGGCGGATCGTGACCATCACGTCATCGGCGGTCAAGGAGCCGAACGACGGGCTGCTGCTGTCCAACGCCTACCGGCCGGCGGTGACCGGTTGGTCGAAGACGCTGTCGCAGGACGAGGCGCGACACGGGATCACCGTCAACTGCATCGCCCCCGGCTACATCGACACGGAGCGGATGCAGCGAATCTACGCAGCGGGAGGGGATCCCGAGGGCGACCGGCGCCGGGATGCACAGGCCATCCCGGCGGGGCGATTCGCAGAGCCGTCCGAGATCGGCGATGCGGTCGCGTTCCTGTGCTCGACGCGGGCGGCGTACATCAACGGCATCACGCTGCTGATCGACGGCGGACTGGCGAAGGGGCTGCTCAGCTGAGCGGGCGTCTGAATGGTAAAGCGATCGTCGTGACGGGCGGTTCCTCCGGGTTGGGAAGGGCCATGGCGCTCGCATTCGCACGCGAGGGCGCCGACGTCGTGGTGGGGGATGTGCGCGAGCAGCCGCGCGAGGGCGGGCGGCCGACGGCCGACCTGATCGCGGATGAGGGTGGCGAGGCGGTGTATGTCGAGGCGGACGTTTCTCGCTGGGACGCAATCGACCAGCTCGTGCGAACCGCGGTCGACCGGCGCGGGCGCCTGGATGTGATGGTCAACAACGCGGTTGTCGCCGGCCGCCACTCGAAGGGCCTGCTCGAGACACAGCCGCAGGACTGGGACGCCATCATGGACGTCGGGCTTCGCGGCGTCTTCCTCTGCTGCAAACGGGCAGTCCAGCAGATGCTCGGCCAGGAGCCGGTGGGCGATGTGCGCGGCCGGATCATCAACATGTCATCGCAGCACGGCATGGTTGGAACCCCGGGCCATGTCGCCTACTGCGCGGCCAAGGGCGGCGTCGTCAACCTCACGCGGCAGGTCGCCGTCGACTTCGGGCCACGCGGCATCATGGTGAATGCGATCGCTCCGGGCAAGATCCTCACACGGCCGGCCGACGAGCCGGACACGCCCGAGATCCTCGAATACTCCCACGCGCGAACGCCCTTCTCGCGCCTGGGACAACCGGAGGACGTGGCCGCTGCGGCGGTGTTCCTGGCCTCGGACGAGTGCACGTACGTCAGCGGCACGAACCTGCTGGTGGACGGCGGCTGGATGGCGTACTGATGCGCGGAGCCGTGGTCACCGAGCTCGGAGCCACGCCGACGGTGCGCGAGGTGCCCGACCCGACGCCCGGCGAGGGCGAGCTTCTGGTGGAGATGGACGCGGCCGGCCTGAACCCGGTCGACCTGGCCATCGCTGCCGGGCTGTTCTACCTGGGCCATCCGCCGCTGCCGTTCGTCGCCGGGCGCGAGGGCGTCGGCCGTGTCGTCTCGGGTGGCACGCTCGAGCCCGGGACGCGCCTGTTCACGATCGCGGCGCGCAGCGGGACGCACGCCGAGCGGTTCCTCGCAGCCGAGTCAGCCAGCTGGGTGCTCGGCGAGGAAGGGGACGACGCCGCGGCCGCCGCGCTCGGCATCGCCGGGCTGGCCGGCTGGGTGGCCGTCGAGGAGCGAGGACGCCTGCAGCGCGGCGAACGGGTGCTCGTGATCGGAGCCACGGGGACCGTCGGCCACGTCGCCGTCCAGGCGGCCAGGTTGCTCGGTGCCGATCGCGTCGTCGCGGCGGGCCGCGACCCGAAGCGGCTGGAGCGCGTGCGTGAACTGGGGGCCGACGAGATCGTGGTGCTCGGCGAGGATGACCCGGGCGAAGCGCTCGCCGCAGCGTTCCCCGACGGAGGCCCGGAGCTCGTAATCGACCCGCTCTGGGGAACGCCCGCGCTGGCGGCGATGCGCAACGCGCCGATCGGCATGCGGCTGGTGAACCTCGGGCAGTCGGCCGCGGCAGCTGCCGAAATCCCCTCGGCGCTCGTTCGCGGGCGCCGGCTCGAGATCATCGGCCACACCGTATTCGAGGCGCCGATCGATGACCTGTCCACCGCGCACCGCACGATGCTCGAGCACGTCGCGGCCGGCCGGCTGCGGGTCGAGATCGAGACGGTGCCGCTGGATCAGCAGCCGGACGCGTGGGAGCGACAGCGCGCGGGCGGCGTCGGGCACAAGCTCGTGATCACGCCCTAGAAGGCGGTCCACCCGCCGTCGACCATCAGGTTCGCGCCGCTGACGTATGTGGCCTCGTTGGCCAGGAAGGCGACGGCGGCCGCGACGTCCTCGGCGCGCCCCAGCCGTGAGAACGGCGTCCGCGACCGCACGTACGCCAACCCCTCCTCGGTCGCGCTGAGGTCACCGGGCGTCCCCGTCACGATCTTGCCCGGCGCCACGGCGTTGCAGATGATCCCGCGCGGCCCGTAGTCGACGGCGATCTGGCGCGTCATCTGGATCAGGCCGCCCTTGCCGACGCCGTAGGTGAAGTGGCCCGGCGGGCCGACCATGCCATGCTGCGAGGTGATGTTGACGATGCGCCCGCGCGCATCGCCGACGAGCGGTTGCTCCAGCATCTGCCGCACCGCAGCCCGGCAGAGCAGATACGGACCGCGAAGGTTGACCGCCATCATCGCGTCCCAGTCGGCCGGCTCGGTCTCGAGCAGCGCCTTTGAATGCGCGCCGGCCAGCACGGCGTTGTTGACGACGACATCCAGCGTGCCGCAGCGCTCGACGGCGACCGCGACCATTCGCCGGCAGTCCTCCTCGCGCGACACGTCGGCGTCGAGATGCACCGCCCGCCCACCTGCGGCCTGGATCACCTGCTCGGTCGGCTCGCCGCCGGTGATGGGGTCACGGCGAATGTCGGCCAGAACGACGTCGAACCCGTCGCGTGCCAACCGCACCGCGATCGCCCGGCCGATCCCCGACGATGACCCGGTCACCACAGCGCTTCGCCGGCTCATTCGCACCCTCCTCCCGTCCGTATACTGGATCGATGCCTGGAGTCGCCTTCGTCGCCCACTGCCTCCTCAACCAGAACTCGAAGACGGACGGCGGGGCCCGCTGCCCGGGCGTCTACTCGCCGCTCGTCGAGGAGCTGCGCGCCCGCGGCTGGCGGATCGAGCAGATGCCGTGCCCGGAGCTCGCATTCACCGGGCTGAACCGCTTCTGGGCCGTCAAGGAGCAGCTCGACACGAGCGCCTACCGGCGCCATTGCCGCCGTCTCGCCACCGCTGTCGCAGGCGCCGTTGAGGTGCACGTCCGCCGTGGCGACGACGTCGTCATCGTTGGCATCGAGGGCAGCCCCTCGATGGGCGTGCACATCACGAGCTCCGACCCGACACGCGGCGGGCGGCCTGAGTGGCCGGACGGCAGCGGCGAGCTCTCGCCCGGGGCGGGCATCTACATGGAGGAGCTGACGGCCGTTCTGGCCGAGCGCGGGATCGACGCTCCGCGCGCCATGGGCATCTCCCACCAGCTTCCCGATCATGACGCTGCGGCCGAGCGGGAGCGCCTGGCCGCGCTGATCGAGGGCTGAATGGACGGTGACGCCCGTGGTTTCCGAGTGGCTCTGGTGGCCGGCGAGCTGATCAACCCGCCGGACGGCGGCGTCGACGCTCTGGCCGTGCTCGCGCAGGAGGACTGGGGCGCCATCCAGCTCCCCGCCGCCGAGTACCCCGACGATGTGGCGGAGCCGCTGCTGGAGCAGGCCGCAGAGCAGGCAGAAGAGTTCGCGCGTCACGGCTACACGCTCGCGCTGGTCGGGCACCGCGACGGGCTGGACGAGGCACTTCGCCGCTATGGGCTCGATACGCCGCCGGCGATCGAGCCGGGCAGCGCGGAGGACCTGCGGGCGTTCCTCGGCGCACTGGCCGGCTGACCGCATCACGCCCGGACGGCTCGGTCACGGGCCCGGGCGATCGGCAGGTACTGGCCGCGATGCTCCGGAGCCACCAGCTCGCCGTCGCGGACGGCAACCTCGCCTGAGGCGACGACATGCCTGACGCTGCCCGGGACGTCGAACCCCTCGTACGGCGTCCAGTCCAGGCCATCGTCGATCGACTCGAGCGTCAACCGGCTGCGCTGAGATGGGTCCCAGACCACCACGTCCGCGTCGCTGCCCTCGGCCACCACGCCCTTCCGGGGGTACAGGCCGAAGATGCGGGCGGGGTTCGTGCAGGCGACCTCGACCAGCCGCTCGGGGCCGAGCGGCTCCTCCCCGCCCAGCGCGAACCCGATCGGCAACCGGGCGCCGATGCCGGGAAGCCCGGTCGGCACCCTGGTGAAGTCGCCCGCCACCGGCACCTTGTCCCTGTCGAGCCGCAGGTGGCAGTGGTCCGACGCGAGCGTCGAGAGGCCACCGTCGCGCAACCCGTCGAGCAACGCCGTGCGATCGTCGGCCGTGCGAAGCGGCGGGGTCATCACGAACTTCAGCCCGTCGGCGCCCTCGTGGTCGGCGCGGTCGAACAGCAGGTGGTGGACGCACACCTCGCCGTTCACACGCTGCCCGCGGGACCGGGCGGCACGGATCTCCTCGAGCGGCGCGCGCCCGGTGACGTGGACGACGTAGGCGTCGCACCCCGCCAGGCCGGCGAGCACGAGGAAGCGGTGAACGCATTCGGCCTCGAGCTCGATGGGACGGCTGCGTGGCAAGGCATCGAGCCCGAGATGCCCGGCTGCGACCTCCTGCCGCGTGAGCAGGTCGACGGCGCGGCCGTTCTCGCAGTGTGCGAGCACGACCATGTCCAGCTCCGCCGCCTCCTGCATCACATCGAGAGCGACGTCGTCGTCCGCCATGATGCCGAGCTCGATGTAGGCCAGCCACAGCTTCACGCTGCCAATGCCGAGCTCAGCGGCCTCTCGCATCTGGCCGCGCCGGTAGTGCTGCGGCTCCCAGATCACGGTGTGGAAGGCGAGGTCGATCATCGACTCGGGCACCTCGTCGGCCAGCGTGCGCCGGGCTGCCTCCGCAGGCGTCTCGCCCGGCTCGGCGTCAACGAAGGCAAAGGCGGTTGTCGTCCCGTTGCGCAGGGCCGAGCGCGTGTCGTCCGCAACGCCGCCGAAGGGGTGCGTGTGGACGTCGATCGCCCCCGGCAGCACCAGGCAGCCCGCCGCGTCGATCACGTCGGCGCCGTCGCGCTCGATGTCTCCGACGGCGGCGATCCGGCCGTCATGAACGAGCACGTCCGCCGGCATCGATGCCTCGGGCCCCACAACCGTGCCTCCGACGATCGCCAGCGGGCGGGTCAGCTGAGCGCTCCGTGGGGAAGGCTCGGCGCAGCGGCCAGCAGGCGCCGGGTGTAGTCGGCGCCGGGATCGTTCAGCACTCGCGTTACCGGCCCGCTTTCGCACATCCGGCCGCGGTCCATCACCAGCACCGTGTCGGCAACGCAGGCGACAACGCCGAGGTTGTGCGTGATGAAGAGTATGCTCAGCCGAAGCTCACGCTGCAGCTCGGTCAGCAGCTCCAACACCGCCGCCTGCACCGACACGTCGAGCGCCGATGTCACCTCGTCGCATACGAGCAGCTCGGGCTTTGCCCCGAGGGCACGGGCGATCGCAACCCGCTGGCGCTCGCCACCTGACAGCTCGCCCGGGAACCGGTCCATGACCCTCGTCGGCAGCCGGACGCGCTCGAGCAGCTCCCCCACCTCGCGTCGCGCGTCCGTGTGCCCGAGCTTGCGCAGCACTCGCAGCGGCCGCTCGATCTCCTCGGCGACACGGTGCCGTGGGTTCAGCGACTCATACGGATTCTGGAACACGATCTGGATCCGCCGGCGCTGGTCGAGCGACCGCCCGCGCGCCGCTCCGGCGAGCGACACGCCGTCGAAGCGGATGTCTCCGGCTGTGGGCTGGTGCAGGCCGGCGATGCAGCGGCCGATCGTCGTCTTGCCGCTTCCCGACTCGCCGACCAGCGCCACGCATTGGCCGGCCTCGATCTGAAACGACACATCGTCGACCGCGGGCCTCCCCAGCCGGCCGCCGCGATACTCGACGCGCAGGCCGTCCACTTCGAGCAGCGGTTCCGCGCCGGAGGAACCGCTCGCAGCTCGGCCGCCGTCAGCCGGCGCCGTGGTGTGGACGAGCTCCTCCCACCGGACGCAGCGCACGACGTGCCCGGATCCGGCCTGATCGAGCGCAGGCACGGCTCCAACGCACCTGTCCTGCGCGTGCGTGCATCGCGGCGCGAACGCGCAGCCGGACGGCCACTCGCCAACGCCGACGCTCACGCCCGGGATGCCCTGCAGCGCCCGCGGGTTGCGCACGTCGGGTATGGCCGCGACCAGCGCGCGGGTGTACGGGTGTCGCGGCCGCTCGATCACCTCGTCGGCCGGGCCGCTTTCGACCACCCGGCCGGCGTACATGACCGTGATCCTGTCGGCCATCCCGGCGACGACCGCAAGATCATGGGACACGTACACCATCGCCATCCCCTCCTCCTCGCGCAGGCGCATCAGCTCGGCGAGGATGCGGTCCTGCGTGAGCACGTCGAGGCCCGTGGTCGGCTCGTCGAGGATGGCCACGGGCGGCCCGCAGACGCAGGCCATGGCGATCGTCACCCGCTGCTGCTGGCCGCCCGACAGCTGGTGCGGGTACCTGCGGCCAAACGCGTGATCGCCGCCCAGCTCAACCCGCTCGAGGGCGGCGCGAACCGATTGCTCGGAGGCGCGGTCGCTGCGGTGCGCGCGCAGGACGTCCATGATCGCGTCGCCCACCCGAAGCGACGGGTTCAGGGCCCCTCCCGGGTCCTGCGGGACGTACGACATGACCTTCCCGCGCAGGCTGCGCAGGGCCGCGCCGTCCCGACCAACCAGCTCATTCCCTGCCACCTGAACCGAGCCGCCGCGCACCGTGATCCCAGCGCGGGTGTAGCCCAGCAACGCAAGTGCGGTCGTGGTCTTGCCGCTTCCCGACTCGCCGACGAGGCCCATGATCTGCCCCTCCCCGACCGTGAAGCTGACGTCCTCGACCACCGGCGCACCCGAGGCGAGCGCGAGCGACAGGCGATCGACGCGGATCACCGGGTCGGGGGCGGAGGCGCTCACGATGGCGGCACCGTCTCGACGGGTCGCGGCACGTAGGACCGTCCGAGGCTGCGAGCGATCGCGTCACCGGTCATGTTCACGCCGATGGTCAGCAGCGCGATCATGGCGGCGGGTGCGATCACGGCCCAGACGTTGAGATTGATGTACTCGCGGTTCTCGCTCACCATCAGCGCCCAGTCGGAGCTCGGCGGCTGGAGGCCGAGCCCGAGGTAGTTGACCGACGCGATGATCAGGATCGAGTAGGTGAACCGCAGACCGGCGTCGACCAGCACCGGCGCGAGGATGTTCGGCACGATCTCCCGGCGGATTACCGCAATCGGCCGCTCGCCGCGGGCGACCGCGGCCTCGACGTACCCGCGCACGCTCACCTCGAGCGTGGAGGTGCGGACGATGCGGCTGATCGCGGGCGCCTGGATCGCCGCCACTCCGATGACGAGCACAGCGATGCTGGTGCCCGCCCCCGCGATCAGGACGAGCAGGAACAGCAGCGGCGGGAACGCCAGCATCACGTCCACCGTGCGCATCAGCGCCGGGTCGACCTTCGAACGGCTGTAGCCGGCGACCAGGCCGATCGACATGCCGACCGCATATGCCAGTGCGGTCGAAAGCAGCGCCAGGCCGATCACCGACCGCCCGCCGTTCAGCAGCCGGCTGAGCACGTCGCGCCCGAGCTCGTCGGTGCCAAGCGGCGCGTGGCTCGAGGGCGGCGCCGCGTCCGGCCCGATGGGCGCGGTCGGATCGTGCGGGGCCAGATACGGGCCGAACACGGCGACGGCCACCACGAACAGCACGATCGCCACACCGATCGCACCGCCGGGAGAGCGCATGAACCGCAGGCGGTGCCTCATGCCGGCTCCCGCAGCTTGGGGACGAGCAGCATCACGATCAGATCAGCGACGAGGTTGATGAGTATGTAGGCGACCGCGATCAGCAGCGCGATGTCTCGCACGACCGTGACGTCGCGGTTGCCGACCGCCGTGACGAGGGTCGTCCCAAGACCGGGATACGCGAACACGCTCTCGGTGATGATGATGCCGCCGATCAGCCACTGCAGGTTCTGTGCAAGCACCTGGATGCTGGGAGCGAGCGCGTTTCGCATCGCGTACCGGTAGAGCACGCGTCGCTCCGGCAGGCCGTTCAGCCGGGCGGTCTGGACGTACTCGGTGCCCAGCACCTCGATCATGCCGGCCCGCACCATACGGACGCCGGATGCGAGCGATGCAAGCAGCAGCGTCATCACCGGCAGCACCAGCTTCTGGGGATCGTCGAGCGGGTTCGCCCCCGGCGGGACCAGCGCCACGGGCGGCAACCAGTTGAGGCCGACGAAGAACACTCCCACGAGCAGCGACCCGATCACGAACTCGGGCAGCGCGATCCCGGTGAGCGTGCCCAGCGAGATCACATGGTCGGCGGGGCGGCCCGCGTTGACCGCGGCCAGCACTCCGAGGAAGAGCGACAGCGGGATCATGAACAAGGCCGTGACCAGCGCGAGGATCAGCGAGTTCTTCAGCGGGCCGGAGATCAGCGGCCACACGGGAGCGTGTGTCTCGCCCTGGGCCAGGCCCACCGCCGAGTCGCCGAAGTCGCCGTGGGCGAGCCCCGACATCCAGTCGGCGTACTCGGTGCCGGCCGGCTTGTCGAGATGCAGGCGGTGATTGAGGGCCGCCACCTGCTGCGGGGTTCCGTTGCGACCGAGCACAACGCTGGCAGCATCTCCGGGAAGCACGACCGTGCCCAGGAAGATCACCAGCGACGCGACGAGGATGGCACCGAGCGCGCCCAGCATGCGGCGGCCGAGGAAGGCGAGCACCGGTGACGTCTCTCGGACGCGCCTCCCACGCTCCGCGACCGCCGTCATCCCAGAGCCGCCATCCTTGGTCGAATGGTCATGCCAACCATGCGTCCATGAACGCCATGTTGCCGAGGGCGCCGGCGCCGCTGGGCGTGATCCCCTTCACCTTCGTCGACAGACCGTCCACCCAGTCCGCGGCGACCCAGTCGATGTAGCCGCCCTCGTTGTACTGGATCGTCTGGATCTGGTTCCAGTAGTCCTGGGCCTTCGTCTTGTCGAGCTCGCCGATCGCCTTGGACAGCAGCGAGTCGAACGACGGGACGTTCCAGTGCGTCTCGTTGTACGGCGAGTCCTTGGACAGCGCCTGGAGGTAGAAGAACTTCATGCCGGTGATCGCCCACTGCGTCTCGGCGAAGGACATCTTCAGGTACAGCAACGACGGGTTGTAGTACGAGTTCGCCGGGACCTGCTTGAGGTTGATGGTCACGCCGGCCGCCTTCGCCTGCTGCGCAAGCAGCGTCGCCGACTCGACGAACCCAGGGATGATCTCGGACGTCTGCAGCTCGACGGTCAGGTTCTCCTGTCCCGCCTTCTTGAGCAGTGACTTGGCCTGCTCGATGTCCTGCACGCGCTGCGGCAGGCTGGTGTCGTAGAACGGCAGCCCCTTGCCGACGATGTCGTTGCCGACGCTGCCGAATCCGTTCAGCGCACCCTCGATCATCGCCGGGCGGTCGACGATCAGCTTCATCGCCGTGCGGACGTCGTTGTTGTTGAACGGCGGCTTGGTGACGTCCATGTAGAACATGATCGGCTGGGGCGACTTGCCGGTCAGCACGACGATGTCGCCCGTGGACTGATGCGCCTTGGCCTGGGCGGTGGGGAGCATGCCCATCGCATCGATCTGGCCGCTTAGCAGCGCGTTCAGGCGGGCGCCGTTGTCCGTGATGCCAACGATCTTGAGCTGATCGGCGTATGGCTTCGGGCTCTGCCAGTAGTTCGGGTTGCGCTTGAAGACGCTTTGCTGGCCCGGCGTGAAGCTCTCGTACATGAACGGGCCCGTCCCGACCGGGTGCTTGAAGTCGGTCTCCCCGTTCTGGAAGATCCAGGTGTTGTACTGGGCGAAGTTGGACGGCAGATCCGAATCGGGCGACTTCAGCGGCACCTGCAGCGTCAGCTTGTCGACCTTCTTGATGTCCTTCGCGTTGATGCCCGACACGAAGGGCAGCGCATAGCTGGACGGCTTGGACATCTGCTGGATCGAGTAGATCACGTCGTCGGCCGTGAAGTCCTTGCCGTTGTGGAACGTGACACCGGAGCGGAGCTTGATCTCCCACACCGTCGCGTCGCTGTTCGGGTTCCACTCGAGGGCCAGGCCCGGGCTCGTGCTGAAGTCGGGGTTGGTGATGATCAGCGGGTCGTAGAGGCTCTGGACGCGCGCCTGGTCGATCGGCGTAACGGCGATCAACGGGCTGAGCGTCTCGGCGGTGCCGGCGCTCGCGAACGAGACGCGAAGCACGCCGCCGCGCTTCGGTTGACCGGCGGACGTCTGCGCAGTGGACGAGGTTGACCCGCCGCCGCAGGCGGCAGCGAGCAGTGGCGACATGCCGAGCATGGCACCCGCGGCGCCGCGAAACAGCGTCTGACGGGAGAGCCGCTGGTCGAACATCGCATCCAGCGGGGTGGTCGGTGGACGGTCGTTACGGGAGTCGCTCACTATGTCCTCCAGGAGGGGTGGCGAAGCATGGCGCGGGGATCACTTTCCCATACCGAGGGGCCGTTGTGGGGTGGCCCAGCAGACAGTTGCGCGAGGCCGCTGAGGAGCCTTTGCGTAGTGCGTCGCGCGGTGGCCGAGAGTCCGCAGCGGGATCACGGATTGGTATGCTCTCATACCA
>Ga0066662_10000392_pt1 | contig 19371 bp, 19 predicted proteins | sample GraSoiAngelo_111_FD_133939 | JGI IMG/M metagenome (GOLD analysis project Ga0066662, IMG submission 133939) | Grasslands soil microbial communities from the Angelo Coastal Reserve, California, USA - 14_0903_12_40cm | ecosystem: Environmental > Terrestrial > Soil > Grasslands | place: USA...
AGCTGGCTGAACTCGCGCCCGTCCGGATTCACGAGCGGGAACACGATCAGATGCAAGCTGTTCAGCAGCGTTTGGACCTGCGCCGCCGTGAACGTCTTGCCGCCGTACGCGAGCGCCGCGTTCATCGTGTACGCTTCCAGCAGATCGGCGGCGAAGCCGACGAGGATCTCGCAGCTGCCCCACTCGCGCGCGTGCTGCCCGCCGATGATCGTCACGCAGTCGCGCGAGCCCGCGGCGCCGGCGCCGAGCCGCAGCGCGTGGCAGGTCTTCGTCTTGAACGTCGTGTTCGGCAGCGTGATGAGCGTGCAGATCGCCGGGTACGTGGTCGCGAGGTTGACGACCGCGGTATCGACCTCGTCGACGTTAAGATACATCGCAGTCCCGCGCCGCAGCGCATTCGTGGATCTTGCGCCCCACGCCGCGCGGCACGGGATCGCCGGTCAAAAAGCGGTTCCCGCGGCCGACCTGCGCTTGCGCGGCACGGCCGGCGGCGGACTCGTCGCCGACGATCTCGATCTTCACGCCGTCCGCTTCGAGCGCGTCCACGCGGTCGGCGGGGACGTACGCGTCGATGCGCACGCCGCCGTCAGCGGAGTACCGCGGGCTGCCGCCGATGTCGGGGCGGTGCTTCGCGAGCAGCGCCAGCGTCGCGGCGCGGTCGCGCGCGGTGATGACGATCCGGTACACCGGCTTTGGCACTGGCATGAGGCCCTCCGCAACGGCGCAGCTCAGGATCGAACGAGGCCGTCCTGCTATACTAGCCTACCAGCCCTCGCTTGTGAAGTGCGCGGCTACACGCGGTGCCGGGCGAACAGCGGCGCGACCATCGGGCGCACGAACCACGGCATCGTGCCGCGGAGGAAGTCGTCGATCCGCGGGTTCTCCGACGTAACGGTCTTGCCGTTCCGCGCCGAATCACTGCGGCGTAAAGAACTCGGCTCGACCAAGCTCCGGGCAATCAAAGACTTGAACCGATAGGCCGGCTGTATCGCGGTTATGAAGGCTCCTCCGTTGGCCAATGTTCCAGCCGGACTCCAACGTAGCAGCATGTGTCTTCGAGCTGAACGCAAGAATCTCGACTGCGGTTCCCTGCCCCTTCGACCAAAACCGTCCGTTGAAGACCTTGCCTCCGTCGATCATGGTTATCGCCGGTCGATGACCGATCTGGGGCATGAGAGGTACCAGATAGCTACATGCGAGGCGAAAAGCTCGGCGCAATGTTTCTGCGCCGCCTTTGAAGCCGATTCGGAAGAGGTCTTCGTCCGAGACCGACGACGTCACAACCTTCAAAGCCTTGTCCGCCGCTTCCACCTGCCATTTACGCCCCAGGCTGGCGGCTTTTTGCACGCTCTCGATTAGGGCGGCGTTCCCATGCTCCGCAAGGTGCTGCTTCGACATGAAGTCCGCCGCCTCGTGAACGAGAAGAATCTCGCGGATAAGCATCGGGTCGTCGAATATGTCCGTAAATACGACAGGTCTCGTACCCTCATCCAGCCATCTCAGATGTTTAACAAACGAGATTCCATCTCGATTGGCCAGATCGTCAGGGTCGAGTCGAACATCGACTAGCGCTACATCATATCGCACACAATCGGTCGCGGCGACCGCTGCCGCCAATGATGCCGCTCCGTCCGTCGCAAAGCCTCCGTTCTCTTCCAAAAGGTCGCGCCAGGTTTCGCGGATCAGGTCGCGGTCATCGACAACGAGGACTTTAGGCCGAGTGTCCATTCAAGAAAACCTCCCCATGTCGTCGAGCGACTTTGGGCTGTTGCTTGTCAAAATACATAATGACCTCGAACGAACTACCATAGTGTGACTTCAAGACCATACGTCCACCGAACGACACGATAAACTTCTGTGCCGCAGGCAAGCCTGAGCCGCTTCCTTGGTCCTTTCGGAATCGAACACCGTACTCGAACTCTTCGAGGAGCTTTACCTCGTCCGGCTTTACGCCAACGCCGTCATCCAGAATACTGACCGACCACCCTTCATTTAACTTCTTCTCGCCCAGAGGCGGCGTAAACTCTCCGAGAGTTATCTTAATTTGCCCTCTGCCTGGCTTAGTCCATTGACGCTCCATAATGGATAGAATAGCATTTTTCAATAAACTATAGAGATGAAGTTTCAGCAAAGCCGAGCAAAATACGATCGGCTTCTTCCGAGGCGCTTCGGATGCGACGATGATCTCTATGTTAGAACCGCGAGGTATCGTACTTCTTGCGATTCTGGCCGCGGCCTCAATTGCGCTACGCAAATCCATTGCCCCAGTTTCCGAATATCCAGAAATATTTTGTAAGAAGTCACTGCTATAAGCTGAAAGAGCCCTGGTCAGCGGTAAAAGTTTGCCAAATGCTGCGCTCGTCTTATTCACATTGATTGCAATCGAGCGAAGTTTATGGCGAACGTTTGGATCCGCTCCCTTAAGGTCGTCGTGTTCGATCGCCGAAACGTCCGACACCACGGTCCGGACCGTGGTCGTTTCTTTTTCGATCGTCGCGCTGACGGCATTTAGAGCGCTCAAGATTTCATGCCGATAAACCCCCGTCATCGCGTCCAAGAACGATGCGGTCGACGATGAGATGGAGAGTTGCACCTCGGAGCTGACCGCTAGGCGCGCCTCGAAAGCGGCGAGGATTGGTGCGATCGTTTCCGCAAGTCGTTCCATGGCATTGATGTGGTTTATATTGAATGCATCAGGATGCGGAGACTCGAGGTTTAGGACGCCAACGTCCTCTTTATCATGAACTAGCCTTACGGCGAGCTCCGCACGAATTGGCTTGCCTTTCCCCAAATAGTCTTTGAAGAATCCACGATATTCATCCGACGTGGGATCTGCGCAAAGTGACTTAGCGCTCCTGTCGCGCAACAGTCTCCCGGTGAACGACCGCGTTAGCGCAATCCGGGTACCGGGCGGTTCACTGCCCGTCGTGCCGCGAATAATTAATTCGCGATCACTTTCTTTCCCGCGTAGCATCAGGATTTGTGCTTCCAGCTTGCCGCGGAACTTCATTGGTCCAAACGCCGGTAAGAAATCGCGTATGTTGTTAGCCAAGTCCTTAAAGCACGCCGCTGGGGAAAGGTCAGCTCGCGAGAACGTCTGCCAAAGCGCTTGTAGCCTCGTGTGCTGCAGAGTACGCTCGTAGTAATTGAACGCAATGGAGAGTTGAAAGGCTAATGCCTTAAGCGAGTTTTCGAAGGCAGCATCTAACAAACGTGACGTTTGCCGCGGCTCGGAGTCGGTCGCGATGAAGATGCAGACCAGATGGTTCGACTCGGAGAACATCGGATAAATCAGGAGTGTCGTCGCTGAGTGAAATCGCTTTGTCAACCCCTCATGGTCATCAGCTGTTAGAATGAGGACGTCCGCCGACTTTGCGTCTCGCGCTGCGAGTTGCTCATAAAGGGACGTCGACAGCGTGATCGACTTAGGATGCTGGAGCTTCGCGCTGCCACTCTGTAGCAATGCCCAGTGCGATCCGAGACTTACATAGCAGAGCAATGGTGCCCTCAGGCGTTGTATTTGCGAAAAGCGACGCATATAGCGGATAAAAAGCGATTCTAAAGTCGCCCTGCTTCCGTCTGAGCCCATGCTGAGGATTGACTTGTCGATCTCCTCTACGAGCTTCAAGGACGCGAATTGAACGGTGACATCCTCGAGAAGTCGGTCGAGGGGGTTTCGCCGATGGGCTGTCATGCCCGGCTAAGCTGAAGAAGAGAACGCACGCCTGTCCTGTTCGGCGGCAAATCTCCGCCCACATTTTTCGGCCAGGTAAGGTCGCTTGGCTAGCCGAAGGGGCCCATGTCCGTCTCCGGCCAAAAAGGTCGATAGCAGGCGTCCCGAGTGGAGGGCATTTGGCCGAGGGAGTACCGTCCGAGTCGGGCGCGAGCCCGAGAATGCTGGATCGGCGACCAGCCCCAATCAGTGGGCGACCAATGTGTTTCGTCGTCTCGCCGTTTGGCGGGTCCTATGACGATTACTATGCGAAGTTATATCGCCCAGCGATCGAGGCCGCCGGTTTGGTCGCACGCCGCGCGGATGACCTTTTCGGGCCGCGGCTCATAATGCAGGACATCTGGGATTCCATCGAGAGCGCGGTCGTGATGCTAGCCGACCTGACGAGCCGTAACGCTAACGTCTTCTATGAGTTAGGCCTCGCGCACGCGCGCTCAAAGCCTGTGGTCCTAATCACTGAATCACTGGAAGACGTCCCGTTTGATCTCAAGCCACTCCGAATCATTCCCTACACGCCCCGAGCCACAGGCTGGGAACGTAAACTTAAGAAGGAAATTCGTGAGTCGCTTGTCAGCGTTTTGAACGCGCCAGACTTGGGCGTGTTCCGGCCATTTCGTGCGCATGGTGCTCCCGTCGCAGAAGATCGAAAGATCAACGCGGCGCGGATCGACGAATTGCTGCGAAAGGTGGCTTCTCTCTCGAAAATTCTCGCAAACAACAGCTTCGGGATGGCTCCGCGCATCGAACGTCGGGAACTTCGTCCAGAGGAAGCGGAGGCGGTGATCGTCCACTATGTCCGCAATGGCGTTGAATCGAAAGAAATTCGCAAGGAATTGCTTCCACTGGTCGGCGCCGCCGAAGCCTGGATCGATTCGCGTATAGGAGAAGCCCAAGCGCGTCTCGATGAGGAAAGGCGCTCCCAATAGCCCTGCCAACAGGCAATACTGGGCGCGGCGCTACACCCGGTGCCGGGCGAACAGCGGCGCGACCATCGGGCGCACGAACCACGGCATCGTGCCGCGGAGGAAGTCGTCGATCCGCGGGTTTTCTTGGGTGACGAGCGCCACGAGCGCCGAGTTGTGGAAGTCCGTTCGAATGTCGCGCGTGAGTGGAAAGAACAGCAGCACGTAGAGCACCACCCACACGCCGACCAGCGATTTCGCGACGCCCACGAGCGCGCCGCCCAGGCCGTTGCCCAGCCCGATCACCGGCAGCTTCGCGATGCGCGAGAGCACCGACGAGATCACCATCAGCGCGACGTACACGATCAGCGCGAAGACGACCATGCCGACGACGTGCGCCGAGCCTTCGCCGAGGTGCACGACGTCGCGGAAGAACGGGTCCAGCGTCCCGGGATAGTGGATCGCCGCCCAGATCGCCGCGGCGAGCGCGATGAAGCCGCCGATCTCCGCGACGAAACCGCGCTTCCAGCCTTTGAGCGCGAAGAGCAGCGCGATGAAGCCGATCACGAGATCCGGCCAGGTCATCCCCGCGGTTCCGCCCCGAAACGCTCGCGCAGCGCCGCGACGATCCGGGCCAGTGCAGCGTCGGCGTCTTCGTCGGTCAGCGTCTTCTCGTCGCTCTGCAGCGCGATCCGCAGCGCGAGCGATTTCTTGCCCTCGCCGACCTGCGGGCCGCGGTATTCGTCGAACACCGCCGCGCCGCGCACGAGCGGTTCGCCGCGCACCGCGTCGACGAGGTCACCTGCGAGCACGTCGAGCGGGACGACGACGGCGAGATCGCGGTCGACGGCCGGGAACCTCGACGGCGGCACGTATTTCGGCGTGACGTGCGGCGGCAGCTTGTCGACGAACACCGTCGCGAGCGCCGTCGTGTCCGCGACGTCGTACGCGCGCGCGAGCCGCGGATCGACGAAGCCGACGAAACCCACGACGGCGTCGCCACAGCGCAGCGCCGCAGTCTTGCCGGGATGCAGGGACGGGAACGTGCCGCGCTCCACGCGCGCGTCGGTGCCGGTGATCCGGCGCAGCAGCGCCAGCACGTCGGACTTCATCCGCCCGAACGCGCTTTCGCCGCCCGCGTGCAGCGCCGTGAGCTGCACCGTTTCGAACGGCTCGGGATTCCCGCTCGCGAAGACGTGGCCCAGCTCGAAGATACGGTACGGCCGCACGGCGCGGTCGCGCGCGGCGAAGCCGAGCAGCGCCGGCGCGAGCGAGAACCGCAGGAAGCGCTGGTCTTCGCTGAGCGGGTTGGTGATCTGCACCGGTTCGTCGACGGCGATACCGTTCGCGCGCCACGTCTCCGCGACGCTGCCGGGCTGCAGCGACAACGAGATCGCTTCGGTGTAACCCAGGCCCGCCAGCGTCGTCGCGAGATCCGTCTCGCGGTCGAACTCCGCCGAGTCGACGTCTTGCGGCGCGACCGGCGGCACCTCGGCGCGAACGTGGTCGTAGCCGACGACCCGCGCGACCTCTTCCACGAGATCGGCCGCGATCGCAATGTCGCCGCGCCAGTACGGCGGCGTCACCACGAAATCCGCAGCGTCTCCTGAGCTTGTCGAAGGACGAGCGACCTTGAATCCGAGCGACGTCAGCGCGCGTTCGATCTCGTCGTCGGCCAGCGTGAAGCCGAGCAGCCGTTCCACCTCGCCCGCGCGCAACGCCACCGGCGCGGGATCGGCGGCAGGTTTGCCCGCCGCGTGCGGCATCATGACGCTGCCACCTTCTTGTTCGAGCAGATGCGCGGCGCGCGCCGCGCCGAGATCGGCGAGCGCGAGCGGCAGCGATTTCTCGAAGCGGCTCGACGCCTCGGTGCGGAGCTTGAGTCCGCCGGATGCGCGCCGAATCCGCGGGCCCGTCCACGTCGCCGCTTCGATCAAGACTTCGGTCGTCGCCAGCTCGACCTCGCTGCGCTGCCCGCCCATGATCCCGGCGATGGACGTGGGGCCCTCGTCGTCGCAGATCACGATCGCGCGCGCGTCCAGCATGCGCTCTTGATCGTCGAGCGTGGTGAAGCGCTCGCCGTCGCGCGCGTCGCGCACCACGAGGTGCTTGCCGGCGACGCGGTCCCAGTCGAAGAAATGCAGCGGCTGGCCGAGCTCGAGCATCACGAAGTTCGAGATGTCGACCACGTTGTTCAGCGGCCGCTGGCCCGCGAGGGCCAAGCGGATGCGCATCGACGCCGGCGCCGGGCGCACGCGCAAGCCGCTCGCGCGCTGGTACACGAACCGCTTGCAGTCGACGGTCTCGATCGTCACGCGCGCGTCGTCGGCGCCGTCCATGTCGTACTGCACGGCGGCCGGCGGCTCGCGGAGCGCCACGCCGAACGCCGCCGCGAGCTCGCGCGCGAGCCCGACGATGGAGAGCGCGTCAGGGCGGTTCGGCGTGACGTCGACGTCGAGCACGGGATCCGTCAGCCGGAAATACGCGACCACGTCGGTGCCGAGCGGGATCGTCGGCTCGACCTGCATGATGCCGTCCTCGAACCATTCGGCGGGCAATCCGATCTCTTCGGCCGAGATCAGCATCCCCTCGGAGTCGATGCCGCGCATCTTGCGCGGCGCGATCTTCAAGCCGCCGGCCAGCTCCGCGCCGATGCGCGCGACGGGCACCGTCTGCCCTTGCGCGACGTTCGTCGCGGCGGTCGCGATCAGCAGCGTCTTCTCGCCGCCGACGTCGATCGTGCAGAGCTGCAAGCGGTCCGCGTTGGGATGCCGTTCCAGTTTCGCGATGCGCCCGACCACGACGTTGGTGAGGTTGGGGCGCGTCTCGACGTCGTCGACCGGGAATCCGAGCGCCGCGAGCTTCGCGACGATCTCGTCCGGGTTTTCCGGCAAGTCGGCGTAGTCACGCAGCCACGCGATCGGAACGCGCATTACGCCAGCGCCTCCGCGAAGCCCGGCACGTTCTCGACGAACGCGCGGATGTCGTTGATGTCGTGGCGCTTCATCGCGATGCGTTCCAAGCCGCAGCCGAACGCCCAGCCCGCCACCTCGTCGGGATCGTAGCCGACGGAGCGCAGCACGTTCGGATGCACCATGCCGCTGCCGCCGATCTCGATCCACCCGCTGCCGCCGCACGTGCGGCACGAGCCCCCTCGTCCTTCGCACGCGGGGCATTTCACGTCGATCTCCGCGGACGGTTCGGTGAACGGAAAGAACGACGGCCGGAAGCGCACGTCCGCCGACGGCCCGAACAGCTCGCGGCACATCCCTACCAGCATCCCTTTGAGATGGCCGAAGTGCACGCCGCGTCCCACCATCAGGCCTTCGACTTGGTGGAACATGTAAAGATGGCGCGCGTCGACCGCATCGCGACGGTACGCTTTGCCCGGCACGATGATTGCGATCGGCGGGCCGTGCTTGCGCATCGAGCGCACCTGCATCGGCGAGGTGTGCGTGCGCAGCACGAGATCGGGCCGCAGGTAGAACGAGTCGAGCCCTTCGCGCGCGGGATGATCGGGCGGGATGTTGAGCGCGTCGAAGTTGTTCGCATCGGTTTCGATCTCCGGCCCGAGCACCACCGCGAAGCCGTGGCGTGTGAAGAAGCGCGCCACTTCCAATCCGACGCGGCGCACCGGATGGATCGCGCCGACGTTCGCAGGTGGGCCGGGGAACGTCACGTCGATCGTGTCTTCGAGCGAACGTTCCAGCGCCGCGCTTTCGACGCGCGTCAGCGCGTGCGCGAGCTTCGCTTCGAGCGACTCGACGGCGGCGTTGATCACCTTGCCCGCGTTGGGGCGTTCGGCGGGCGGCAGCGCGCCGATGCCGCGCCGCACGCCGGTCACCTCGCCGCTGCGCCCGAGAAACGCGACGCGCACCTCGTCGAGGGCGCGCGCGTCGGACGCCTGCGCGACCGCTTCGTCGAAGCGCGCGGTCAGCGCGGCGAGATTGTCTTCGAGTGAACTCATGCCGGTCTGCGTCATATGCAAATGCGAACGCCCAGTCCTGGAGGACCGGGCGTTCTGCAACGTCTTTCTTGGGTTCTCGCGCGCCCTTCGGAGGGGTCGCGCCGCCCGCGTCAGTTCGCGGGCGAGGGATGCAAGTGCCGGTACATCAGGTATGCGCTGATCGAGCCTGTGGTGCTAAACAATTTCCAGAAAACTTCGGAGGTGCGCATGTGCGTCGGCGGTCCCTCTCCTGTCGTTCGGTGCGCGGGTTTCTGGGTCGGCAAGGGCGAGTATAGCACCACGCTATGTGGCCGCCAAGTCTTGACAGATCAGGGTTTTTCGGCGACTTGACAAGCCTCTTGACAACGGGCGGCCTCGTACAAAACGATGCTGCCCGCCACGGCCGCGTTGAGGCTTTCGGCGGCGGCGAGTTGGGGTATACGAACCGCTCGGTCCCAGCGCGGCAGCCAGTCCCGCACGCCCCGGCGCTCGTTGCCGATCGCGAGGACGGCGTTGGGCGGGATTCCCGCGGTCGACAGGTCCTCGCCGTCCACGTCGGCCGCCACGACGAGGCGTCCGGCGGCCGCGGCGGCGGCCAGCAGCTCCTCGGGTTCGACGACCGCGACGGGCAGCCGGAACAGCGAACCCATCGCCGCTCGAACCACCTTGGGAGCGAACGGATCGGCGCCGCCGCGCCCGAACAGCACGCCCGCGGCGCCGAACGCCTCGGCCGACCGCACCAGCGTTCCGGCGTTGCCGGGGTCGGACACGCCCGCGAGCAGCAGCACGGGCCCGGGACGGGCCAGCACGCCGGCCGCGGTGTGGTCGGGCAGGTCGAACACCGCGAGGATGCCGGTGGGCGTCTCGAGGTCGGACAGGCGGGCGAACACCCGGTCGGCCACGACGAACACGGCCGTGCCGTCCGTCTCGAAGCGGCCCGGATCGAAGCGGCCAAGGCCGGCCGGGGTCGCAAAGATCTCGTGCGGCCGCAATCCGGTGCGCTCCGCTTCTTCCAGCAGCGTCGGGCCCTCGGCGGTGAAGCGCCGCGCCGCGCGGCGCCCCCGGGGCGTGCGCAGGTCGCGGACGGCCTCGATGCGGGAATTGTGCGGGCTGAGCTCGGTCGGCACGGGGACGGCCCTTCGACACGGCGGAGTCCCGCCCGCCCCGTGGAACCGTCGAAGCCCGTGAAAGATACCAGCGTGGCCGAGATGGTGTGGCTCATCGTCCTCGCGATCCTCGTCGCCGCCGGCGGCAACGTCGTGCTCGGGCTGCTCGCGCAGCACCGCGCGTTCGCCGAGGCGCTGCTGTTGGCCGTCGCGATCGCGGCGTTCTTCGGGTTGCGCCGCGCGTTCGTGGCGAACACGGAGACCGCGCGCGCCGACGTCACGAAAGCCGCGGCGTATTTCGCCGCCGCGATCCTGGCGTTCGTCGCGATCGGCCTGCACGTGCACTGGGCGATCGGCGCGTGCATCGCCGCGATCGAAGCCGCCATCGTCTTCGACATCGTCACCGTCGTCGCGCGGCTGCGCGCCGCGCCGAAAGAAGAGCATTGAACAGCATGCCGGTCTTCGTCACGGGCGGTACGGGCTACATCGGCGCGAGCGTCGTGCGCGAGTTGCGCAAACGCGCGCACGCCGTGCGCGCGCTCGCGCGCAGCGACGAGGCGGAGCGGAAGCTGCGCGCGCTCGGGGCCGAGCCGGTGCGCGGCGAGATGCGCGATCTCGACACGCTGCGCGCGGAGGCCGCGCACGCCGACGCGGTGGTGCACTGCGCGGTGGAATACTCGGGTGAAGGCGTCGCGGTGGAGCGCGCCGCGCTCGAAGCGCTGCTCGACGGGCTGCGGCCGCAGCGCGCGTTCGTGTACACCAGCGGCTGCTGGGTGTACGGCACGCGCGGCGACGCGGTGGTCGCCGAAGACGCGCCGCTGGCTGCGCTGGAGCTCGTCGCGTGGCGCCCCGCGCACGAAGCGCTCGTGCTTTCGCAGGACGGGCGGTTGCGTGCGATCGTCCTGCGGCCCGGCATCGTGTACGGCGACGGCGGCGGCATCCCCGGCGGGCTGGTCGCCGACGCCGGCAAAGGCGCGCTGCGAGTGGTCGGCGACGGCGCGAACCGCTGGCCGACGGTCCGCCACGACGCGCTCGCGGAGCTGTACGGCGCGGTCGTCGACACGCGCACCGCGCGCGGCATCTACAACGCGACGCGCGGCGCGGCGGTGCCGTACCTGGAGGTCGCGCACGCGGCGTCGCGCGCGGCCGGCGGCGACGGCCGCATCGCGCACATCACGCTCGACGACGCGCGCGCGCAGATGGGCCCGTACGCCGACGCGCTGGCGTGCGACCTGCAGATCGACAGCACCAAAGCGACGCGCGAGCTCGGCTGGGAGCCGCACCGCCCGACGCTGCTGGAAGAGCTGTCGAACACGACGGTGGTGTAGCGGGTAAGGTTCGAGCATGGAGCTTCTCGCAACCAAGCGCATCTACGACGGCAAGGTGGTCAGCTTGCGCGTCGACACGCTGCGCGGTGCCGAAGGCGAGTCGCACGACATCGAGGTGGTCGAGCACGCGCAGGCCGTCGTCGTCGTCGTGCGCCCGCGCCCCAACGAGATGCTGCTCGTGCGGCAGTACCGCCACCCGCTCGCGCGCGAGCACTGGGAAGTGGTGGCGGGCGTGATGAATCCGGGCGAGTCGCCCGAGGATGCGGCGGCGCGCGAGCTGCGCGAAGAGACCGGCTACATCGCGCACCGCGTGACGCGGCTGTGGTCGGCGTTCTCGGCACCGGGTTTTTGCGACGAGCTGCTGCATTTCTGCATCGTCGACGGCTACGACGTGGGCGAGCCCGAGCGCGACGAAGGCGAGGAGGGGATGCAGGTCGGCATCTTCGCGATCGAGGAGCTGTGGCGCCAAATTCGCGCGGACGAGCTTCCCGACAGCAAGACGCAGGTAGCAGTGCTGTGGGCGCTGAACGGGCGCGGCTAGTCGTCGCGCTGCAGGGCGCGCTGCTGCGCGCCGCCGCCGAGTTCGGCGACGAAGCATGGTTCGCGCCGCATCACACCCGCGTGCTTGCGACGGCTGCCGCGCTCGACTACGTGCTGATGCTCGCGACGGGGACGGCGGGCGTGCGCATCCCCGAGCGTGATGCCGAGCGCGCGATGCACGAGGGCATCACGCGCGCCGTCGACGACCTGATCGCGAGCGCCACCACCATCGCCGAAAGCCGGACGCCGGCCGCGCTCGCGTTCGCGCGCGAGATCGCGGGGCCGCTGCGCACCGTGCTGCGCGAGGAAACGCTCGCGAGCGACGAGCGCAGCTTCGCCGTGATCGCGCTGGCCAACGCGTGATGGCGATCGATCCCGGCGCGATCGTCGCCTCGCTTGACGCCGGCGAAGAGCACCTGCTCGACGAGGAGATGCACTCGTCGGTGCTCGACCACGGTGAGCGCACCGCCTGCGTGACGGTGCTGCTGCACGGACTCACGGCGAGCCCGCGAACGTGGCGCGAGTTCGCGCGCGTGCGCCACGCGCGCGGCGAGAACGTGCTCATCCCGCGCCTGCCGCGCCACGGGCATGCCGACCGCATGTCCGAAGCGCTCGCGGGCCTCACCAGCGCGGAGCTGGCTGCGCAAGGCGACCGCATCCTGGACGCCGCGGCGAAGCTCGGCGACGAGATCGTGCTCGTAGGGCACTCGCTGGGCGGCGCGCTCGCGCTGCACCTCGCGCACCGCGACGCGCGCGTGTTCCGCGCGATCGCGGTCGCGCCGTTCCTGGGCATCAAGCGGCTTCCGCCGGATTGGCACGCATGGACCCGCGCGGTGCTGGAGCACACGCCGAACCGGTTCTTGTACTGGAACCCGATCGACAAGGGCCGTGGCGTGCCCGAGCACGGTTATCACCGCTACACCACGCGCTCGCTGGCCGCGGGCCTCGCGCTGGCCGACGCGCTGCGCGCGGATGCGCGCAGCGGGCCGCCGCGCGCGAAGCACATCGGGATCGTGCGCAACGCGGGCGAGACGTCGGTCAACAACGGGGCGATCGACGATCTCGTGGCGCGCTGGCGTGAGGTGGGCGGCGCGCACGTCCGCGTCCACACGCTCGTCGGGTTAGGACGTTCGCACGACGTCATCGAGCCCGAACGCCGGCGTCCGCCCGCCGCGCGCTTCTTGCCGGTCCTGCACGCGCTGCTCGACGCGCCGCCGCCGGAGACCGATCAGGTCATCGACGTCCGCGGCTGAACCCGCGGCGTCTCGCATTCCGTCAGTCGACGGCTTCGATGGTGACGTTGAGGACGACGACGTTGCCGACCACGCCGCGCGCGTACGTCATGCCGTAATCCGAGCGGCGAAAGCTGCCGACCGCGTCGTAGTGCACGCGATGCTTGCCGCGCGCGTCGTTGCGAACGCCCGTCGCGCGGGCGTCGAACGTGATGGGCCGCGTTACCCCGTGCATCGTCAGCCGCCCGTCGATGGCGAACGTCTGCGGGCCCGTCGTGCGCACGCGGTCGCTGTCGAACGTGATCTGCGGGTACCGCGCGACGTCGAAGAAATGGTCGCTGCGCAGATCGGCGTCGCGCTTGGCGTCGTGCGTAGTGAGCGCGGCGGCGGCGAGCACCACGTCGACCCGGCTCGGCGTCGTCAGACCGCCCGCCGTCACGACCTCGCCGGAAACGATCGGGATCGTGCCGCCCACCTTCGACACGATGAGCTCCTTGGCGGACAGCGTCACCGTGGAACCCGCGGGATCCACCGACCAGGCGACATCCGCACGGGCCGGCAGCGCCGCCCCGCAGAACGCGGATGCAAGCGTCCAGACCCAGATCGTTCGAGAGCGCAGCATCCCTTTCGTCTACCCGAAAAAGCTGAAGAAAGTCTGACTTCGCTACCGCTTTTACTTGCGCGCCGTGCGCTTGGCGGTGCGCTCGGCCGCGAGGGCGTCGAGGGCCATCGTGTACGAGGCGAAGCCGAAGCCCGCGAAGCGGTGCGCGCACACGTCGCGCACGACGGAGATCTTGCGGAAGTCGCCCTCGCGCTTGTCCACGTCCGAGATGTGCACCTCCGCGGCGGGCAGCGCGATCGCCAGCAGCGCGTCGCGGATCGAATACGAGTAGTGCGTGAACGCCGCGGGGTTGATCACCACGGCGTCGGCCCACTTGCGCAAGCGGTGCAGCTCGTCGACGATCGCGCCTTCGTGATTCGACTGGAAGAACTGCACCCGCACGCCCAGCTTGTGCGCGTGCTTGCGCACCTCGCGCTCGAGGTCGCGCAGCGTCTTGCGGCCGTAGATCTCCGGCTCGCGCTCACCCAGCAGGTTGAGGTTCGGGCCGTTGACCACGAGCACGTTCATCTTCATCGCAAGCCCAAACCGGCGAGCGCCTCGCGCACGTCCTGGGCGCGCACACCGTCGTCGAGGTGCGCGCTGCCGATCGCGTCGAGCAGCACGTACTGCGTGCCGCCGGCGTGGCGTTTCTTGTCGCCGCGCGTCGCCTCGATCACCGTGGACGCGTCGAGCGAGCGCCACGCGGGCGGTACCGGCAGCGTCGCCAAGTGCGCGTCGGCATCCGCGCGCGCCGCGTCGTCGAGCGTTCCGCGCACGACGGAGAGCGCAAGCGCCGCGCGCATGCCGACGATCACCGCCTCGCCGTGGCGCAGCGTGCCGAACCCGGCCACCTTCTCGATCGCGTGACCCACGGTATGACCGAAGTTCAAGATCGCCCGCGTGCCGGTACGGTCGTGCTCGTCGCGCGCCACGATGTCCGCTTTCAGCTGCACGCAGCGCGCGATCGCGCCGAGCGCCGTCGCGGGATCGTCGAGCAGCGCCGCTTCGCCCGCGCGCAGCGCGGCGTACAGCTCCGCGTCGAGCGCGAGCCCGTACTTGAGCATCTCGCCGAAACCCGACACGATGTCGCGGCGCGGCAGCGAGCGCAGCGCGTGCGGCGCGATCGCGACGAACGCGGGCTGCGTCACCGTGCCGACGAGATTCTTTCCGCTGGGCAAGTTGATCGCGGTCTTGCCGCCGATCGCCGCATCCACCGCCGCGAGCAGCGTCGTCGGCACGGCGACGTACGGCACGCCGCGCTGAAACGTCGCGGCCGCGAAGCCCACGGCGTCGCCGATCGTGCCGCCGCCCACGCCGACGACGAGCCCGTGCCGGTCGAGCTGCGCGTCGACGAAGCGCGCGTACAGCGCGCCCAGCGACGACAACGACTTGAGCGACTCGTCGGCGTTGACGCACTGCAGCGTCGCATGCACGTGCGCGGCTTGATACGCGTGCGCGATGCGCTCGCCGACGTCTTCGACCCGCCGGTCGACGACGACGACGACGCGTCCGCCCGGCAGCGGGGCCACGCGCTGCGGCAGGTCGTCGAAGACGCGCGGCCCGATCGCGACGTCGTACGGGCGCGCGGTTGCGACGTGCACCACGCGCTCGTCGCGCAGCGCCGCATCGACCGCGCGCGCGACGTCCTCCGGCGCCAGTCCGTCCGCGGCGACGTGCACCGCGGACTCCAGATAGCGCGGCCGGCGCGCCGCGTGCAGGCGCTTCAGTGCGCCCGGCTCGCGCAGCAGCGGTCGCGTGCCGCCGGCGTGCGCGGTGCGCTCCGCGCACACGTCGAGCGCCGCGTCCAAAAACACGAGGGTGCCGCTGGACGTGACGGCGCGGCGGTTCACCGGATCTTCGAGCGCGCCCGCGCCGAGGGCGACCACCGAGTCGCCGCCCGTCGCCAGCGCGCCGATCGTCTCGCGCTCGAGCGCGCGAAACGCGGGCTCGCCGTCCTCCGCGACGATGCGCGCGATCGGGCGGCCGTCCTTGGCTTCGATGGCCGCGTCGACGTCCACCGCGTCGAGCCCGCGCAGCGCGGCGAGCAGCGGCGCGACCGTCGATTTGCCCGCGCCCGGCGGGCCGCAGAGGTAGACGTTAGCGCGCACGCGCGGTCTTCTCCCACGCCGCGACGCGCTCGCGCAGCTCGCCGAGCGAATCGCCGCCGAACTTGTCGAGAATCGCATCGGCGAGAACCAGCGCGAGCAGCGACTCGCCGATCACCGCCGCCGCCGGAACGGCACAGGTGTCGCTGCGCTCGACGTGCGCGCGCGTTGCCTCGCCGGTGCGCAAATCCACGGAGTCGAGCGGCTGCATCAGCGTTGCAATCGGCTTCATCGCGGCGCGCACCACGATGGGCTGGCCCGTCGACATGCCGCCTTCGATCCCGCCGGCGCGATTGCTGCGGTACCGCGTCGGCGTGTCGCCGCCCGGCTCGTACTCGTCGTGCGCCTCCGAGCCGCGCACCGCCGCCGCGCCGAAGCCGAGCCCGATCTCGACGCCTTTGATCGCGTTGAGCGCCATGAACGTCTTCGCCACCTCGCCTTCGAGCCGGCGATCCCACTGCGCGTACGAGCCGAGCGCGAGCGGCACGCCGCGCGCAACCACTTCGAACACGCCGCCGAGCGAGTCGCCCGCGGCTTTCGCGTTCTCGATTTCCCGCACCATCGCGGCGGCGGCGGCGGGGTCGAGCGCGCGCACCGGCGACGCGTCGATCTCGTCAGGCGGCACGTCGCGCCACGGCGTCTCGTCGACCGCGCGCCCGATGCGCAGGACGCGGCTGCTCAGCGTGACGCCCAGCTCCGCGAGCAGTGCGCGCGCGACGGTGCCCAGGGCGACCCGCATCGCCGTCTCGCGCGCGCTCGCGCGTTCGAGCACGTCGCGCAGGTCTTCGCGCGCGTACTTGATCCCGCCGATGCGGTCGGCGTGCCCCGGCCGCGGCACGTGCACTTGCCGCGCGGCGGGCGCGTCATTCTCCGGCGCGTCGACGCGCATGATCTCCGCCCACCGCACGTGGTCTTTGTTCTCGAGGTACAGCGCGATCGGGCTGCCGATCGTGACGCCGCGCCGCACGCCGCCGACGATGCGGATCTCGTCGGTCTCGATGTTCTGCCGGTTGCCGCGCCCGAAGCCGAGCTTGCGCCGCCGCGCCTGCGCGAGCAGCGTCGCCGCGTCGAGCGCGAGCCCGCTCGGAATCCCTTCGATGATCCCGACGAGCGCGGGCCCGTGCGACTCACCGGCGGTGAGAAAGCGCAAGCTCATGCGGGTGTATCCGCGGGCCACAATCCGAACCAGCGTTCGAACGTCGCTGCCGCTTGCGCGATGAACATCGTGGTGCCGGTGATCGTGCGCATGCCGCGGGCGCGGGCGTCGGTCAAGAACGGCGTTTCTTCCGGGACGTAGACCAGGTCGAACGCCGCCGCGTCGCGCGGCGCGTCCGGCGGCAACACGGAGTGCTGCGGTTGGCCTTGCATGCCGACTGGTGTCGCGTTCACGTACACATCCGCGTGCGGCACGTCGTCGAGCGCGCAGGCGAGCGCGCCAAAGTCCGCCGCGACCGCGGCGGCGCGGTCGAGGTTGCGCGCTGCGACCGTGATGCGCGCCGCGCCGTTGCGCCGTGCGGCTTCGGCCACCGCGCGCGCCGCGCCGCCCGCGCCGAGGATCGCGACGCGCGCGCCGCGCAGCGCGACGCCGTGCTGCGCAAGCGCCGCTTCGACGCCGGCGACGTCGGTGTTGTCGGCCACCAGCGCATCGCCCTCGCGCGTCAGCACGTTCGCGGCGCCGCACGCGCGCGCCGCCGGCTCCATGCGGTCGGCGAGCGCGAGCGCGCGCTCTTTGTGCGGCAGCGTCACGTTGCAGCCCACGAACTCCGGCAGCGCGCGCCAGCGCGCGAGTGTCGCGGCGAGCTCGTCGGGGTGCACGTCGATCGCTTCGTACGCGAGCGCGATCCCGCTCGCGGCGGCGAACCGCGCGAACAGCGCGGGCGACTTGCTGTGCGCGACCGGATGACCGATGACCGCGGCGCGCCGCACCGCCGTCATCGCAGCGCCTCGAGCGCCGCGGTGAAACCCGGGAACGACACGGCGGCGCAGTCGGGATCGTCGAGCGTCACGCGAACGCCCGCTGCTCGCCCGGCGACGGCGAACGCCATCGCGATGCGATGATCGCCGGCGGTGACGACGTCGCCGTCCCGCCAGCGCGCCGGCCCGTGCACGGCGAACCCGTCGGCGAAGGTGTCCACCTCGACGCCGAGCGCGCGCGCCGCGGCGGCGAACGTGTCGATGCGGTCGGATTCTTTCACGCGCAGCTCGGCGGCACCCGACACCACGGTCGTTCCGTGCGCGAACGCGCCGAGCACGCCGACCAGCGGCAGCTCGTCGATCAGGCCGGGCACTTCGTGCGGTTCGATCGTGATCGCCCGCAGCGCCGCGCCGCGCACGCGGACGAACCCACTGGGTTCGGCCGCGGCGCCCGTTTCGGTGACGTCGACGTCCGCGCCGAAGCGGCGCAGCACGTCGAAGAACGCCGTGCGCGTCGGATTCAGCCCGACGTCCGCGACCACCGCGCGCCCCCCGGGGACGGCTGCGGCGGCCGCAAGCAAAAACGCCGCGCTCGACACGTCGCCGGGAACGTCGAGTTCGACGGCATGCGGCGTTTGCGGACCGCTCAGGACGAGCGCGTCACCCTCGCGCTCGCAGACGACCCCGAACGCGCCGAACAGCCGTTCCGTGTGGTCGCGCGTCGCGAGCTCGCCGGTCAGCCGCGTCGTGCCGCGCGCGCCGAGCGCCGCGAGCAGCACCGCGGACTTGATCTGCGCGCTGGCCACCGTGATCGCCACGGCCGCGCCGCGCGCGTCGCCGTTGCCGTGCACCACGACCGGCGCCGTGCCGCCCGGCGCGAGCTCGATTCGCGCGCCGAACGCCGCGAGCGGTTCCGCGACGCGCCGCATTGGGCGCGCGCGCAGCGACGCGTCGCCGTCGAGCGTCACCGTGAGCGGGCGCGTGGACAGCGCGCCGGTGAGCAGCCGGATCGTGGTGCCGCTGTTGCCGCAGTCGATCGGCTCACCCGGCGCGAAGAGCGCGCCGCCGCTGCCGGTGACGACGAGCACGTCGCCGTCGTCGCGAATCGCCACACCGAGCGCCCGCAGCGCGCGCTGCGTGGAGCGCACGTCGAGCCCGGCGGGGACGTTGCGAAGCCGCGACTCGCCGTGCCCCAGCGCGGCCAGAATCAGCGCGCGGTGCGCGATGGACTTGTCGCCGGGGACCGTCGAGGGGGGAGTCGTCGCCGTCATCGTCCTTCTCGCCGGTGCAACACGACCCGGGCCGCGGCGGTTGTCACCCGGCGGCGAACGAAACGCGCCCCGATTCGAGCCCGTACGTCGCCGAGACGATGCGCAGCCGCGACGCCTTGATCCGCGGCGCGAGCACCGGGCTGAGCCGCAGCTCGGCCGCCACCGCCTCGGCGTTCGCGGCGACGGCCTGCGCCCACTGATCCGGGCCCGCCGCCACGCCGCGCACGTTCGGGATGATCCGCCGGACCAGCGCGCCGATGCTCGCGGGCGGCAGCACCCCGGCGCGCAGCGCGTCGAGCGCCGCGCCGACCGCCCCGCAGCGCTCGTGCCCCAGCACGACGATCAGCCCCGGATGGAAGTGCCCGGCCGCGTACTCCACCGAGCCCGTGACGGCCGTGTCGGCCACGTTGCCGGCGACGCGGCACACGAACACATCGCCCAGGCCCTGGTCGAAGACGATCTCGGGCGGTACGCGCGAGTCGGCGCAATCGATCACCGTCACCCACGGGCACTGATGCGGCGCCACCTGCGTGCGCCGCCGGGGCGACTGGTTGCCGTGCTTGAGACGGCCGCTCACGAAGCGGTCGTTGCCGGCGACCAGCCGCGCCATCGCGTCGACCGGGCCGACCACCGGGCACTGCCCCGGCGGGTCCGCGCTGGCCTCCAGCGTGGGGATCACCGGTGCGGGCGGCG
>Ga0066662_10000393_pt1 | contig 19343 bp, 21 predicted proteins | sample GraSoiAngelo_111_FD_133939 | JGI IMG/M metagenome (GOLD analysis project Ga0066662, IMG submission 133939) | Grasslands soil microbial communities from the Angelo Coastal Reserve, California, USA - 14_0903_12_40cm | ecosystem: Environmental > Terrestrial > Soil > Grasslands | place: USA...
GGAGCGGTCGCGCAACGAGACGCCCACCGTTTCGCTCGCGGGCTACACAAACGTCGGCAAGTCCACGCTCCTGAACGCCCTCACGGGCAGCCATGTCAGCGTCAACGACAGGCTGTTCGAGACCCTCGACCCCACCACCCGCGCGTTCCACGAGGGGGGGCGGTCGTACCTCGTGACCGACACCGTCGGATTCATCCGCAAGCTGCCCCACCAGCTGGTCGAGGCATTCGCCGCCACGCTCGAGGAGACGCTCGCCGGTGACCTGGTGCTGCTCGTGGCCGATGCGTCGGCCGATGAGGAGGAGCTCGCGGGCCAGCTCGCGAGCGTGCGCTCGGTGCTCGACGACATCGACGCGGAGGACATCCCGCAGCTGCTCGTCCTCAACAAGATCGACGTCGTCGACCCCGGCACGCGCCGGCGCCTGGGGAACCGTCATCCCGATGCCGTCCTGGTCTCCGCCCGCACAGGCGAGGGCCTCGACGACCTCAAGCAGCGCGTGGCCGAGTTCTTCGCCGACCGGTTCGTCGATGTGCGGCTGCTGCTGCCCCACGACAGCGGGGCGACGCTCTCGGCCCTGTATGAGTCCGGTGCGCCGATCAGCGCGCGGGAGGACGCGGCGGATGGCGTGCTGGTCACCGCGCGGCTGCCGCAGCGCCTGGTCAGCCGGTACGAGCGCTACCGCGCGGACGATCGGTGAGCGTCGCGGTCGCGTTCCAGCGGCTGCACCCCGACGCGCGCATCCCGGCCGCGGCGTATGCCGATGACGCCGGCCTCGACCTCGCCAGCGTGGAGCGCGTCGTGCTGCGGCCGGGCGAGCGGCGGACCGTGGGGACGGGCCTCGCCGTCGCCATCCCACCGCGCCACGCGGGATTCGTCCAGCCCCGATCCGGGCTCGCGGCACGGCATGGCATCACCGTGGTTAACTCTCCTGGCCTGATCGACGCCGGCTACCGCGGAGAGCTGCGGGTGGTGCTGCTGAACACGGATCCCGAGCACGACTTCACCGTGGAGGTCGGCGACCGCATCGCCCAGCTCGTGGTGCTCGCGCTTCCCGAGATCGAGCTGGAGGAGGTCGATCGGCTGCCGGGCTCCGAGCGTGCGGAGCGGGGCTTTGGGTCCTCGTCGGCGGGCGGCGCGTGAGCGAGCCGCGCATCAGGGTGGCCGCGCTGATCCGGCGCGGCGACTCGGTGCTGCTCTGTAACCACACGAAGCTGGGCCGCTCGTACTGGCTGCTGCCCGGCGGCGGCGTCGAGGAGGGGGAGTCGCTGCACGAGGCACTGCTGCGCGAGCTGGACGAGGAGTGCTCGCTGCGGTCGGTGACGCTGGAGGGCCCGATCGCGATCGCCGAGTCGATCTCGCCGGCCGACCAGCGGCCGCGAAAGCACGTGGTGCACCTGCTCTTCGCCGGCGCCGTCACGGACGATCAGTTCGCGGGGATCGCGACAGACGACGCCGCCATCAGGGGCCACCGGCTGGTCTCGCTGTCTGAGCTCTCCGGCCTCGACGTGCGCCCCCCGATCCACCGCTTCCTCGAACGGTGGATGCCGGGCGACCCGTTCGTGCATCTGGGCCAGCTCTGGGTGCGCTGAGCGGGCTCGTGTTCAGGCCGCGTTAAGCGGTTTGACGGCGGCCCGGCGATGGCCGTACGGTGGTACCTCATAATGCTGATAGACAATAAGGAGAACTCCTGATGATCCCCATCCGCACCATCCACACGCACGGCCATCCCCGGCGTGAGACCGAGCAGGAGCTGTTCACACGGCTGGCCGAGGAGCGGCGCCGCGCCCGGCGCGCGGCCCGGCGGAGCCGGCTGCTGCGCCGCGTCAGCGGCCGCATCACCGGCTGAGATCACGCGGACGGCTCCCAATCCCTCCCGGGAGCTCGTTCGCGGCATGGGGGAGCGGCCGCCCGCGGCCGCTCCCCCGAGGGCTTCAGCGGGCGGCGATGCGGGCGGCGACGCGCTGGGCCTCGTCCTCCAGGCGATCGTCGAGCGGGGCCAGCGGCTCGTCCCCGCCGCGGCGGGCGCGCACGATCAGCCAGTCGGCCAGCCAGGCGTTCTTGGGCAGCAGCGGCCCGTGCACGTAGGTGCCGACGACGGAGCCGACCCGCACGCCCTCGCCGCCGTCGCGCCCGTTGTTGCCGTTTCCGGAGATCACGCGTCCAAGCGGCTCGACGCCCTCTCCCAGCATCGTGCGCCCGGCGTGGTTCTCGAAGCCCACGAGCCGCCGCGGGGCGCCGCCGTCGAGTGAGCACTCGAGCACGATGTTCCCGATCATCCGCGTGCTCCCCGCCTCGGTGACGAGGTCGACCAGCCCGATTCCGCGCATCTCGTCGCCCTGATAGCCTCGGTAGTAGTGCCCGAGCAGCTGGTAGCCGCCGCAGACGGCCAGGACGGCGGACCCGGCGGCGACCTGCTCGGCGAGCGGCGCAGCATGGCGCGCGATGTCGCCGGCCACCAGCAGCTGATCGCGGTCCTGGCCGCCCCCGATGTAGTAGAGATCGGCGTCCGGCAGCACGTCGCCGACGCCGACGCCGACCACCTCGAATGGGATGTCGCGCCAGCGACAGCGGTGCTCGAGCACGGCGATGTTGCCGCGATCGGCATAGATGTTGAGATGCTCCGGGTACAGGTGGGCGACGCGCAGGCCGCTCATGCCGCCTCCTCCCAGTAGGGGCGCACCAGGCGGCGCTGCTCGAGCAGCCCGCGCAGATCGAGCATGGCCGTGTAGGTGGCCAGGAGGTAGGCGGTGCCGGAGGGCGCGGCCGAGACGCGGTCGATCGCGGCGGCCATGTCCGGCTCGACCTCGATCCCCTGCTCGGGCACGTCGGCGTACTTCAGCCGCATGCCCATCTCGGCCGCGCGGGTGCCCGTGCAGACGACGCGATCGGCCTGGGCCGCCAGCAGCTCGAAGTCGACGTCCCAGATCCACGACACGTCGCGCCCGTCGGCGATGCGGTCGTTGAGCGCGACGAGCAGGGTCTTGGCGGCGCCGTCACCCGCCAGCGTGCGGATCACCTCGTTCGCCCCCGCCGGGTTCTTGACGAGCAGCAGCACCGCGTCGACTGCGCCCAGCTGCACGCGCTCGAAGCGGCCAAACGCGGCGGAGAACCGCTCCAGGCCGTTGCGAACCTGCTCCAGGCCGGCCCCGACCCGCAGCGCGAGCGCGGCGGCGGAGAGGGCGTTGTAGACGTTGTAGACACCCGGTAGCGGCAGCCGGACGGCGGCGTCGCCCTGTGGTGTGCAGAGCCGGAAGCGGACGGCCTCGAGGCCCTCCGGCGCGATGTCGCGGGCGGCCACGTCGAGGGCCGGCCGCGCGTCGCCGCACGACGGGCAGGCCCAGTCGCCGAGATGCCCGAGGTAGACCGACCGGTAGGCATACCGCGCCCCGCAGCGCACGCACCACTTCGAATCGGACGCGTGCTGCATCTGCGGCAAGGCGGCCGCGGGATCGTCCAGCCCGAACCAGGTGTGGCGGGCCCGTTCGCGGCCGATCGAGGCCACCAGCGGGTCATCGGCGTTGCTGACCAGCCCGGCGCCCTCGGGCAGGCGGTCGCACATCGCCCGCCAGCGCGCGGCGATCAGCTCCAGCTCGCCGTAGCGGTCGAGCTGGTCGCGGAACAGGTTGCCGAGCACGACCAGCCGGGGCTTCAGCCCGGCGACGACCCCTTCTAGCGCGGCCTCGTCCACCTCGAACACGCCCAGGTCGGCGTCGTGGTCGCGCACGAGCGCGGAGGCGATGCCGGAGGCGAGGTTGGCGCCTGCGGTGTTGCGCGTGAGGTGGAGGGGAGGGGAGAGGATGGCCGCGGCCATCTTGGCGGTCGTCGTCTTGCCGTTGGTCGCCGAGATCACTGCCGACCCCTGGCGCAGCCCGGTGGCGAGCCGGCCGATCGCATCGGGCTGCACCGCCAGCAGCATCCGGCCCGGCAGGGTCGTCCCGCCGCCGCGCCCGCTCGCGCGCGACAGGGAGGCCACCGCCCGCGCCATGCCCACTGTCGCTCGGAACATCACGTCAGCGGTCGCTGTGCGCCATCACCAGGTCGGCCTCGATGTCCTCGAGCCGCTCCTGCAGACGCTCCCATGCCTCCTGCTCATCGTCCACGTAGCGATCGCTGTCGCGCGTGGCCTCGAGGTACTCCTGCCAGGCGCGCTGCCGCATGCGTTCGACAGCGTCGTGGCCGGAGATGGGGGATGGATGCGTCGTCATGGCTGCCGGGGATTCTAGCGGGTGGGCGCCATGGCGGTCCTGGGGCGCCCCGGTTCGAGCATGTTGCCCACTTCGCAAGATCCTTCGTCGCCGTGCCAGACCGCTCAGGGTTTGCTATTGTCGTTGCTCCGCGACAAGCCCGGTGCGGGTGCACCTGGATATGGCGGAGCCGGCAATCTGCACGGAGAATAGGGTCACATGCGCCGAAAGACCGTGTACCGCGCAATCGAGGGGATCGACCGCTCGCAGCTCGAAGCGTTCCAGGCCGGGATGCGCAAGCGCTACTCCGACGAGCACATCCTCGCGGAGCTGAACGCCTGCGCGAAGCGCCTCGGCCGGTCGCCCACGATGCGGGAGTTCGAAGCCGACCCGGAGACGACCGTCCATCCCCAGACGGTGATCGAGCACTTCAAGTCATGGAACCGCGCGAAGCGCCTGGCCGGGCTCGTGCCCCGCCGGTTCGCCACGCGCGAGGAGCTGCTGAGCCTGCTCCGTGACCTCGGCGATGAGCTCGGGCGCGTGCCGACCGCGAAGGACATCGAGGCGCGGAAGGGGTCGATGCCGTCGAAGTCGCTCTACTGGCACACCTTCGGGTCGCTGAACAACGCGCTGAAGGAGGCCGGGTTCGACGTGCCGGTGGGGGAGGAGCGGCTGGAGCGCGCGATCGACCAGGGCGCCGCGCTGGCCGTGCGCGCGGGACGGCTTCCCAAGTTCGCGGATTGGGCGCAGGCCCGCCGAGCCGACCCCTCGATGCTCACCGAGTGGCAGGTCTACCGGATGTTCGACGCGCGCCGCGGCGCATGGTCGACGTTCCAGTTCCTGATCCGCCAGCGGCTGGAGAGCCAGGGCGTCAACGTCGGCCCCGAAGGCCGCATCGCCTGACCTCAGCCACCTGCCGCCCAGGCTAGGAGCAGACCGGGCAGTCCTCGACCTCGACCAGGTCGAGATCGATCACCGCCTGCAGAGCCGCGCGTGCCAGCAGGGCCGAGTCGCCGGGCGCCAGCCGCGGCTCGATGATCTCGTCCCACGGGATCACGCGCGGGCCGACCGACAGCTCGACCCTGGCGATGCCCGGCGCGCCGCGCTCGGCATCCAGGCCGGATGAGGCCTCGATCGGCGCGGTCAGCGCGACCGCTGCCACCTGGTCGCCCAGGCGGAAGCGCCGCAGGTACATGGGCGGCAGCTCGCCGCCCAGCGTCAGGTAGCGATAGCCGGCCGCGGCCGGCATCTCGGGAATGCGAGCGTGCGAGCAGCAGCGCCCGATACGTTCTGCGTCCGCCGGATCGATCTCCCCCCGCAAACGCCCCAGCATCTCGATCGTCATGCACCCGTTTTCGGCAGCGGCCGGAGCAGGCGCATCCCCCTCCGGCGTCAACACAAGCACGACGAATCGCAACAACACCCGAATTGCGCTCAAGAGTCCGCGCCGCGCGGCCGATTCCCACATGTACACGGGGACGGGAGCCGCGTCCCCCTGACGGAGGATCTTGGACTCGTGAGCACAGAACCCGCCAACGACACGCAGGAAGCACAACTCGACTCGCCCGAGGCGGAGGTCGAGGAGCTGGATCTGGCGGAGGGCTCGGCTCCCGCAATCGACCTGCTGCACACCTACGTTCGGCAGATCGGGGACGGCGCGCTGCTCACCCACGAGGAGGAGCTGGACCTCGCCCGCCGCAAGGATCTCGGCGACGAGGCCGCCAAGGCGCGCCTGGTCGAGTCGAACCTGCGCCTGGTGATCAGCATGGCCCGTGCGTACTCGTCGTCGGGCGTGCCACTGCTCGACCTGATCCAGGAGGGCAACCTGGGGCTGATGCGGGCGGTCGAGAAGTTCGACTACCGGCGCGGCTACAAGCTCTCGACCTACGCGACCTGGTGGATCCGGCAGTCGATGTCGCGCGCGATCGCCGACCAGGGCCGGACGATCCGCCTGCCGCTGCATGTGCTAGACGTGATCAAGAAGTTGCACCGCGCACGGCGCAAGCTCACCCAGCAGCTGGGCCGCGACCCGCTGCCGACGGAGCTCGCCGCGGAGCTGGAGCTGCCCGTGGAGCGCGTGATCGAGCTGCAGCGGATGATCGAGGACCCCGTGTCGCTGGAGACGCCCGTCGGCGACGGCGAGTCGCTCTTCGCCGACATGGTCGAGGATGTCAACTCCCAGCGACCCGACGACGAGGTGGCCGGCAACGAGCGCACCAAGGAGCTGCAGGAGGCGCTCGACGGGCTGAATGAGCGCACCCGCCACGTGCTGGAGGCTCGGTTCGGGCTCGGTGACCGCGAGCCGGCCACGCTCGAGCAGGTCGGCGCTGAGATCGGTGTCACACGTGAGCGCGTCCGCCAGATCGAGACCCGCGCGCTGCGCGAGCTCGAGAACCGCAACCCCGCGCTCAAGGACTTCCTGCCCGGCCGCGAGTGAACGCGATCCAGGCCGCGATCGAGACGTTCGCCTCGCGGCTATCGCACGTCAGTGTCACCCTGCTTGTGCTGGGCATCGCCCTGCACCTCGGGAATCAGCTGCTGCGCTCGACCGCCTGGCACGCTACGCTCGCCGCCGCCCTGCCAAACCGTCGCATGCGGCGATGGGCTGTGACCGCCGCCTACGTCGCCGGTGCCGGCGTCAACGCGGTGGTACCGGCCAGGGGAGGGGACGTGGCGCGGGTGGTGCTGGTCTCGCGCCGGGCCGCTCCCGGGTGCTGCTGCGTCACCGTCGCCTCGACGCTCCTGGTCGAAACGGTGCTGGACGCGGTCGTCGGCATCTGGCTGGCGGCCTGGGCCGTTTCGTCGGGCGCACTGCCCCATGGGCTGTCGAGCGTCCGGCCGCCGGGGGGAACAGCTGCGCTCTGTGCGCTCGCGGCCGTGGCGGCGCTCGCCGCCACCATGGCGGCCGGGCGCGTGCGGCGGCGTGCGCGCGCTGCGCTGGCGGAGCTCCGGCAGGGGCTCTCGATCCTGCGCAGCCCGCGGGCCTACCTGCGCGGCGTCGCCGCGCCGCAGGGAGCGGCCTGGGCGGCCCGGGTCGCCTCGACCTACTGCTTCCTGCACGCCTTCCAGATCCACGCCGGCCCCGGACAGGCCGCGCTTGCCGTCCTGGCCGGGAGCCTGGCCACGATGATGCCGCTGACACCCGCCGGTGTGGGCACGCAGCAGGCGCTGCTGGTCGTGGTCCTGAGCGGCGTGGCGTCGCCGGCGGCGGCGATCTCCTACGGGCTCGGCGTGCAGCTCGTGATCACGGCGGTCAATGTCGCAGCCGGCGGAACCTGCGCCGGGCTGCTGCTGGGAGCGCCGCCGTGGCGGCTGCGCGGAGCGTCCGATCCGGTGCCGGTACCGGTGCCGCTGCCCGCCGTGATCTCGGGCGAGTAGCGCCGGCCGGCCGGGTGGCACACTGTAGGGGTGCGATCGCTGCACACCTTCTGGGGCGCCACGACGGCGTTTGTTGACCAGTTCTCGCGAGTGGGAGTGGAGGCGCTGCTGCTGGCGGTGCTGTTCACCGTCCTCAACCTGCTGCTGCGGGCGAGCGCGTGGCGCAACATCCTGATCGCCGCGCGGCCGGGCGAGCGGTTCCGCTGGCGCACGGTGACCGGCGCGTATCTCGCAGGCGTCGGGGTCAACGCGGTCGTGCCCGCGCGCGGCGGCGACCTGGTGAAGCTGTACCTGGTGCATCGCAGCGTGCCGAAGACGCCCTACGCGACGATCGTCAGCACGCTGCTGGCAGAGACGCTGTTCGACATGGTGATCGGGCCACTGCTGCTGCTGTGGGCGTTCAGCAGAGGGCTGATCCCGGGCGCGCCGGCCCTCAGCTCGGGCAAGCTGGGCGCCTTCGAGTGGTCGTTCTTCGCCGGGCACGGCCGCCTGCTCGCGTTCGTGATCGCCGGGCTGCTGATCGCGCTGGCGGTGGCGGTGACGCCGATCGAGCGGCGGGTTTCCAGCTTCTGGGATCGCGTGAAGGACGGTCTTGCCATCCTGCGCACGCCGGGGCGGTATTTCCGCCGGGTGGTGTCGCTGCAGGCGCTCGGGTGGTGCTGCCGGATCGTGGCCATGTACTTCTTCCTGGATGCGTTCCACATCCCGGCCGGGATCGACGACGCGGCGCTCGCGCTGTCGGCCGGCAGCATCGCGACGCTGATGCCGCTCACCCCGGGCGGCGTCGGGCCCCAGCAGGCGCTGCTCGTCTACATGTTCGGGAACGTGGCCTCACGCAGCGCCGTCCTGTCGTTCAGCGTCGGCATGCAGTTCGCGGTCACGCTGACCACCGCCGTGATCGGCGGCCTGTGCCTCGCGCTGATGCTGCGCCAGCTGCCGTGGAAGGCGCGCATCCCGCAAAGCCCCGAGCCGGACGCGGCGCCCGCCGAGCCGTAGGCGCTGCCAGGCGCGATTTCGGCCACGCACGATAATGCCGGTTATGACAAGTTGAAACGGAAACCGAGCCGAGGGACATGTCCCCCATGGAATCTCCGCCGGGAAGCTCAGCCTGCGAGAGGCGTGCTGGGCGCCCCGGGGCCGATCGGCCCGGTGTACGCCTGCTTCACCCGCGCAGCCTGCAGTCGCGCCAGCGCGTCTCCAAGCAGGTCCCCGGATCCGTCCTCGTCCAGCTCCGCGAACCCGGCTGCGCCGCAGGCGAGCCCGTCGCCGTCCACCTCGAGCACCCCGACCGCGTCGCGCACCCGCTTGTACGCCGCGCGCGCTTCGAATGTCCCCGCACGCGGGAACAGCAGCGCGAAGCGCCCGGCTCCGAGATGCCCCACCACATCGCCCTGGCGCACCGCGCGGCGCGCCGCCGAGCCGACCAGGTCGACCAGGCGGGACTCGTCGATGCCCGGGCCCAGCAGCAGCCCCTCGACGTCGAACACACAGATTGCCAGCCGCCGGTCGCGCCACCGCGCCGCCGAGGCGCAGCGCTCCAGCTCCGTCAGGAACGCCTGCGGGTCGAGGATGCCGTCCGACTGGCGGACGAGCGCCTCACGTGCGAGCGCCATCAGGTTGCCGAGCGCGAGCTCGAAATCGTCGCGTTCCTCTCCACCGCCGTCCGGCCAGCGCAAGGCCAGCCGCTGCTCCTCGTCGAACGAGGCCTCGGCACCGGTCTGCGCGCGCACGTCGACGAGCACCTCCACGAGCGTCCGCTCATCGGCACCTGGAGCGGCCAGTGCACGGGCAGCGTCGGCGATGACGCGCATGAGAACGGGGTCGTTCACTGCCACTCTGTATCGGGCGGCCGAGCTGGTCGCTTGAGCGTTAGGCGACCGCGGCGCGCAGCACCGGCGGCGGGCTCAGCTCGGGATGCTGCATCGACTCCAGCGAGAAGTCGGCCAGCAGCCCGAGGCGGTAGGAGTCGGACTCCCGCTCCAGCACCTCCACGAAGGCGTCGACCAGCTCCGCCTGGAACTGGCTGCCGCGCCCGTTCAGCAGCTGCTGGATCGCCACCTCCGGGGCCATCGCGTTGCGGTAGGGCCGCGTCGAGGTCATGGCGTTGTAGGCATCCGCCACCGCGATGATGCGCGCGAGCAGCGGGATCTCGTCCCGCGCCAGGCCGTCCGGGTAGCCGGCGCCGTCGAACCGCTCATGGTGCGACCGCACGATGCGCGCAACCTCGTCGTATCCCTCCACCTCGATCAGGATGTTCGCGCCGATCTCGGAATGCCGGCGCATCTCCGCCCACTCGTCGTCGTTCAGCGCAGAGGTCTTCTGCAGCACCTCCGCCCGCACGCCGATCTTGCCGATGTCGTGCACCAGGCCGGTCAGGTGCACCATCTCGATCTCCGGCTCCGACATGGCCATCTGGCGGGCGATGTCCCGGGAATACACCGCCACGGCGGCGGAATGGCCCGCTGTCCACGCGTCCCGCGAGTCCAGAGCCCGCACCATCGCGGCCGCAAAGCTCAGGTTCACGCGTCGCAGGTGCTGGTTCACGTCCTCCAGCCGGGCGTTCGTCGTCGTCAGCTGGTCGATCAGCTGGCTCTGCTTCGCATACAGGCTGTAGCTGAGGTGCGCGGCCAGCAGCGGGATCGCGATGAACGCCAGCACCCACGCACCCGCGAGGCCGTAGGAGTACGCGTACAGCGCCGTCAGCGGCGTGTACAGCGCCATGGTGAGCGTTTCCGCGGCGCGGAGGCGGAACCAGACCTCGCGCGGCGACATGATCCCACGCAGATGACCGACCACCATCGTCGACAGCATGTCGACGCTGACGTACGCGAGGCCCGCAAACAGCGTCGCGACCAGCACATCCAGCAGCGACGTCCGGCCGATCACGTTCTCCACCGCGAGCGCAGCCGCACCGCCGGCCAGGCCGCCCACGGCGCGCGATGAGGCATAGACCGTGAACCGCTCGATCGGGCCGCGGCGGTCGCCCAGCATCCCGGCCAGCCCCACCAGCCCGCCGGCCGCCGGCCCGTAGATGACACCGGCGAGCACGATCGGGATGAACGACACCGACAGCTCGATGGCGTTCAGCGGCATCCCCCGCCCTTCCGCGATCCACGCGGCCGCGGCCAGGATTACCAGTACCTGCCACCGCCCCGCCCCGTGCAGCGCCATGCCTGCGCCGATCCCGCAGGCCGCGATCACGGCCAGTGAAGCCGCATATGCGCGGATGATGGTCAAGTTCCTAACAGGCAAGTTTTCTCGATCAGTCAATAGTTGACATCACTCTGCCAAGTGTGTATCTTCTCCCCCATTCGGGGTACACGCCGCTCACCAAAGCGAGGGAAATGATGTCGTCGAAGATCTGGTAAATCACGCTCTTCTCAGCACCGGCCATATCGGCATCGGCCTGAAAAGCTTGATAGCGAGTTCGGTCGAGGGACTCCGCCTTTCGCCCCGCGCGACGCGATCCCTCTCCCCCCACACCGGCTCGCCTGCAGGGGTCCCGATCGATGCCAGGCCGAGCACGCGCACAAGGAAGGCGCCCTCCGGGTGCCTTCAGCGCGTTAAGGGACCAGACGAATCCGGCGGGCGCTGGAGCCGGACGCCCGCCGGTCGGGAATAGGCCGGCCGAAGCCGGGATCGCGCGAGGCGCCGCAGCTGCCCACGAAGCGGCGGCTGCACTCACACGTACCGCTCAGTATCGGTCAAGTCTGACCTGGCGGCGATCCCCATTCCGGGTGCTGCACGACCGCGCCGAGCACCGCTCAAGGCAAGCGCGAAACCGTCCGATATCCCTTCCTACGGGGTCAGGTCATCCACAGCAGGGGTAGTCGAGCATGAGCGACGCGGAAACGGAAGCGAACGAGCCGGAGCAGCCGCAGGGCCGCGACGATGCCGGCACCGGCGGGCTGCGCCAGGCGATGGAGCAGCGGGTCAAGGCTCTGCAGGATGCGGAGGACCGCATCCGCAGGGAGCAGGCGGCCCTTCAGGAGCAGGCCAAGGTCGTATTCGCCGAGCGCGAGGCCCGGTTGGCGCGCCGTGAGAAGGAGCTCGCCAAGCGCGAGGCTGCGCTGGCCGTCAACGAAGGCATCGCAGGGCATGCGCCGACGGTTGCCGACCCCGATCTCCAGGAGCGCGAGCAGGCGATCGCCGCCCGGGAGGCTGCCGTGGCGCAGCTGGCAGAGGAGCTGGAGGCCCGCGAGCAGGCGCTGGCCGCCGCCGGCTCCTCGGACGGCAAGCCGCGCGCGTCGAGCGGCGCTGAGCGCCGCAGGATCGCCGAGCTCGAGCAGGCGGTGGCGTCGCTCGAGGAGCAGCTGAAGGCCGCAACGTCGACCGACAGTGCGCGCGAGCGCAGCGTCGACGAGCGAGAGGCCGAGCTGAAGGATCGCGAGCACCGTGCCAAGAAGGTCGAGCAGGTGCTGCAGCAGAAGGAGCTGCACGTCGAGGCGGCCCGCTCCGATCTCGATCAGCGCGAGGCGGCCGCCCGGGAGCAGGAGGCGCAGCTGCAGTCGCGCGAGCAGGAGCTCGCCGCACGTGAGCAGGCGGCGGCCGAGGCGCTGGCACGGGCGGAGGAGGAGAACGCCGAGGGCAAGCGGCGCGAGAGCGACCTGCAGCGGCAGGCCGACGCGGTCGCGGCCACACAGGCCTCGCTGGCCGAGGCGGAGAAGAGCCTGGCCGGCCGCGAGGCGCAGATCGAGGCGGCGGAGGCAAGGCTGTCCGAGCTCAAGGCCGAGAGCGAGCGCCGATCGGCCGAGGCGGAGGAGATGCTCCGCACCGTCGATGAGCGTGGGCGCGAGCTGGCCGAGCTGGAGCAGCGGCTGCAGTCGATCGAGGCACGCGCCCAGGAGGTGGAGCAGGCCGAGCAGTCCCTGGCAGAGCAGCGTGCGGCGCTCGAGGGCGCCGATGCACGGATCGCGGAGGCCCAGGCCCTCGTCGACCGCGCCCAGGAGCAGCTGGGGCAGATCGAGCAGCAGCGTGACGAGGCGGAGCGCGCCGCGGGCGAGGCCGAGCAGCGCGTCGCCGGCCTGGCCGACAAGGAACGCGAGCTGGCGGCGGCCGAGTCGAAGCTCGCGGAGCTGACCATGCGCCAGCACGCTGTCGAGGAGGCCGAGGAGGAGATTCGGCTGGCCAGGCTGCAGGCCGAAGCCGCCACGCGCGAGGCTGAGCGGATGAACAAGGCCGCCGAGCGGGCGCTCGTGAACGCCGAGAAGCAGGCGCACGCCGAGGTCGAGCGGCTGGCCGCCGACCTGCGCGAGCGCGAGGCGCGGATTGCGCTCTCCGAGGGCGACATCGACCGGCGTGAGCAACGGCTCGACCGCAGGCAGGACGCGCTGGACGAGCGCGAGCGCGCCCTCGACGAGCGGTTCGACGCGATCGAGCTGCGGGAGGCGCAGATACACGAGCGGGAGGCGGACGTCGCACGCATCACCAGCCGCGCTGACCGCGTCGAGGCGGAGCTGGACGCGCAGCGCGAGGCGCTGCGGGACGCGGAGGAAGCGGTGGCGCGCGAGCGCGCCGTGCTCCAGCGCCGGATGGCCGAGATCGCGGAGCGCGCGGACGGCATGCGCCAGGCACGCGAGGAAGCCGTGCGGCAGCTGTCGGAGCAGGCGCCATCGGGCAAGAAGGGCGGGCTGCTGCGCGGACGCGAGGGCACGAGCACCAAGGCGCTCGAGGACCTGCACGTGTCCCTGCGCGAGCGGGAGATCGAGCTGGACGAGCAGGAGCGCCGCCTGTCCGAGCTCTCCACCGCGCTACAGCGCCGCGAGTCCGACCTGAACGCGATGGCCCGCAAGCTGCAGTCCGGGGCGGCCGGCCCTGCCGACCGTGCCGACGAGGATGACCGGCCGCGCAGGCGGGACGACCTCGACCCGACGCAGAAGCGCCTGCAGTTCTGGAGCAGGTAGATCGGGATTGACACGGGTTGCCCGGCGACGTCCGGGCAGGCCGGTACCGTGAGGGCGTGCCCGTTGCACCGGACCGCTCCCGCCTGCGCATCCTTGCGGTCGTCGTGGCCCTCGCCGCCTATGCCGCGGCGTGGCTGGCGCCGCCGGCGCTTCGCCCGGCGCTTGCGGCGGCGGCCGTCAGTGCGGGTGTCGCGATCGGGCCGGCCGGCGCAGCTGCCGTCGCCCTCGGCTCGCTGGTGCTCCCGATTCCGTGGAGCATGCGCGTGGCGCTGGTCGTCGCGGCGGCCGCGAACGGCGCGTTGCATGCCCACCGGGCCCGTCAGAGCCGCGACCTGGCGGCTCGCTCGTTCACCGACCGCCTCACCGGCCTTCGCAACTACGACTACTTCGCCGAGGCGCTGCGTTGGGAGCTCTCCCGGGTGCGCCGCTACGGCGGCTGCGTGACGCTGGTGATGCTCGACCTCGACCGGTTCAAGGCATTCAACGACCGGCACGGCCATGCCGCAGGAAACCGGCTCCTGAACGCGGTGGGGCAGGCGATCGCACGCGAGAAACGCGATGCGGACATCGCGGCCCGCTTCGGCGGAGAGGAGTTCGCCGTGCTGGTGCCGGGCCGCGCCGCCGACGGCATCGTCGTCGCCGAGCGGCTGCGCCAGGCGATCGCCGACCTCACCCCCGCTCCCACGTCGCGGCGCGACTTCAGCCCGGGCGTGAGCGCCAGCGCCGGCATCGCGACCTTCCCGGTCGATGCGCGAACGCCGCAGGAGCTGTTCGAGCTCGCCGACCGCGCGCTGTACGAGGCGAAGCGACGCGGGCGCGACCAGACCGTGGCGGTGTCCGAGCTGATCGACCCGCCGCTGCGGCTCGAGGTCGCCGGGGCCTAGTCACGGCCGATCTGCGATCACAGATCAGCCATCTACAGCGAGGCGCGCTCGGCGTCGAAGCCGGCCGACCAGAGCTGCTCGTGGAAGTGGTCGACGGTCAGATCGCGGGCGTCGCCGAAGGGCCGGTCGATCAGCCGAACGACGCGGTCGTGGTAGAACGGCACGTCAAGGTGGCTGTGAGTGACCACGTTCAGCGACAGCTCCCCGCAGCCGGGACAGCGCACCGCCACGCCGACCAGCTCCGCCTCGGCAGGGCACACCAGCCGCAGGCTGGACGGGAACGCCGGCTTCAGCTTCGCCTCCGAGCCGCAGTAGAACTGCCACGGCCAGTTGCCCCGCTGGACCTGCACCCGAGTCAGCTCGAGCAGCTCGTCACCCAGCGGCTCGCTGCGCCCCGTGACCAGGTTGCGGAACTCCACGGTCGTCGAGCAGATCGGCCCGTAGTCGAGGTCCTCGTGCGAGACGAGGCCGACGTGGTCATCGCCGCAGTCGCAGCGGTACGTCACCCGGTAGACCGCGGGATGTGCGGCGCCCGGCAGCCGCTCGATGCTGCGGAAGCGCGACAGTGCGACCGTGCGCCGGTCGCCCTCGGGCAGCTGCGGGCAGTGGAACCGGTAGCTTGCTCGTAACACGTCGTACATGCTCACCCCAATTATCGACTGCAGCGGTGCCGGGTATTAGGCCCCGCTAGAATCGCGACGCCGATGAGCTCAGTCGACCTTCGCACCAAGATCCGCGACATCCCTGATTTCCCGAAGCCCGGCATCGTCTTCAAGGACATCATGCCCCTGCTGGCGGACGCCGAAGCGCTGCAGGCGGCGGTCGACGACCTCGCTCAGTGGGCGCGGCCGCTCGAGATCGACTACGTCGTCGGTGCCGAGGCCCGCGGGTTCATCCTCGGGTCGGCGCTCGCATACAAGCTCGGCTGCGGGTTCATCGCCGCCCGCAAGCCCGGGAAGCTTCCCTATCTGACGGTCGGGGCCAAGTACGCGCTCGAGTACGGGTTCGACGCGCTCGAGATGCACGTCGACGCCGTCCCCAAGGGAGCACGCGTGCTCGTCCACGACGACCTGCTGGCCACCGGCGGCACGGCGAAGGCGAAGATCGACCTGGTCGAGCAGCTCGGCGCCGAGGTGGTCGGGCTGGCGTTCGTCGTAGAGCTGTCGTTCCTGGGCGGCCGGGACAAGCTCTATCCCTACCGCGTGCACTCGCTGATCCAGTACGACAGCTGAGTCGGGCTGCGCCGGCCCTCCTTCGGGCTGGCCCCCGTACGGACGCCCGCGCCAGCTGAGCGCTGCCCGCTCGGCTCGTTATCGCACGGCGCGGCGCAGGTCGCGCACCAGCAACAGGTGTGTCAGGTCGCTGGTCAGCTCGGCGAGCGCCTCGAGCTCCTCGAGCCCGGCCTCCCGCCGGTCGGGATTGCTCGACCGCAGCGACGGGGCCAGGATCTGCTCGAGCAGCCCGGCCTCACGGCCCACGGCCGACCGGAAGGCCTTCAGGTGCCGTGCGGCCACGCCGTAGCGGGCCAGGCGCTGGCAGAGCGCGACGATCTCGACATCCGTGGGCGTGTACGGCTTCGGTTGCCCGGAACGGCGCCCCTCGAGCAGCTGGTACTCCTCGAGCTCCGTGATGAACCGGACGTCGACATCGGCCTCCGAGGCCAGCTCGTCCAGGCTCAGCCGCCTGTCGGCCTGCGCGAGCGCGCGGGCGCGGCGCCGGCGGGTGCCCGTCGGACGGGACGCACCCTGCGTCAGCATGTCGCGGATCACCGCCAGCGGCAGGAACTCGTCGCGCTGCATCCGCAGGATGGCGCGCAGCCGCTCGACATCCTCCTGGCTGAACAACCGGTAGCCGCCCGGCGTCCGCTGCGGGGAGATCAGCTTCTGATCCTCCAGGAACCGGATCTTCGAGATCGAGATGTCGTCGAACTCCTCGCCCAGCATCCGGCACACTGCGCCGATGGTCAGTGTGGGCTGAAGGGTGTTGGGCTCGGCAGCCATGTCAGTGCTCGATGAAGGCGAGGCGGTACTTGCCGATCTGCAGCTCATCGCCGTCGCTCAGCCGCGCGTCCTCCACGCGCTCACGGTTCACGTAGGTGCCGTTGAGGCTGCCCTGGTCGACGATGTGCACGCCATCCTCGCGCTGCTCGAGCACCGCGTGGTCGCGGGACACCGTGATGTCGTCCAGGAAGACGTCGCTCTGCGGCGTCCGGCCGATGCTCGTGCGACTGGGCCCGACGGGGAACTGATCGCCGGCGCGCCCGCCGCCGAGGCGGATGACGAGCGTGGCGCCCTCGACCACGGCGTCCATCATCTCGCTGTCCGCGCCCGGCTCCGCCGGCGGCGTGAAGCTGATCGTGGCCTCACCTTCGGTCAGCTCGATCAGGCTCGCTCCGCAGCGTGCGCAAAAGCGCGCCGACTCGCGGTTGTGGTGACCGCACTCAGGGCAGTACACCGGGCGGGTCCCTACGACGCCTCGTCGTCGAGATCGGGTGGCGGGCCCTTGTGGGCGAGGATCTCGGTGAGCCGGTCGATGTCGACGGCCAGCGTCTCGTCGCCTCCGTGCCGCCGCTTGATCCGGTCGACCAGCTCCGCGCGCAGGATGTCGATGCGGCCATGGAGCAGGCGCCGGCGGTAGGAGATCTCCTCCTCCTCCTTCACGTGCTCGTCGATCAGTCGGCGCAGCTCGTCGTCGCTCAGGGTCGCAAAATCAGGCAGAACGTCCATGTCAGTCCAATCGGCAGGTTTGCCAAAGTCTACCCGCCCCACCGCGATTCCTCAAGTTCTAGTTGAGGGTTTCGGCGGGCTGCGCGGACAGGATCTCGTCCAGCATCGCGCGGTACTTCGCCTCCAGGCGTAGCGAGTCCTCCCGCGTGGCGCCTTCGGCGTAGATATGAAACACCGGCAGGTCGGGGTCGGGAAGCAGCTGCGCCCAGCCGTCCTCCTCGAACACCTTGATGCCATCGGTGTGATCGGTGGGCATGTCCTTCAGCGCCTCGATCAGCAGCCGCATTGCCGTTCCCTTCAGCGACCACGGGCAATCAGCCTGCCGGTGCACGCGGGTGCTGCGCGGCAGCTCGCCCACGAGCGCCGACAGCGGCGCCCCCGACCGGGCCAGCACCTCGAGCACCTTCCCGGTCGACGCGAGCCCGTCGTAGGCAGGTAGGAAGTCCGGGAACACGTAGCCGCCACCCGAGGCGCCGGCGAACACCACGCCGTCCGAGGTGGCCGCCGACAGCAGGGCGTGCAGCGAGGCCTGCGTCCGGCCCACGCGCCCGCCCTCGCCGTTACCGCTCACCACCTCCTCGACCGCCCGCGTCTCGGTGATGGGGACGAGCAGCGACCCGGTTGCCACCTGCCGCGACAGCTCCCGCAGGAGCAGGAGCAGCGTGGTCTCGGCGTCGATCGGCTCCCCCCGCTCGTCGACCAGCCAGATCCGCTCGGCTGCCACGTCGAGCAGCACGCCCAAGTCGGCGCCCACCGCCCTCACGAGGCTCGACGTCTCGTCGAGGCCCAGCTGCTGCCCGCGCGGGAGCGCGTCACCGGTCTCCACGAACGCGTTGATCGCGATCAGCTCGACTCCCAGCTGGCCGATCATCAGCGGCACGACCAGCGACGCCGGCGATCCGCCGTAGTTCAGGACGACACGGAAGCCGCGCTCCCTGATCGCCTCGACGTCGAGCGCCTCGAGCAGGTCCTGGGAGTAGGTGTCCATGGCCCGCGACGGGTAGGAGAGCCGTCCAATCTCGCCCGCCGAGACGCGCCGGAACTCCTGCCGTGAGTACATCCGCTCGATCGACTTCAGCGTCGCATCCGACACGAGGATCCCGGGTGCCTCGAAGAAGCGGATGTGCACGCGCTCGGGGTCGTCCGGCGAGACGTGGACGTGCACCCCGCCCGCTCGCTCGTCGATCTTCAGCTGGTGCCTGTTCACGGCCGGCATGGAGACCCGCAGGTCGGAGATGTTGACGCCGGTGGCCGCGAGGCCGGAGATCATTGCGCGCTTGATCATGCGCGCCGCGGGGTTCGCGTCGCGGCTGACCACGATCCGCGCTCCGCGCGCAAGCGTCGTGCCGTAGGCCATCCCGATGCGCGACGCCACGTCCGGCGTGATGTCGACGTTGACCAGCCCGCTGACGTCGTCGCGGCCGAACAGCGTGGTCAGGCCCCGCGACTCCCAGATCAGGTTCGAGTGGATCGCCGCGCCCGCCTCGATGGTCTTGAACGGGTAGACCTTCACGTTCGGCGCCAGCACGGACTGCGAGCCGATCGAGCACTCGTCTCCGATCGCCACGCCCTCGTTGATCACGGCGTGCGCCCGGACGTCGACGCCCTTGCCGATGATCGCGCCCTCGATGCGCGCGCTCTGGCCGATGTAGCTGCCGGAGTCGATCACGCTGCGGCTGATGGTCGCCCCGTCCTTCACGACCGCGTTGTTCCCAAGCACGCTGTACGCGCCGATGCGAGCGCCGACCTCGATCTTCGAGTAGTTGCCGACGTACGCCGGGCCCTCGATCTGCGTCAGGTCCGGCAGCTGCACGCCGTCGCCCAGAAAGACGTTCTCGCGCAGCCGGATGCCGGGCACCTCCAGCTCGATGCGGCCGTCGAGCGCGTCGAAGTTCGCCTGGCGGTACTGGTCGAGGTTGCCGACGTCCTGCCAGTAGCCGTCGACCACGTGGCCGTGCAGGGGCTTGCCCCGCGACAGGCAGTCGGGGAAGAGCTGCTTTGAGAAGTCATACGGCTCGCCCGACGGCACGGTGCGGAGCACCTCGGGCTCGAGCACGTAGACGCCGGTGTTGATGGTGTCTGAGAACACCTGGCCCCAGGACGGCTTCTCCAGGAACCGCTCGACGCGGCCGTCAGCGTCCACGATCACCACGCCGAACTCGAGCGGGTTGTCCACCGACTTGAGCGCCAGCGTCGCCGCCGCGCCGCGCTCGCGGTGGGCGGCGACGAGCGCCTCGAGGTCGAAGTCGCAGAGCGCGTCTCCCGAGA